>QGCX01000158.1_pt1 | contig 14945 bp, 17 predicted proteins | sample 4708031 | NCBI WGS metagenome assembly QGCX01 (sample SAMN08941163, study PRJNA450518) | Sediment metagenome, whole genome shotgun sequencing project. | reverse complement strand
AAGTCGTTAGCGACGCCAGATTTGGCTTCTTAGAGTGATTTTAGCTCCTTCTCCACCAAGGCAACATATTTTTCCATCGCTTCCTCGACGCTTATTCTTTTCGCTTGAAACAGAGCGTTTGCTTTGAATGCATTGATGAGTGGTGTTCTACTTCCTGGATTGTCAAAGTTCTTGTTGGCAATCTTAAAATAAGCATATAGTTTTAATAACAAATCCGCAGGCAAAGGATCCGTGTAGTCGTTAACAAAGTCAACGGCGTCGTTAAATCTCTTATGTAGGTCCTCACTAATCATCCAACGGTCTTACAGAGGCAATACAAGTACGTGCCCCAACTACTTTTTGGTTTAACTCAACGGTAATGTCACAGTCCAAAGGCAACAATAAATCTACTCTAGAGCCAAATTTAATAAAGCCTGCATCTTCCCCTTGAGTTACCTGTTCTCCCTCTTCGGCATAGTTTACTATTCTGCGTGCCATGGCACCAGCTATTTGTCTATAACCTATTTCGCCAAACTTAGGGGTGTGGAGTATAATTGTTGTGCGTTCGTTTTCCGTACTGGATTTTGGGTGCCAGGCCACCAAATACTTACCAGGGTGATATTTTGAATAGGTTACCGTACCACTGGCAGGATAACGGGTCACATGCACATTGGTGGGCGACATGAATATGGATACCTGTTTTCTTTTTTCTTTGAAATACTCTGGTTCATCAACCTCTTCGATTACAACAACTTTGCCATCAACGGGGGCCAAAATTTCATCAAAATTTGGGGTAACCAATCTTTTCGGGTTTCTAAAAAACTGCAGAATGGCTATCAAAACCAAAAGTGCAGCAATTTGAACGGCCATCCGAACCCATTCCACATCAATGTAGTACTGTGCAGCCAAAACGGCAGCTACCACTAGAAAAAAAGTGGTAATTATAATTTTTTGCCCCTCTTTATGAAACATAGGAGAATATATTTAAGATCAAATACGCAAAAGGTGCAGCAAACACCAAGCTATCCAGTCGGTCCCAAATTCCGCCATGCCCCGGTAAAATAGCTCCGCTATCTTTTACTCCGGCCATACGCTTGAACTTTGATTCCAATAAATCGCCCAAACTCCCTGCAACCACTATTAAACAGGCCATTGCCATCCACTCCGTTACCGTAAGTCTTGTTTCGTACCACGATAAAAAATAGGCAGCTACCAGTGCAAAAATAAGACCTCCTACAGAACCTTCAATGGTTTTTTTTGGAGAAACTGCAGGAAATAGCTTTGTACGGCCCAAAGTTCTTCCCACTAAGTATGCAAATGTATCATTGACCCATATCAAGATAAAGATGCCCATAATTAAAAATTGGGCAAAACTTTCATGTTTGTAAGGAATCATTGTTAGAAAAATACAACCTCCTCCTATATACAAAAGACCGATGATAAATTTTTGAAAGTTGGTGAACTTCCTTGGCTTTTTTGAAAAGAGGAACATCAGTAGGGCAAGATTTACAGCAACGGTACATAGCATGAGTAAGTTGACTGCGGTAGTATCGTTGGTCAAATAAATAAAAACCCACCAGAGGGCGAGATAGGCCACAAAAATGTAATATCCTTTAAGGTGTACAATTCTTTTAAATTCGTACAGGCAAGCAAGACCAAATGCCATGAAAAGGAAGTCGAAGGCATCCGAGCTCAAAAATACCGCACCCAGGAGAAGTACCACATAAATAACCCCGGTAATGGAGCGTCTTAAAATTTCTCTCATGTATTTAGAAATCTTCTAGGAGTAAAAGATATACATTTTTTGAGGCACTTCCGTAAGAAAGAAAGTCATCTTTGTTTTCGGGCGTTTGCTGAAAGTGCTTTAAAGTGGTAATGTTATTGGGAATATTTTTTTGATAGCGTTCTTTAATAATTTTAAGTGCTTCGCTAATAGAGTCCACCAACTGACTGGTGGTAGCGAAAACCACTAGATTAGAGGGTAATTCGTCTAATTTTTTTTCTTTGATTTGATTGGAACATACCAAAATGGAACCATTATGGGCAACTAAGTGTTCACATGTGGTAAAGAAAATATCACTTTCGCTACGGTTTCCCGTAAACTCCAAGTTTTCTGACGCAAAACGGGTTTCCAGCCGTGGGTCCATCGAGAAGAAAAGATGGTTTTGCCAATCGTTTTCCGAAATAATGTTTTTGAGTGCCTCGGAGACTTCGGCAAAGTCTTCACAGTAAATAAACTTTCCACCATTCTTTTTAAAGTAGATGGTAAATTTTTCATCCACAGGAATTTTTAAATCGGGCATATGGTCACCACGGGTTTCCGTAGTTTCCTTGGAAACCTTTTTTCCTCCTCCGAAAAGTTTTTTAAAAACTCCCATTAATGGTTTTGTTCTTTTCTACTGAATCAATATAATTCTTTTGATTAGACTTTACGCAATAATTTTATTTGGCAGGCTCAAGTTCCTCTTCCTCTTTTTCAAAAGGTCTTTGGCCGAAAATCTTCTCCAAATCATCTTTGAAAATAACCTCTTTGTCCAAAAGTCTTTCTGCAAGTTCAGTAAGCTTGTCTTTATTATCATCTAGCAATTGGATAGCCCGTTGATATTGCTTTTCAATCATTTTGGAAATCTCTTGGTCAATTTTCTGGGCTGTTTCCTCACTATAGGGCTTGGTGAACCCGTATTCGTTCTGACCTGATGAATCGTAATAGGTAATGTTACCCAATTCCTCATTTAGCCCATATATCGTTACCATGGCACGAGCCTGTTTGGTAACTTTTTCCAAATCGCTCAGGGCCCCGGTGGATATTTGATCAAACATTACTTTTTCTGCAGCTCTACCACCCATTGTGGCGCACATCTCATCCAGCATTTGTTCTGGACGAACAATTAAACGTTCTTCGGGCAAATACCATGCAGCTCCCAGCGACTGTCCACGAGGAACAATGGTTACTTTTACCAAAGGTGCAGCATGTTCCAACATCCAGCTTACAGTGGCGTGGCCTGCTTCGTGGAATGCAATGGTTTTCTTTTCATTGGGGGTGATGATTTTATTTTTCTTTTCCAGACCACCTACAATTCTATCCACGGCATCCAAGAAATCTTGCTTGGTCACCGCTTTTTTCTCTTTACGGGCAGCGATAAGTGCCGCTTCGTTACAAACGTTGGCAATGTCAGCTCCAGAGAAACCAGGTGTTTGTTTGGCCAAAAAGTCCAAATCCAAGGTTTCGGCAGTCTTAATGGGACGAAGGTGTACTTCGAATATCTCTTTTCTTTCGTTCAGGTCGGGTAGGTCAACATAAATTTGACGGTCAAAACGTCCTGCACGCATCAATGCTTTATCCAATACATCGGCACGGTTGGTTGCAGCCAATACGATTACGTTGGTATTGGTTCCAAACCCATCCATTTCGGTCAATAATTGGTTAAGGGTGTTTTCCCGTTCATCATTGGAACCTGTAAAGTTATTTTTACCCCTTGCACGTCCGATGGCATCAATTTCATCAATAAAAATGATAGCAGGAGATTTGTCCTTTGCTTGTTTGAACAAATCGCGAACCCTTGATGCGCCAACCCCTACGAACATTTCTACAAAGTCGGAACCTGATAGCGAGAAGAATGGCACTTTAGCTTCTCCTGCCACAGCTTTCGCCAATAATGTTTTACCTGTTCCAGGAGGGCCTACCAAAAGGGCTCCTTTAGGTATTTTTCCACCTAAGGAAGTGTATTTATCTGGATTTTTAAGGAATTCTACGATTTCCTGGACCTCTTCTTTGGCTCCTTCCAAACCGGCAACATCTTTAAATGATGTGCGGGTATCTGTTTTTTCGTCAAATAGTTTGGCTTTCGATTTTCCAATGTTGAAAATCTGTCCGCCTGCACCACCTCCGGCACCGCCTGACATCCTTCGCATCAGGTAAATCCAGATACCGATAATCAGTGCAAATGGCAACAGGGTTAAGAATATTTCACCGAGCACGTTGGATTCTGTATCGAACTCAACAATGGTATCCAGATTGTTTTCCTTTTTGATTTCAGTGATTTCATTTTGGAAAATCTGAAGATCACCATAATCGAGAACATATTGGGGTACCAGTCCAGATGAAGGTAATAGTGGTTTTTCGGCCACACCTTTATGCACATCTTTCTTTAAAGCTTCCTCGGTGAGGAAAACCTTGGCTTGACGTGTATTGGTAATGATAACGATTTTGGAAATGTCACCGTTGCGTAAAAATTCCTGTAATTCTGATGTTGTGGTTTTTTCTGTACTCGAAAAACTGCTTCCTCCAAAAAATTGGAAGCCAATGATCAAGGCGATGACCACACCATATATCCACCACGAACTAAGACGTGGTTTTTTCGGGGTATTATTTGGATTGTTTTCTTTTGCCATTTTTTTTAAGAATTGTAACTGCTTTCCACCATAGTAACTTTGGCATCTCCCCAAAGTCCCTCAATGTCATAAAATTCCCTAATATGTTTTTGAAATACATGCACTACAACATTGACATAATCCATCAGCACCCATTCGGCATTTTCAGAGCCTTCGACATGCCATGGCTTGTCGTGAATGGCTTTACTGACCTTTTTTTGGATAGAGGAAACAATTGCATTTACATGCGTGTTGGAAGTACCATTGCAGATGATAAAGTAGTCGCAAACTGTATTTTCGATTTCCCTCAGGTCAAGTAGATTTATATCAACTCCTTTAACATCTTCTATTCCTTCTAAGATTAAGGCAATCAATTCATCTGCGCTAGCTTTCGTTTTCTGCATTCAAAAATTTTAGTTTTTACAAAGTTATGTTTTTTTTGTTTTCTTAGCCCTAGTTTTTAACAAATCATAAAGGCTTGCCATATTGGGAAAACATTTTCAAATACTCAAACTTGATGCCACGGACTCCACAAATTTATATTTAAAGGATTTGTTACGTTCTGAAAATCTATCGGATTACACTGTTGTTGTTACTAAGAATCAACTTAAAGGTAGGGGGCAAATGGGAACTTCTTGGCAGTCAGAAAGGGATAAAAACCTTACTTTCAGTATGTTAAAAAAATTTGATTCGCTGAATGTCCAATACCAATTTGTTTTGAACATTGCAGTTTCTTTGGCTGTTATTGATACATTGAGTGAACTTTCGGTTCCCAAAGTCAAAGTTAAATGGCCCAACGACATTATGTCAGGTTCCAAGAAAATTTGTGGTATTTTGATTGAAAATGTCTTGAAAGGCGACAAGGTAGGTCATTCCATTATCGGAATTGGCTTAAATGTGAACCAAACTGATTTTGCGAATTTGGATAAAGCATCTTCCTTAAAAGCGATAACGGGCCGTAATTTTAATCTTGATGAGCTTCTTCTTATGATATTGGAACGTATCAGGTTTTATTTTGAGGGAATCGAGGCAAAAACGGTACCTCAATTATTGCCTGCCTACGAAAAGATGCTTTTTAGAAAAGATAAACCATCGACCTTTACAAATGAGCAAGATGAAATGTTTATGGGGTATATCCGTAAGGTGTCACCATCGGGCAAATTGGTACTCGAATTGGAGGATAGGGTTTTTAAAGAATTTGACTTAAAGGAAGTAAGCCTGCTTTACTGACCTATTTTATCCATATTGTTGGATAGCGTTCCCATAAAATTAGTGATAGGTGCCTTGATCATCATGGCCATCATGGCATTGAATTGACCTTCAAAACTTAACGCTACCTCGCTTTCATTCTCTCCTAAAGAAGTGATATCTGCGGTTAAGGTAAACGGAAGTTTATCGCTTGCGGCACCCAGAATCACTTTGTCATTTGGGTTTTGCTCTTTCAACCTAAGCACAATTTCGGGCATACCTTTTAATGCAAATTTGAATGTGTTTTCGTCCAAGACTTCAAATTTGTCAATATTATCCGGCATTAAGGTTTCAAAGTTTTTGATGTCTGTCAAGAACTCAAATACTTCTTTATCGCTTTTGGCTACTTTCTTTTTTGAGGCTTCAATATGCATTGTAAAATTTTATTTCCATTCTTGTGGATTTGATCTCCACTCTAATAATGTCTGTAATTGGTTTTCTTGAATATGGTTGGTTTCCGAAGCTTGCTCAATAAGGTTTTCGTAATCGGATAGGGTATGGAGTTCCACACCTTCTTTTTCAAAATTTTCCGTGGAAACGGGAAACCCGTAGGTAAAAATGGCAATCATTCCTTTAATATCGGCTTTTTGCTCTTTAAGTGCTTTTACTGCGTTAAGGCTGCTGTTGCCCGTGCTGATCAAATCTTCAATGACAACCACACTTTGCCCTGCTTCAAAATAACCTTCAATCTGGTTTTGCCTTCCGTGCTCTTTCGGTTTAGGTCTAACATAAACAAATGGAAGTCCAAGTGCTTCGGCGACTAAAATGCCTACTCCAATGGCCCCCGTAGCTACTCCGGCAATTACATCAGGCTTTCCGTAGAGTTTTTCAACTTGCTTTGCAATTTCTTCCCTTACAAAATTCCTGACCATGGGGTAGGAGAGCATGATCCTATTATCGCAATAAATAGGCGATTTCCAACCTGAAGCCCATGTAAAAGGATTTTCAGGTTCCAACTTTATTGCATTAATTTGTAATAACAGCTCGGCTGTTTTTTTTGCGATACCCTTATCTAAAACCATTGCGCAAATGTATGAAGTTTTTGTTAATGAGGCTCCACTGATTTTAACAAACGAGCGCCCCCAGGATTCCAACGGTAATTTGTTTTCTTTGGATGGTGATTCCATTGTTGAGGCTATTCGACTTTTGTCCAAAAAGAAAATTAAAAAAGCTTATCTGTACCATCCTGATGAACAGAAAATCCTGAAGCTTTTTATGCATAAAATTCCCGTAGTAGTTGCAGGTGGCGGATTTGTAGTAAACAAAAAGGGAAAAGTTCTGTTTATTTACCGAAATGGAAAATGGGATTTGCCCAAAGGAAAAGTAGATAAGGGAGAGTCCATAGAACGCGCAGCAATTCGCGAAGTAGAGGAGGAAACTGGGGTAAAAAACCTTAAGATTGAAAAATTTCTCCATACTACTTTTCATGTATTTAAAAGAAACGGGGAGTACCGATTGAAGCAAACGCATTGGTTCATTATGTCCACTGATTACAAAGGAAAATTGGTGCCGGAAAAATCAGAAGGTATTAAAAGAGTAAAGTGGAAAGGCCCCAAAAAGACCAAAAAAGCATTAAAAAATTCTTACCACAACATTAAGATATTGTTCGAGGATTGGCCTTTTAGTTAGAGAGTAATCCAGAGGCATCACTGTTTTTTGCTATCCTAAAAATGGGGTAGGTAAGGTAAGCTTCTTCAAAATGCTCGGAGCGTTCAAAAATCCAATTTAATTGCGCGTACCAATTGTTGGAAAAATTGAGTTCAGCTTCTTTTTTTGCCTCGAATTCCTGTAATAATAAAGAATCTTTCTGCAACATTTCCAGCGCAACATCTTCAAAAACGTAAGGGGAGAAACCCTCTTTGCGCTGCAGTACGGTATCAAAAAAGTTCCAGTTAAAAAATGAATCTGCACCTTGAGGTTCCAAGGTTTCCATAAGATAGCGAATCCCTGGCTGACGGGTTGGTACCAATAAATCACCTTCTCTAAAATGAACTTTTTTAATGCCTTTGTCCACCTGGGTATTAGAGTGGAGATAATGACCTTCGTATGGAGCATTCCGAGTATCGTAATTCCTTATTTTATAGGCTTCTACGGAAAGCGTAGTGTCTTTTTTTATGGGTGAATATTGAATTTTATTTGCATCCAATCGTTCAATTACTTTTTTCCAGCTTCTTTTTACAATGTAGGCATCTGGTACTTCAACGGTATCTACTGGGTAAAAATAATCTTGGTAAACTGTCTCCTTGGTAAACGGTTTGTCCCGGTTATATTTTAATCTGGGAAGCCCGGTTACTTCGCTTGTAAATTGTTCCGCTTCGTAACCCTTAAATTTAAGAATGGAACTTTGTGTGGTGTCTACTTGCCAGTTAAAGTAATATTCTGAAAGGTCCAAGTTGTTTTCCAAGGTTTTCTTGCGAAGCACTTTAATGTTCTTGTGTTCTACTTCAACTACTTCGATCAGGCTCTGCATTAAATCATATGTGCCTTCAACACGTTGTTTGTATGGCTTTAGCATATGGGTCTCCACCATTAGGCCCAAGGTGCTCCAAAGTGTTGTGTATCCTGTGGAATATCTTGGGTGATCCATAAATTGACTGAATCCCATTTCTGGCGGTGTATTAAAAACATTGACGTAAGGGGTAATGTCCCACTCCTTCTCGGCCAAGGAATTTTCAAGGCTGGGCATTAGAGTGTCGTGCAGGTATTCTCCCATTTCACCTCCAAGTTTGTTGTGCTGGGTAAAAAGGTGGGTCAAGGTGTATTGGTAATCTGCTCCGTTGCTTACATGGTTGTCGATAAAAACATCGGGTTTTACCATATGAAATATTTGAGCGAACGTCTGGGCATTTTGGGTGTCCATTTTAATGAAATCCCTATTTAAATCATAATTGCGGGCATTTCCTCGGAAACCATATTCCAAAGGGCCGTTTTGGTTGGCCCTTGTGGTGGAGTTTCTATTAAGCGAACCTCCTATGTTGTAGATGGGTATGGTGACCAATACTGTATTTTTGGGCATGGCCAATTTTTTGGTGGCCAAATCTCTATAGAGCATCATTGTGGCGTCTATACCATCGCTCTCACCAGGGTGTATCCCGTTATTGATTAGGATAATGGATTTTTCCTTGCGAATATTTTCGTAGTTAAAATCTCCATCAGGATTAAATGTAACTGTGTGCAAAGGATAGCCACTGTCTGTTTTGCCGATGGTGTGAATGTTTATTTCCGGAAAATCACGTGCAAGGGTAATATAATAATCGATGGTTTGTTGATAGGTAGCCGTTTCCATGCCATCAGAGGATTCATAATGGGTTGGATAGGAGGATTTTTCATCCTGGGTCTCGGATTCACAGGATATAAAAAGGAAAAGGGCCGCTAAAAAAACTATATACTTCAAAATACTTCGGGAACTTTGATTCGCACAAAAACATGTGCTTGGCGGCTTCAAAAATACAGAATATTATAATTTAAGAGGCTATATCCATACAGCCAAGATCGTTGGCCTCGATTTTAAAAATGGGTTTGTTCTTAAAGTTGAGTGTATAAGGACATCTATTTTTAAAGCCATTCCACTTTTTGTAGTCCAAGGGGTCAATCGAGGAGGTGATCATATTGATTGTGATATGTTCTTTTATATCTAATGCAATCAATTCATCAAGAAATTCCCAACCATCCATTATGGGCATGTTTATATCTAAGAAAACGACCTCGGGAATTATTTTTCCTTCTTTCAGCCTTTCTTTGATTGCCTCGTGAGCCTCATGTCCATTTTGAAAAATTTGTATGTCGTCACAACTTGCAACAGACTTCAACATTTTTTTGATGCCAAATACTGTAATGGGGTCATCATCCACGATAAAAATACAACTAACTTTCTTCATTAAAATACACATTAAATGTAGTGCCTTTGTCAACTTCGCTCTGCACTGTTATACTTCCGCCCATGGCTTCAATTTGGTTCTTTACAAGGTATAGACCAAAGCCTTTGGCATCCTTTCTGTTGTGGAATGTTTTGTACATACCAAAAATTTTGTCTCTGTACTTATCCAAATCTATTCCCATTCCATTATCAGAAATGCTCAATAAAACTCCTTCAGTGGATTTTACGGCATTTATGGTAATCAAGAGCGTTCTGTTTGGGCTTTTATATTTGACAGCATTGGAGACAAGGTTTAATATTATGCTGTCTAGGTAAGCGGGAATACAGGATACTTCAATATTTTCTTCAACATTATTTATGATTTGAGAATCGTCCTTGTCCAATAAGGCTGAAAAATTTTCAAGTACCTTAACAATATTATTTTGTAGGTTAAGTGGCTTTTTTGTCTCCGCTGTCTTGGTGTTTATATCTACTACTTGATTAAGGTTGCCCAAGGTTTCCAATAAATTGTCAGAAGCCTGGGTAAGCATATCAATAATACGTTTTCTTTCTTGTGGATCTTTTTCGGAGTTTAAGAATCCTAAAAGCATGGAGAAATTAGCGGAATGTGACCTTAAGTTGTGCGAAACGATGTGTGCAAAACTGATAAGTTTTTGGTTTTGCATAGAAGTTATGTTGATCAAGTTGCACAGTTCCTCTTGCTTCTTTTTCATGGCGGTGATGTCCAAACTCATGCCTATGAGTCCGCAAACCTTGCCTTCTAAGTCAAAATGCGGGATTTTAGAGGTCAAGAAATGTGTGGTTTTGCCATTAAGTGTACTAACGGTTTCCTTACCTATAATTGGGGTAAGATTTTTCATGACTTGGAGATCTTCTTCTCTTGATATTTGTGCATCTTTCTCTCCATAGAGGTCGAAATCGGTCTTGCCAATGAGTTCTTCAACCCTTTTACCGAAGTAGTTGCACTCACCTTTGTTTACCAATACCTTTCTGGACTCTAGGTCTTTTACATAAACGTTCAATGGAAGACTATCTACCAATGTAGAAAGTAATTGCTGGTGTTCTTTTACCCTGGTCTCGGCTATTTCTTGATCGTGAATATCTTTGATTGTCCCGAATACTTTTATGACTTTTCCATCTTTTACAAAAGGCTTTCCAGTTATTCGTACCCATCTTTCTTCACCATTAAAGGTTACAATCATTAATTTTGTGTCGTATGATTGGTTGCTGTCAATCGCTTTGTGAAAAAGCATGGAAACCTTATTCTGACTATATCCTGGTTTAAAAAAGTCAATGGCTTCTATCGTAGTGGGTTCAAAGCAGTCGGGAACTTGGTGTATTCGTTTTGTTTCCTTGCACCAAGAAAGTTCTTCTGTTTGCACGTTAAATTCCCACCACCCAGTTTCAGATACTTCGACCTTAGTTTCCAAAATATTGTTCAACCAGTCAATTTGTTGTTCTTTTTGAACTTCAGAGGTAATGTCGTCGGTCTGGATGATGGTTCCAATTACATTTTCTTTTTCATCGAACCAAGGTGCAAAATAACTTTTCAAATGGCGGGTACCATCGGTATTTTCTATTTTATGTTGAAGAGAGAACGACTTATTTTCTTTAAGTCTTCTTTTTAGATCTGGAATTTCTAAGTACAATGAGGAAACTTTAGTTTTGGTAGTTTCATCTTGTGGAGGCAAACCAAAAATGTCGAGCCAAGAGCAGGATGCATCGAGCAAGATTCCTTTCTTACAAAGAAGGGCTGTTGCCTTGGGCAATTGTTTAAGTAAATAAAATTGGTCAACTCTTTTAACTGCTTTCAAAACTAGGGGGATGTTTAAAAACGTTATTTCTCTAAGAAATTTCTGACCAAAGTATAATTATTGGTTATTTTGTAAGATTTATTGTTGTGAAAACACTTATTAATGTGGTATTCGCTCAATTAAGGCATGTTATGCTAAAATATAAATGAAAGAAATTACTTACCAATAGTTTTGATCGACGTGATTTTACCGTGTTCTTATTTGACGAAAACGGTATCCGGAACCAATCCGGTGTAGTCACCTCCATTTCTAATAACATCTCGTACTATAGAAGAACTGATGTAGGATTTGCCAGAGGAAGTCAATAGAAAAACAGTCTCAATTTCAGAAAGTTTTCGATTGGTATGAGCAATGGCTTTTTCAAATTCGAAATCCGCTGGATTCCTTAATCCCCTCAAAATAAAATTGGCATCTATTTTTTTGCAAAAGTCAACTGTCATTCCCTTATAGGTGGTCACTTTTATTTTTGGCTCGTCTTTAAAAGCCTCTTCAATAAACTTAACACGTTCCTCCAATGAGAACATATATTTTTTATCTGCGTTTATTCCAATGGCTATGACCAATTCATCAAAAAGAGTGACACCTCTTTTTATAATATCATAATGTCCTAAAGTAAGTGGGTCAAAGGACCCGGGAAACAATGCACGTCTCATGTTGTGGAATAAAGTTTTTTAAAAATAAGGTTTCTATCGCAAAGCTTCAACAATCGCACTATCAAAAAGCTCCTCGAGGGAAATCCCTGCTGTTTTTGCCTGTTGAGGCAGAAGGCTCTCCTCGGTAAGTCCAGGGGTAGTGTTTACTTCCAGAAGATGTGGCTCATCACCAATAAAAATAAACTCACTTCGGGTAAATCCTTTTAATCCTAATATTTTATAGATGTGCTCTGCTAACTTTTTGACATTCGATTCCTGTGTCGCGGTTATTCGAGCAGGAGTAATTTCTTTTGATTTGCCCATGTATTTGGCCTCAAAATCAAAAAAATCGTTTTCTGAGATGATTTCGGTCGCTGGCAGAACAGTAACTTCATTATTGTAAGTGATAACGCCGACAGAAACTTCCTTACCGTCCAGAAAAGATTCGATAATGATTTGGGTATCCTCTTTAAATGCGCTTTCGATAGCATTGCCCAGATCTTCTTTTTTGTGCACTTTGGAAACCCCGTAGCTACTACCGGCCCTGTTGGCCTTTACAAAACAAGGAAGCCCTACTTTGTCCGCGATGGCATTCTCGTCAACCGATTGGCCTTTATTCAAAAAATAAGAAGTGGCACAAGGCACTCCATAAGGTTTGAGTGTACTTAACAAGTCACGTTTATTAAAAGTGAGCGCTGCCTCATAATGGTTGCAGGAAGTTTGTGGAATCCCCAACAGTTCAAAGTAAGCTTGCATTAAGCCATCTTCTCCTGGTGTTCCGTGTATGGCATTGAAAACACAATCAAATTGAATTTTTACACCATCAACATGGATACTGAAATCAGATTTCTCAACAGGATGCTCCTGATTCACATCATCTAGATAAAACCATTTTTCTTTGGTTATGACGATTCGATATGCATTGTATTTTTTTGCATCCAGATATTTGAATACTACATTTCCGCTTTTAATCGAAATATTATGCTCGCTGGAATAGCCGCCCATTATAATGGCAATGTTCTTTTTCATTGACTTGTAAAATATCGCAAAGCCAAAATAAAGAAAAAAGGGTTGGCTTTCCTATATTTGTCCCGTTAAGGTGAACTACATGAAAAATTTTTTCAACTTTTTAAAAAGTAAGACTTTTTTAATCCAGCTTGGATTAGCCGCAGTGGCTGTTCTGGTTTTGGTATTTGTTGCCTTGCAATGGCTCAAGGGTACAACTAACCATGGTGAATTTGTGGAAGTGCCCGATTTTTCGAAGATGTCGGTAATGGAGATGCGAGAGGCAGTTGAGGAAGCAGGTTTACGATATCAAGTATTGGACTCCTCAGATTTTAATCCAGATTTTCCAAGATTTTCCATATTGGACCAAAACCCGCCAGCGGGGAATAAGGTAAAGACCAACCGTAAAATATATTTTACGGTAAACCCATCGGGATACAAAAAGGTGACCGTGCCGGATATTATCCAAGTAACCCAACGTAATGCATCATCCATGCTAAAAGCCGTAGGCTTGGAAGTGGAACGTGTAACTTATATTGATGAATTGGGCAAGGACATGGTCTACAATATGAAATTCAAAGGGAAGTATATAAAGCCCGGAGATAAATTGCCCAAAACCTCCAAAGTGGAGCTGATATGTGGAAACGGAACTATCCCCGGCAGGGCTAGGGTGAAGGCAGACTCCAATTAATCATGGATACATCAGATAATCAAGATGAACTATCTCAAGATGACCTCTATGAGCATCATGGTTTTGTGGCGTCGAAAGGCCAAGAGCCCTTGCGCGTGGATAAATTCTTGATGAACTTTATAGAGAACGCCACCCGGAATAAAATTCAACAAGCCGCTAAAAAGGGACATATTTGGGTAAACGGTTCCATTGTAAAACAAAATTACAAGGTAAAAGCCGGGGATGAGGTAAAGGTGATGTTCGAACATCCACCTTATGAGTTTTTGCTGACTCCGGAAGACATTCCTTTGGATATTGTTTATGAGGATGATGTGCTTCTGGTTGTTAATAAACCAGCAGGCATGGTGGTGCATCCTGGCCACGGGAATTATTCGGGAACCTTGATCAATGCACTTGTTTACCATTTTGAAAACTTGCCCAATAACAGTTCGGACAGACCCGGTTTGGTGCACCGGATAGATAAGGATACATCAGGATTATTAGTAATCGCCAAAACAGAGTCGGCGATGACCCATTTGGCCAAGCAGTTTTTTGATAAAAGTAGTGAGCGGGAATACGTGGCCTTGGTTTGGGGCAATGTGGAAGAAGACGAAGGAACCGTTGAAGGACATATCGCACGGAATCCTAAAAATCGTCTCCAGATGATGGTATTTCCCGATGGCGACGAGGGTAAAGAAGCAGTTACCCACTACAAAGTATTGGAACGTTTTGGTTATGTCACCTTAATTTCCTGTAAGTTGGAAACTGGAAGAACCCATCAAATTAGGGTTCACATGAAATATATTGGCCACACTTTGTTCAATGATGAACGTTATGGTGGCGACAAGATTTTAAAGGGCACCACTTTTACCAAATACAAACAGTTTGTGGAGAATGCCTTTAAAGTGTTGCCTAGGCAAGCTTTGCATGCCAAAACCCTTGGTTTTGAGCATCCTGTTACGGGTGATTTTATGCGTTTTAATTCTGAACTGCCCGAGGATATGGTGAACTGCATTGAAAAGTGGCGAGGATATTCCAAACATCACGAATCATAGTTTTCTTCAATCTTAAGATTGAAAACACCTTTGGAATACCCTTCCAAAAAAGTAAAATCCTCGTTATTTTTACAAAAATTAGAATAAGATGAAAATTGTGATATCTCCAGCAAAGTCGCTTGATTATGATACGGCTTTGCCCACATCAAAATATAGTCAGCCCCAATTTTTGGAACAAGCGGAAAAATTGAACTCCGTTTTGAGAAAGAAAAAGCCAAAGGCGTTGTCGGAACTGATGTCAATTTCGGATAAACTGGCAGATCTGAATTGGGAGCGTAACCAACAATTTTCATT
>QGCX01000157.1_pt1 | contig 14975 bp, 13 predicted proteins | sample 4708031 | NCBI WGS metagenome assembly QGCX01 (sample SAMN08941163, study PRJNA450518) | Sediment metagenome, whole genome shotgun sequencing project. | reverse complement strand
ACGTTCAAACGAGTCAGCAGCCATTACCGCGCCTTCACCACCAACCAACACTTTGTTAATAGATCGAACGATACGTTCTGCTAACCAAGACTGCCTTTGAGCAACAGCCACCTGGGACGCTTCAGCGTTACTTTCGAGCAAAATATCCACAATTTCATCGTATTCGACCTGTAGTTCAGGAATACGCTCAGCCAAAGTTGATGCAGTGTCATGCAGACTTAAAATTGTCTGCCGTGAATCAACAATCAAATCCGCAGCGTCACTCACCCGAACCCAGACGTTACCTAGGTCATTAACATTTACTATCGGAGCATGAATTCCGATGGCAGGTAGATCTGAACTGATATCACCCTTTAAAATGTTATTCCAGCGTACTTCAAAACCTGCTCTTGCTTTTTGCAACGAGGAGAAAGCAGCTTCTTGACCCGAAGATGCCTCGGTGGCGTTTTTCGCGATTTCCTGCGAAAGTACCCTCAATTCCCCTGCGTTCACCAAGAATTCGGTATCATTACGGTTTAAGTCACCCACATGGATAACCACGACAACCGCGGCTCCAATGGCACCCAACAAACTAATCAATAAAATACTGAGAAGTCGGTTAGTACCTAAAATGGTCATTAGGTTTCCGGCTCTATGCTTCATTTTTGAACTCCAGTTTGGCCTCTGGCTGCCATCTGTTAACGATTAAAATGTTCACTTTAGCTACTAATTACACTGCAACGTCTTGGAACTGCTCGTGGTCGCCCAGTACCTTCATACTAAAACGACACCAAATTGTGTCTTCTTTCTTGAAATGACCAAAAACAAACTGCTGCAACTCATAAGGCAAGTCAGGTATATTCGAGTCAAAACTGTCAGCAGCAAAATATTGCATCCCGTCGACTCCATCGACCACCAACCCATCCATCTGTTCACCTTGGTCAATCACCAATATACGGCGACTACGGATAGGCACCTTACTTTCAGCACCAAAAAAGGTACTTAGATCTATTAATGGGATTAAACGACCACGGATATTGGATACACCCATTACCCAGGGCTTAACATTTGGAAGGCGAGTATGTGCGGGCACACGAAGAAGCTCAGAGACTTCACTCATTGGAGACACAAAATGATACTGTCCGATGCGAAAGCCGATGCCGCTCCAAGTTTCAATCAGCTCTTCTTGCTCAGGCAAGCCAAGAGCGGTAGATCTAACTTTCGATTCTAGATCTTTCAGTAGTGTAATTGGCGTCAACTCAGTCATAGTGTTTTTACCCTAAGGTATTACCTGCCATAACTGATTCAACGGTTTTTATAAGTTCAGCTTCATTTACTGGTTTTACTAAATAACCTGAAGCGCCTTGACGCCGCCCCCAAACTCGATCGGTTTCTTGATCTTTAGTTGTCACAATAACAACCGGAATATGGGCAGTATCCGCACCTTTAGTTAACTGGCGAGTCGCCTGAAAGCCATTTAGGCCAGGCATAACGATGTCCATTAAAACAACATCGGGTAACTCTTGTCTTGCCAGTGCAACACCGTCGGCGCCGTTATCTGCGGTCAAAACTTCGTAATTATGCTTTTCTAGCATGCCTTGAAAAGCGTATGTTTCGGTTGGTGAGTCATCAACTATTAATACTCGAGGCATGGAACACCCTTAAATTATAAATATCTAATAAATTAATTTGGTTATTTAACGTAATCGCGAATTGCGCCGAGTAGCTCATCCTTACCAAATGGTTTGGTCAAGTATTGATCACTACCAACAATTCGCCCTTTCGCTTTATCAAATAAGCCATCCTTACTTGAAAGCATAATGACAGGCGTTTCTTTAAATGCGCTGTTATTCTTTATAAGTGCACAGGTCTGATAACCATCCAAGCGAGGCATCATAATATCAACAAAAATAATATCAGGCTTAGAATCAGCGATTTTTGCCAACGCATCAAACCCGTCTGTTGCCGTTATAACTTCGCAACCCACCTTTTTAAGCAAAGTCTCAGCAGTACGGCGAATCGTTTTGGAGTCGTCAATCACCATGACTTTCAGGTTTTCAAAACTCGTGTCCATAGGTCATCCCAAGGGTAAGCGCCATTTAAACATTCAAATGAACAAACTTAATTGGCTTTTAGAATTTAGTGCTAAATAATCCTAACACCATTCCATTAATCTTTTTTATAAAATTTCGTACAAACTTAGACCTGTAACTTTTATCATAGATTCTAGCTTATCGCCATAACTGGTTAAAAAGAAAGTTATTTTGACAAGCTCAACTTTCATTTAACATGTACGAAATCAATTTCTTTAGGAACTATCATGACTATAAAACTCGCGATCATCATGGACCCAATTGAGCATGTGAATTACAAGAAGGATAGTTCACTAGCAATGCTTTGGGCAGCTTCTGATAGAAATTGGGAATTATTCTATTTAACCATGGCGGATTTGTATTTAGAAAATGGCAATCCGATGGGAAATTCTAGTCCTTTACGCGTATTTCGTGAACCAGTTAACTTTTTTGAACTTGATGATAGCCGACCTATGGCGTTAGGAGACTTTGATGTCATACTCATGCGCAAAGATCCTCCATTTGATAATGAATATATTTACGCGACTTATATATTAGAAAGAGCTGAACAGAATGGAGCATTAGTCGTCAACAAACCCCAAAGTTTGCGCGACTGCAATGAAAAAGTTTTTGCGACACAGTTCACACAATGTGCGCCTGCTCATTTAGTAAGCAGAGATAAAGATTTATTAAAAGCCTTTCATCAGATGTATCAAGATGTCATCTTCAAGCCACTTGACGGTATGGGGGGTAGCGCAATATTCAGGCTTAAGCCAAACGACCCAAATGTGAGTGTCATTATTGAAACGTTGACCAATTATGGCCAACAGCAAATTATGGCGCAAAAATATTTACCCGAAATTAAAGACGGCGATAAGCGGATATTAGTAGTTAACGGTATACCTGTAGATTACTGTTTAGCGCGATTACCGGCAGCTGGTGAAACTCGCGGCAACCTTGCCGCAGGCGGAACTGGACGAGCGCAGCCATTATCAGACAGAGATCGATGGATTGCCGAGCAAGTTGCTCCAGAACTCGTACGTCGCGGCCTCATCTTTGTGGGCCTTGATGTCATTGGTGATTACCTAACTGAAATCAACGTCACTAGCCCGACCTGCATAAGAGAAATCGACGCCGCCTACAATACAGACATTGCAGGGCTGTTAATGACGGTGATTGAACAAAAACTTGAGACCAAATAAGAAATGAAAACAGCAACATCGAACGTTGGCGCCGTAGACCGACTAAGCTTTACTATTTTTTTGGCATTAGCACTCCATGCGCTGCTAATATTTGGCATTAGCTTTACCGTCAAACAAAATCAAAGTCGAAGTCCGACGTTAGATGTTACGCTTAGTCTTCATGACAGTACTGACGATACCGCCAATAAAGATGCTGATTTTTTATCTGACAGCAATCAGTTGGGAAGTGGCACTTTAGAGGACAAAGCTCTTTTAAAATCCTCTGAACAGGCAGAAATTGAAGACAATAAGATTTTTCACACAACGCCAACTATTCAACAAATTCAATTCTCAGAGCTTAGTCAAAGTAATAACCGCATCATATCAACAACATCAAAATCTGAGACAAATGCGCAAAAAGAAACGCTTGAAGATGGCAGCACACCAAAACCTGAATCTAACGATGAGTCAGTGCAACTCGAAAACATCACTGATGTCGCCACATTAAAAGCGCTCTTAGAAGAAAGTCGTCAGTCTTATGCTAGGAGACCACGTGTAAAAACACTCACAGCCCTATCAACGCAAAAAGCCAGCGATGCCAAATATATCTATCAATGGTTAGAAAAGGTAGAAAGGATTGGTAATCAAAACTACCCTGAGTCAGCGCGTATAGACAGACTAAGCGGATCAGTCAGATTAGCCGTATCTATCAACGCAGACGGTAGCATACGATCCGTTAAGGTTAGCCACTCTTCAGGACATGCAGTTTTAGATCAAGCGGCCAAAAGAATTGTATACTTATCGGCACCTTTCGATACTTTTTCTTCTGAAATGACCGAGCAATATGATGTTTTAGAAATCATTCGCACATGGCAGTTTAAGGTCAACAACCAATTTGGGGTTCAGTCCGATGGCTGAAATATGGCTAGGTTTTGATTGGGGACTGGGTTGGATTGGTGTCGCATCAGGTCAGACAGAAACTTATACCGCCTCCGAACTAAAAGCCATCCGCGCTCGCAATGGAATTCCTAATTGGGACGACCTAGACTTACTCATTAAAGAATGGCAACCGTCAGGTGTTGTCGTTGGTATACCCTATAATATGGACGGTAGCGAATCGGAAATGACGGTTCGAGCAAATAAATTTCGTAAGCGCTTGCACGGAAGATATGGAATACCGGCGGAAATGGTAGATGAACGACTGACCACCCGCGAGGCATTTCACCACCTAGGTAGCCAAAGTCAGTCACTTAGCAAAGCAAAAAAAGCCAATATAGACAGCATAGCTGCGCAAATTATTCTTCAATCATGGCTAAACGAACAATGTCAATCATGACTGAAATTGCGATACCTCCTGATTATTACGTCAACTATTTTTTAAAAATGTTAAATACAGTCGAGCAAAGATACGCAGATATTCTGCCAACATCCGACAGCTCATTTTTAAAAAACCTGCGTCAAGTATCAACGGATGCTCTAAGATTATTGATTCGACTGTATCTTCGTAAAGGCCCACTTTTTCTAGCTAATAAGCTTAATTATACTGAAATAACAGATATACAGCAGGCACTGACTGAGCTTGAATTTCTTGAATTAATTGACATTGACCCTATTGTCTTCGCGTATGAACTCACTGAAATTCTTCCTATTTCACAGTCAAGAAGTTACTTCTCTTTAGCTGATCCAAAAATCAAAAAAACTGATCTAATATACCAGCTGTTTCAAAATAACTCACAAACCAAACAATGCAGTGAATGGGGGGTGTTAGAACCCGTAATTACCCCTAGAAATTATGAGACTTTACGGCAATTGCAATTGTTATATTTCGGCAATGAACGTCAATCATTGACTGAATTTATCTTAGAAGATATCGGTCAATTCAAGTATGAACGATATAGTCTTAGTAAAGAAAATCGATTATTCACCAGCCTTACAGAAATCCAACAAATCATACAACTTAATGATTTAGCTCAGACGTTTTATATGATGTCTGATGAAAAACAATGGGATGACCTCATTGAACTGGCAGATAAACTCAGCAATATAAGACCAGAATTTGCCGCAGTAAAAAAGTGGCAAAAATTAGCGAATAAATTAGCTTATCGCCTCGAACAGCAAGGCCACCTTGAACTTGCATTAAACTTCTATACTAAAAATCCAAAGCCGCCGTCAAGAGAACGCCGTATCAGGATCTATTTTAAACAGGGGCGTTTTGACGACGCTCTACAGGCGCTCAACGCCATCGCGTCAAACCCTCTATCACATGAGGAATTTGCGTTTTATCGTCGATTTATAAATAAGGTAAATAAAAAACTTTCTCTACCTGAAATTCAATTTAAACAAAAAATAATAAACCAAAACCAAATTACAATCCCCAATAATGGACAGCCGGTTGAGGTTCAGGCGATTAATCATCTAGGCTCATGCTTATGGTGGGAAAATTCCTTACCCCTTGGCATATTTGGGTTAATACACTGGCAAATCATTTTTGCTGACATACCGAAAGTTTGGCACCAGCCCTTTCAAACCGCACCTTCGGATATATATGACAGCGATTTCATTGCAGCACGCACTCAACAGTTAGAAAAATTAAATTCTCTTACCAAAGAAGTCTGGCGAAAATTGATATCAGATAATTGGCATGAGAAATACAATATCAAAAACCCATTCGTTAATTGGAAAATTCTCGACTTAGAGGCGACCCTGACTTGTTTTGATGCGCTTACAAAAGACCAATGGTTAGGTATTTTTAACCATCTACTTTCAGATTTAAGAAACCACCGCTCTGGCTTTCCGGATTTATTTCAAGCCACGGAATCAAACTATAAGTTCATAGAGATAAAGGGGCCAGGAGATAAACTCAGAGATAATCAGATTCAATGGTTGGAAGTTTTCTCAAATCTAAATATCAATTGTGAAGTATGTTATGTCAACTACGACAAACAAGCCTCTATATAAAGTCAGCATTCGCGCTTTAGCTGACTTCTGCCAAAGCAAACACGACTTAATTAGTATGTTTCGCCCAAGCGCAAGCGCACTGGAAGGGCAACACGTGCATAAAATAATTCAGGATAATAGACCCGCGAACTATACCGCCGAAGTATACTACTCATTTTTATGGTCAAACCCAGACTTTGATATAAAAATATCCGGTAGAGCCGACGGCGTATTGTCTGATGGTGTTGAGGAATTAAAATCAACCCGCTTACCACCGGAAGACATTCCGGTTACACCAAAGTCGCTGCATAAGGCGCAAGCAAAACTATATGGTGCGATGTTTGCTTGGTCAGAAAATAAAACAGAACAAGTCTGTGTAAAAATCACCTATGTTCACTCCCAAACACTTCAAGAGTGGACAATTGATCATACCTATAGTCGTGAATATTTAATTCAATATTTAATAGATTGCTGCATTCAATATGAACATTGGCTAAAGCTTTTTTATGACCACCAAAACAAAAAATCTAGTTATATAAAAAAATTAAAATTCCCTTACCCTAGCATGCGAAAAAGCCAAAGATTAATGGCTGAAAGCATTTACAAAGCCTGTAAAACACACAGAGACATATGTATCGAAGCCCCCACCGGTACGGGGAAAACACTTGCCTCCATCTTCCCTGCCCTTAAGGCACTGCCCCCTGAGAAACCTAAAAGTCTTTTCTTTCTCACCATGAAAACAACAGGTCAGCAAGCGGCAAAAGATGCTTTAAACCAACTAGATCCCAATCATCATTTAACGGTAGTTTCACTCACCGCTCGTAATCGTATGTGTTTATCAATCGAGAATGTCTGTGATGGCGCTTTTTGTCCTTTCGCAAAAGATTATTTCGCTAAGAGATCACAACTACGAGATCTACTTTTCCAGAAGCATCACTGGACGATAGATGAAATGCTCAGTCTCGGTTCTCAACACGAAATATGCCCCTATTATTTAAGCCAAGACTGGGCGATTTGGTCTGATGTTGTCATTTGCGACTTAAATTACATTTACGATACCACCGCAGTTCAGCCATATCTTTTAAAAGAAATTGACAATCAAGCAACACTTTTAATCGATGAAAGCCATAATTTGATTGAACGCGGTCGAATGATATTCAGCACAGAATTTTCAGGCGCGCAATTGCAAAGCCTCATGGCAAAGTGCCCTACTGGGATTAAAAAGATCTTAACCAAGATTCAAAGCCAATTGCGATATTGCTGCAACGTTGACGAAATTATATTGTCGAACTCACCACCAACACCTTTAATCAAAAGCTTAAAAGATTTCCTCTCGGAAAGTGCGACGCTATTACGAGAAAATTCCAGTTTTGAACCACCGGCCTTATGGCAGGAGTTCATACTCACAAGCTCACGATTCACGCGTTTACATGAATTAGCCTCGGTAGAGGATTTTTGCTGGCGAATAACCCCAGGTAAACCTAATCAAAGAAAGTTAGAGCTAATCTGTTTAAATCCTGCGCGTTTGTTAAAGCAAAAGCATGACCTTGTCGATAACGTCATAGCATTTAGTGCAACCTTAAAACCTTGGAATTACAGTACTCAACTGAATGGCTTAGCTACAGCCATTACGCAAGAACTCGCCTCACCTTTTGTAAACAATCAATTTCAGGTGTATATCGCCAATGATGTGTCTACACGCTTTAAAGACAAGCATAATTTGCCGACTAAACTAAGGCCAGTACTGGAGATGATCATTGAAAACACCAGAAATACGATCGTGTTTTTCTCAAGTTACCAACAGTTATTAGAGTGCGCTAAACGAATACAACCTCATACTAACCTGCTTATACAGTCACAAGATTGGTCCTCGTCTATCAGGGATACGATATTAAATCGTTTTCGAACTGAACATGGTTTGACACTTTTTAGTGTTTTAGGCGGCGCCTTTTCAGAGGGCATAGATCTTCCTGGCGTACAATTGGAGCAAGTTGTCATAATCGGCCCTGGTTTACCCCAAATGAATGATGTGAATAATGCACGTAGACTCCAGCTAGACCAAAACAATCAACCAGGATTTGAATTCACATATATTTTCCCTGGGTTACAAAAAGTACTTCAAGCGGCGGGGCGATGCATTAGAACCGAAACCGATGTCGGGGAGATTTTACTCATTGATGATCGTTTCGAGGGCTATTTCCAAAACGGTTGGCTCCCCGCTCAATGGACCATAACTATCGGCGCCTTAAAATACTGGGCACCGACGGATGCAGACCTTACTCAGCCTGGGAATCAAAATTAACGATAGACTCCCATAAATGATTGAATTCTTGATGTGAAAGGTCATTGTCCATATCTAGCAATGGGCTTGCTTTTTCCTCGATTTCAGCCCAATCATCATCATCAAGGTATTCTTCAGCGATAGGAAAGAGGACAGTCTCCTCTGCATCTAGGTGTAACATTTGTCGCGAAAGGAAGATTGTTGCGGTTCGATAAAGATGAGTGATAGGTACCGCAATATCCATCGCGACACGTTCAAATGCGGCTTTCAATCCATGAGTCATACGCTCAAGATCTTCATGCTCACGCAGAATTGCCTCGATTTGCTCAGGATGCGGTGGATTTTTTTCTAACAAGCGTTTAAAAACAATATCTTCAACAGGGTGATGCCACCGTTCAGGGACTGTAGAAATATAATCTAGAATATCACGAATCTGAGGTATGCTAGGCTCCATCTCTGGATCATCAAACCCTTTAATTTCAGCTCTGAAGCAATAAAGAACCTTCGCAATGTCTTTATGATCTGAATTAAGCTTTTGTAATATGGCGGTACTCATATTTGGCCACCTTTTTTTATTCTTTGCTTAATTTAGAGTAGACCTCGTACCTTATGCGGTCAAGAGCCACTAATAGTAGTTTGGTTTCGCCCATTTTCCTTTGAAACATAAAGCGCTTTATCGGCCGCTTCAATCCATTGACCATGATGTGTAAACTTTGATTGCCACTGGGCAACGCCCAAACTTACTGTTACCTGTAAATCGCCAGCTTCCGTTGAGACAATTTGGTTTTCAATTTTAATGCGTAAGCGCTCAGCAAAATGGTGAGCATTGGTAATATCTGAGTCCAACAACAACATGACGAATTCTTCACCACCGTATCGACCCGACATATCCGTAGCCCTGGAATTATCGCGCATAGTTTTCGAAACCGAACGAATCACATCATCACCCGCCTGATGACCATAGTTGTCATTTACTTTTTTGAAGTGATCGATGTCAAACATAATTAAGCACACGTTATGCGCATTACGCTGCTGACGCATAAATTCATTTTCTAGTAATTCTTCCCAATAAGCTCGATTGTATAATTGAGTAAGGCCATCGGTCCGGCTTAACATAGCAAGCTTATCGTTAACGCCTTTAAGCTCTAATTTACTGGTTGCTGTATCGGTTACGTCATAGACAATCACCGCTAAATTCTCAACTTGACCGGTGACACCAATCACTGGAATAAAAGTCGTATTCTGATACATATAGTCGGTCATACCCGTCACAGGGCGAGTATTACGAAACTTGAATACGTAGGGTCTTTGCTCCCATGTTGTAAAGGCTCGATTACGCAACTGCACTACCGTATCAGCTTTGTGCTTAAACCACTCTTCAGAGACTTCTTTAAACACATCAAACAAATTTTGCCCAAGCGCATCAGCTGAATCAATCCCAGAGTTATTTTCCATAAACCCATTCCAGGCCGTAATAGAGTACTGCAGGTCGATCACCAGCACTCCCACATCAACTGTTTGCAGCACTTCAGCCAGCCAATGAAACTCGGTTAATCCTTCATGTCCTTGGCTCATTCTCACTCCAACATATACGATACTTTATCGCGCAAAATTTTCAGACTATCTTCGGTAAACAATAGTAACAAATCACAACTGACCTGCCTGCCTTCCAACTTATAGGGCAACTCAATTGTCAGCAGACGTTTCCACTGCGTTGTACTGCTACCGAGCAACTCACCGATATTAATGTGCTGCCCTAGCAAATAAGGCTGTCCTTGTGAAAATCGAACATCCAATTGCTCTGCCAAGCCTTTCAAACAGGCCCCAATTAAAATATTGGCAATATCCATTAACAACTCAAGCTCAATTTGCTCAGTAATCTCACCATTAAAGTGGGTTAACTCAGCCATATCAGTAAAACTTGCATCGTTAAAAATAAGCAAGGCTTCGCCGGCAATCTTTGAGCCCGTAAAGCCCTGACACACAGCACTAACAGAATCAGCTTCCTGTATAGAAGACAGCGCCATACTCAATTCTGCGCGCTCTAACAAATTCACCACAGGAATTGGCATAATCACAAAGTTATTGAGCAATCGAGCCAACAGGTCAGCCGCACGCCCTACAGCTACGTTACTGAGCTCTTGAAAGCAATCTCTGAGTTCTTCGTCTAAAAAGTCATTATCCAAAGAGATACCCTTAAACGGAATAAAGTCCGAAATCAGTTAATACTTGTTTTAATTGATCCGAATTAAGCGGCTTTTTGAGAAAGGCTAAAGCACCCAATTTCATCACTCTGGCTTCTGCTTCAGGCTGAATATCACCTGAAATAACGATGACTATGGCTGGTAAGTCCTGGCTACGAATAGCCTCTAGAACACCAAACCCGTCCATCACTGGCATAGTCAGGTCTAATAAAACAATATCGCCTTTCCCGTTTGAGATTTGCTCGATTGCTTCTTCTCCATTGCCTGCCTGAGAAATTTCTACGTCCCACCCTTGAGGCAGGGCCCGAATCACTTGTTTTCGGGCAAAACTTGAGTCATCTACGACGAGTAGCGGTACTGACATGTGCACTCCAATTAATCATTACCGTTAAATAAAGACGTTTTATTTAAAATTCGCAACTGTTTTACAGTTATTGAATTAAAAACATACGCGTTATAACCAATTTCCAACTTAATGCGCTTCTTCCCATGAGTCGCCGGTATCGATGTCGACAATCAAAGGCACATCTAAGTTTGCACAATGTTGCATACGAAAGCGAACACTGTCCACCAACTCATTTAGGTCATCCTGATGAACTTCAAAGACCAACTCATCATGTACTTGCATAATCATGCGCGCGCGGATAGCACTGGAATCTAACCAATTTTCAACATCAACCATGGCCATTTTTATAATATCGGCCGCTGTTCCCTGCATTGGAGCATTAATTGCTGTTCGCTCCGCTGCTTTTCTAGCAATTTGATTGGATGATTGAATACCCGGTAAATATAAGCGACGGCCATACACGGTTTCAACATAACCGGCTTCCGCCGCTTCAGCTCGAGTTTCATCCATATAACGACGCACACCCGGATAGCGTTCGAAATAGGCGTCCACGTATGTTTTTGCCTCTGTTCGACTGATATTCAGTTGTTTAGCCAAACCAAAAGCAGACATGCCGTAAATCAAACCAAAGTTAATCGCTTTAGCAGAACGCCTTTGTTCAGAAGTGACAGCATCCTCAGCAATACCCATAACTTCGGCGGCCGTGGCGCGGTGAATATCTTTACCTTCTTTAAACGCCTTTATTAAATTTTTATCCTGACTTAAGTGAGTCATGATTCTTAATTCAATCTGCGAATAATCCGCTGCAACCACCTTATAGCCTGCTGGGCATACAAAGGCCTTACGAATGGAGCGTCCTTCAGGCGTTCGAATAGGGATATTTTGTAAATTGGGATCATTTGAACTCAATCGCCCAGTTTGTGCACCCGTTTGATTGTAGGTGGTGTGCAAGCGCTGCACATCCGTCCCTTGTTCAGCGACAACCAGTACAGGTAACGGGTCGGTATAGGTTCCGACCAGTTTGCGCAAATGCCGCGACTGAAGAATTAACTTTGGTAATTCATGATCTTTAGCCAACTCGGTTAACACTTCTTCATTGGTTGACGGGCTGCCACTGGCCGTCTTAGAAACCACCGGCAATGCCATTTTTTCGAACAGAATTACTGCTAATTGCTTTGGCGAGTCCAGATTAAACGCGGTGCCTGCCAGGTCATGTGCTTTGGATTCAATTTCAACCAAACGTTCTTTAAATTGCGCACTTATCTGATGAATATAGTCCGTATCAAGCACTACACCATTACGCTCAATTTTTGCTAAAACAGCCGATAAAGGCCGTTCTATTTGATCATAAACAGTGGTTAAGTGCCTAGAGGCTAGACCTTGCTCCAGCCACTGTCCTAGACGCAAGGTAAAGTCACATCGTTGCGCCCACCACAGGCCAATTTCTTGGACATCAACAGCAGAGGCAGCCAGTTGGCGCTTACCAGTTTTCCCTAAGAAATCTTCAATGGTTTTTGGTGTTTGTTCTAAGTATTGAATAAAAAGATTGTCTAGCGACAGATGCGCAAAGTGATTACTTAATGTCTTATCCCGCTTCAAGGTGCTGTCATATACAAACGCCATCACCTGTACATCTCTGCGCAGACGAGAGGGATTAATATTTTGCGAACTAAACCAATGGTAATCGGCTTTAATGTCAAAACCCGTTTTCAAAATATCATGCTTTGTCCAAAGCGGAGCAAGCATGGAAAATACTTGCTGCACATCCAATACCGCCAGATCATTGGCAACAAAGGGAATATACCAAGCCTTACCAATCTCTGAGGCAATGGCAAGCCCAATCCATTCGGGGTTCAAGTAATGGCCGCTGGCGAGTACGGGTAAATACGCCATCTGATGGCTGTTTTCAACTGCTAAAATTATGTCACTTAGCTGTTCGATGCTCTCAACAACCGAGTATAGAGTCTCTTTAGGTGCATCAATTACCGGTAATTGCGGCATATCCATGTTTGATTTAGTAACTTCAGATAGTGCAGCCTTGTTGCCCGTGCTTTCAGACCCGTCAGTCTGCATATCTCGAAGCCAACTGCGGAACTGAAAACGCTCGAATAAAGCCAACAATTGAGCATCGTCGGCGGCTGACTTTTTAATATCGGTTAAGTGAATATCCAGTTCTACATCCAATTTAATGGTTGCCAATTCATAACTTAAATAGGCACTGTCTTTGTTAGCTTCTAGTTTTGGCGCTAAGGTTTTTGCACCACGAAAACTTAAACTGGCGACCTTATCTAACTGGCTATAGATTTCATCTAACCCACCCAAGCCTTGTATCAGACCTAACGCAGTTTTCTCACCCACACCGGGGACACCTGGAATGTTGTCGACTTTATCGCCCATCAAGGCTAAGTAATCAATCATTCGCTCGGGCCCAAAACCATATTTTTGCGTGACGCCATCGACATCCAGCAACTCGTTTTTCATAGTATTGATCAGCGAAACGTGAGCGCTTACTAATTGGGCCATATCCTTATCGCCGGTACTAATCACACAATCCTGACCATGTTGTGTCGCCTGCTCAGCCAATGTTCCAATAACATCATCGGCCTCAACGCCCGACACACACAGTAATGGCAACCCCATCGCTCGAACGACATCATGAATCGGCTCAATTTGCTCGCGCAGCTCTTCAGGCATCGGCGGGCGGTTAGCCTTATATTGATCATATAAATCGTTACGAAAAGTAGGACCTTTAGCATCAAACACCACCGCTATTTCACTGTCTGGATAATCTGCAATGAGTTTTCGCAGCATCGACACGACACCTTTAATTGCTCCGGTCTGCATCCCTTCCGCATTCGCCAGTGGTGGTAAGGCATGGTAAGCACGAAATAGATATGAAGAGCCATCGACAAGGACAATGGGGGCGGATGTATTAGACATAAAGGATTATTCCAACTGAAATTCAAAGTACTTTTGCTGCGCAGTGTAACATGCCCTAAGTTCAGGTTAAGTGTTGATTTAAACCAAAGACTTTGATGCGTGCAGGGGTTGTGAAATACTGTATGGCCGAATCAATTGCAGTAAGAGCTTATATTATTAATGTCCGTTTATACTGATATGTCACAAAATGAAATAGAGAGGCTTTTATCTCTATTTTCACTGGGTAGCTACCAATCTCATAAAGGGATCAGTGCGGGCGTCGAAAACACCAATTTTTTTGTAGAAACCAGCAGCCACTCTTTGGTGTTAACGATTTTTGAAAAACATACCGCCGAAGAATTGCCGTTCTATTTGCAGTTAAGTGAACACTTACACAATCAACACTGTAAGGTACCCAGACCCTACCGAAGCAATGCAGGTGAGCTACTCACCATCGTAAAATACAAGCCTGCAGTCTTTATAGAAAGACTCAGTGGGGCCCACGTCAGTGAAACAGCGCCATACATTAAGCAGATAGCCGAGTCATTGGCAGAGATTCATGTAGCGACCGCACAATTTCAACAGACCCAACCGCATTCACACGACAAAGGATGGGTTCTCACCCAAGCTCAGTCCATTGTGAATAGTCTCCCACTAACTGATCAATCGCTTTTAAACGCGAGTATCAATGCTGTTCAAAAAATCCCCAAGCAACTGCCGAGTGGAATTATTCATGGCGACCTTTTCCATGATAATGCACTGTTCGACAATGGTCATATATCTGGCATTATCGACTGGTACTTTGCAGGAATAGATAGTTATGCACTGGATATTGCAATCACAATAAATGATTGGTGTCGTGATAATAGCGGGCAATTCAACTTAAGATCTGCTGACGAATTCACTGCGGCATATCAATCCAAAAGAGCATTGAGTGACATTGAAATTAATGCCATTCCACTGCTTCAAATTCAATCCGCAACTCGCTTTTGGTTAAGTCGATTACTCGCCAAACAGCAACATCTTGAGTCTAACGACAAAGTAACCGTTAAAGAC
>QGCX01000156.1_pt1 | contig 15222 bp, 17 predicted proteins | sample 4708031 | NCBI WGS metagenome assembly QGCX01 (sample SAMN08941163, study PRJNA450518) | Sediment metagenome, whole genome shotgun sequencing project. | reverse complement strand
ATTCAGCCATATATTCAGGAGCAGATTTCCGCTCGTCAGGCATTCGATACGGCTCAGCAACCGATTCGGACGTTTATGCTTAAGCAGACCAGGATGAATGACCTGGAGACTTTTGTTGAGATTTCCGGTCAACAGGTCGATGACCCTAGTCAGGTGCCTATGTCGATATTGATTCCTGCGTTTGTCACTTCAGAGCTGAAAACAGCGTTCCAGATCGGTTTCATGCTGTTTCTGCCGTTTCTAATCATCGATTTGGTGGTTGCTTCGGTGCTGATGGCAATGGGTATGATGATGTTGTCGCCAATGATTGTTTCTTTGCCATTTAAGCTGATGCTGTTTGTCCTGGTTGATGGCTGGAACCTGATTTTATCCACCCTGGCCGGCAGTTTTGCGTTGTGAGGAAGGAGTAGACTATGACACCAGAAGTTTTTGTCGAACTGTTCCGCGATGCATTGTGGATGGTGTTAATAATGGTATCAGCGATTATTATTCCCAGCCTGCTGATTGGTTTAGTTGTGGCGGTGTTTCAAGCGGCGACCTCAATCAACGAACAGACGTTAAGTTTTTTACCACGTCTGATCGTCACCTTATTGGCACTGATGGCATTTGCCCATTGGATGACCCGTATGTTAATGGATTTCTTTATGGCCATGATTGAACGTTTGCCGCAGGTACTCTATTAAGCGGAGTTGAGATGGAATATCCGACGCAGTTAGTTTTGGAGTGGATTGCCAATTACTTTTGGCCCTTTACGCGCATTTCCGCGATGCTGATGGTAATGAGTGTCACCGGGGCGCGCTTTGTTACAGCAAGAATTCGTCTCTATCTCGGCCTGGCGATTACAGTTGCCGCAATGCCAATGGTCCCAGCTGTTCCCGCTGACATTGAACTGTTCTCCCTGCAAGGTTATATCACTACTTTTGAGCAGTTAATGATTGGTATTGGTATGGGCATTGTGACTCAGTTTCTGATCCAAACTTTTGTTATGCTCGGTCAGATTATTGGTATGCAGTCGAGTCTCGGTTTTGCCTCGATGGTTGACCCGGCAAACGGCCAAAATACCCCAGTACTCGGCCAGTTTTTTATGTTTCTGGCTACGATGTTTTTCCTTGCCACCGATGGCCATCTCAAATTGATCTATATGGTGATCTACAGTTTTAAAACCCTGCCGATCGGTAGTGGTGGCTTAACTAGTGTCGATTATCAAGAACTGGCGCAATGGTTTGGTATCATTTTTAAAGTGGCGCTGAGTATGGCTTTGTCAGGAATTATTGCTTTGCTGACGGTGAACCTCTCATTCGGGGTAATGACCCGGGCTGCGCCACAGTTAAATATATTTTCCCTCGGTTTTGCCTTTGCGCTGCTGATTGGCTTGTTCCTTTGTTGGTACATTGTCAGCGGATTATTTGGTCAGTACGAGCAGTATTGGCTGCAAGGCGAAGGGCAGATTTGTCGTCTGCTACGAATGGATTGCTAGGAGGTCGGCTTGGCTGAGTCTGACGGACAAGAACGTACAGAAGACGCCACCGCGCGAAGGCTCGAGCAAGCTCGGGAGAAAGGGCAGGTCGCCCGTTCTAAAGAGCTTGCGTCGGTAATGGTGTTGGTGGTGGGTGCAATATCGCTGATGTGGTTTGGCGAGGGGCTCGCGCGCGCGCTGGCTTCAGTAATGTCGCGTTTGTTTACCCTGAGTCGTGAAGAGATTTTCGACAGTAGCCAGTTGTTCGATATCATTGTTGAATCAATTTTGGGTCTCGCGTTTCCTCTGGCTCTTATTCTGATCGTGCTGTTTGTCGCCGCCCTTATTGGTGCCGCTGGCGTTGGTGGTATCCGTTTCTCTGCTGAAGCAGCGATGCCGAAATTCAATAAGCTTAATCCGTTGAGCGGCTTAAAGCGGATGTTTGGTCTGCAAAGCTGGGTTGAGCTGATTAAATCGATCCTCAAAGTGTCGTTGGTAGCGGGTGTCGCTTTCTATCTGGTTAACTCATCCAAAGTTGACCTGTTCCAGTTGAGTCTGGATCTTTTCCCACAGAATATATTTCATGCTTTAGATATCCTGCTTAATTTCGTTCTGCTGATAAGTAGTTCATTACTGATTGTTGTCGCTATCGATATCCCGTTTCAGATTTGGCAGCATGCGAACCAACTGAAAATGACCAAGCAGGAAGTCAAAGACGAATACAAAGAGACTGAAGGTAAGCCAGAAGTTAAAGGACGTATCCGTATGTTGCAGCGCGAAGCGGCGCAGCGCCGGATGATGGCCGATGTGCCTCAGGCGGATGTGATCGTGACAAACCCGGAACACTTCTCGGTAGCACTCCGTTATAAACAAAATACTGATAAAGCGCCGATTGTGGTAGCAAAAGGCGTTGACCATCTGGCACTGAAAATACGGGAAGTAGCACGCGAGCATGATATTACCATTGTAGCGGCACCGCCACTGGCGCGGGCTTTGTATCATACTACTGAGCTGGAGCAACAGATACCGGATGGTTTGTTCGTTGCAGTGGCCCAGGTACTGGCTTATGTCTTCCAGTTGAAGCAGTATCGTAAGCGGGGCGGTCAGCGGCCTAAACTGAATGAAGCCGCAATGACCATCCCAAATGATATGCGTTATTAGCGAGCTATCGTTCAGGGATCGAGAGTAAAATTAGCAAAGCACCATCACCGCCAAATTCCAGTGGCGCCTGATGAAATGCCATTACATCGGGATACTGAGCCAGCCACAGCGGCACTTTTTGTTTCAGGATATGTTTACCGATGCCGTGTTGTACACAGGCACAATGGACGCTTTCTTTAACGCAATAAGCCAGCATCGCGGCCAGTTCACGTTTGGCTTCCTTTTGGGTCATGCCGTGCATATCCAAAAAGACGTCCGGAACATAAACTCCACGCCGAAGCCGTTTGACCTCATATTTTGACACGCCATCACGGGCATAACGAGTTGGTCCTTCCTGATTTAACAGCGGAACAAATTCATCGGAAAAGTAGAAGCCACTATTATTGGCTTCTTTTTCAAGTTTGCGCTTTTGCGCAAGCTTAGCGTTTCTGTTTGGCTGCTGGACTATGGTATCCTGTCGCAACTTTTTTACGCCCTTTACGGCCTGCTTAAACAGGTCGAAGTCATTATCTGAGTCGTTTTGTTGATCATTCATGGCTTGGTTTAGGATTTATAAAAAAATTGGGGCGTATTGTAGCGCTTTTTGGAGGCAATTTTGGATAAGATTTTTGTCGAAGAGGCAGTTTCTGAGCTGTTCACTCTTCAGGATATGATTCGCTGGACCGTCAGCCGCTTTAATGCCGCACATATTTTTTATGGTCACGGCACCGACAATGCGTGGGATGAAGCGGTTCAGCTGATTTTGCCTTCTCTTTATCTGCCGATTGATTTGCCCCCCAATGTACTGAATTCACGCTTAACCACTAGTGAGAAGACCCGTTTAATCGAGTTGGTGAATCGTCGTATTGAAGAGCGTACTCCGGTGCCTTATTTGACCAATAAAGCCTGGTTCTGTGGCCTGGAATTTTATGTCGATGAGCGGGTATTGGTGCCACGTTCACCCATTGGTGAGCTGATTCAGTCTCAATTTCAGCCTTGGTTGATCGAAGAACCAGCACGGATTATGGATCTTTGCACTGGTAGTGGTTGTATCGCGATCGCTTGTGCTTATGCCTTCCCGGATGCCGAAATCGATGCGGTGGATATTTCACTGGATGCACTTAACGTTGCGGAACAGAACATTCAGGATCATGGTCTGGAACAGCAGGTATTCCCGATGCAGTCAGACGGTTTGCGTGATGTGCCGAAAGATAAGTACAATCTGATTGTGACCAATCCGCCGTATGTGGATGAAGAAGATATGAGCAGCCTTCCTGCCGAGTTTGAGCATGAGCCTGAACTTGGTTTAGCTGCTGGGCCGGACGGATTAGATCTGGTGCGTAGTATTATTGCTAACGCTCCGGATTATCTGACGGAAAAAGGGATACTAATCTGTGAAGTGGGCAACTCGATGGTGCATATGATTTATCAGTACCCTGAGATTCCATTTACCTGGATCGAGTTTGAGAATGGCGGCCATGGCGTGTTTATGCTGACACGCCAGCAATTGCTCGATTGTGCCGACCAATTTGCCGATTACTATTTAGATTAAACAAGCTTAAACCGGGGTGAGAGACTTTACATCTCAGCCCATTAACGCCACTATGTGGCGACAAATTTTACAGCAGAACAGACGGCATCAGCAGTATGCCGGGATAAGTTAGAGGATTTCATGGCAGGGAATAGTATTGGACAACATTTCCGGGTAACCACATTTGGTGAAAGTCACGGCATTGCATTAGGTTGTGTCGTGGATGGTTGCCCTCCGGGACTGGAGATCACAGAAGCAGATTTACAGGTGGATTTGGACCGTCGTCGTCCGGGGACTTCCCGTTATACCACTGCTCGCCGTGAACCGGATGAAGTGAAAATTCTTTCTGGCGTGTTTGAAGGCAAAACGACCGGTACTTCTATCGGTCTGCTGATCGAAAATACCGATCAGCGTTCCAAAGATTATTCAGATATCAAAGATAAATTTCGTCCTGGCCATGCTGATTATACTTACCATCAGAAATACGGTATTCGTGATTATCGTGGGGGTGGCCGCTCATCGGCGCGTGAAACCGCAATGCGTGTTGCAGCTGGTGCGATTGCGAAAAAGTATCTGAAAGATCAGTTTGGTGTGGAAATTCGAGCTTATCTGGCACAAATGGGTGACATTTCGATTGAAAAAGTTGATTGGGACGAAATTGAAAATAACGCCTTTTTCTGCCCTGATGCCGACAAAGTTGAGCAATTTGACCAGTTGATCCGTGACCTGAAAAAAGACGGTGATTCAATTGGCGCGAAAATCCAGGTAGTGGCGACTCAGGTTCCGGTTGGTTTAGGTGAGCCGGTTTTCGACCGTCTGGATGCCGATATTGCTCATGCGTTAATGAGTATTAATGCGGTAAAAGGTGTTGAAATTGGTGACGGTTTTGACGTAGTGAATCAGCGCGGTAGCCAGCATCGTGATCCGCTTTCTCCGCAGGGATTCGGTTCAAACCATGCTGGTGGTATTCTGGGCGGTATTTCTACCGGACAGGATATCGTGGCAAATATTGCGCTGAAGCCAACTTCAAGTATCACTGTTCCCGGTGATACGATTGATAAGCAAGGCCATGCGACTCAACTGATCACTAAAGGTCGTCATGATCCTTGTGTCGGTATCCGCGCAGTGCCAATTGCCGAGGCCATGCTGGCGATTGTGCTGATGGATCATCTGCTACGTCATCGTGGTCAGAACCAGGGTGTGGTTACCGAAACTCCGAAAATTTAATCAGAGCTTACCTCCCTGTTTGTACTCATTCCCACGCTGTGCGTGGGAATGCATACCGATGTTTGATTCTTATAACTCAACATGTGCATTGCTGTGCTCCGTGTAGAAATGAGATATAACGTGATAGCCTGGCATCATTATGGACCACAATTACCAAGATTTAATCGCCATTTTTAACCACACCTTTTACGCCGACTACAACACCAAGCTTGAGCTGGGTGGTGATGAGCCGATTTACCAGCCTGCCGATGAGCAACACGACTACCACAGAATTATTTTTGCTCGTGGATTTTATGCTTCAGCGTTGCATGAAATTGCGCATTGGTGTGTCGCAGGGCCGCAACGCCGCTTGCTGGAAGATTTTGGTTATTGGTATCAACCCGATGGTCGCAGTGCAGAAGTTCAGTCTCAGTTTGAACAGGTTGAGATCAGACCTCAAGCGTATGAGTGGATTCTGGCTATAAGTGCAGGTTTTCCATTTAGTGTCAGTTGTGACAATTTAAATGGTGATTTTGAGCCAGATCGCCTCCATTTTATGCAGGAAGTTCACAAAGAAGTGTTGAGTATATTGGCTAATGGCATTCCGCCACGGGTGAAAAGCTTAGCTCTGGCACTGCAATCTTTTTATCAAACCCCGGATTTAATGCCCGAGCACTTTGTTGTTAAATAATGAGATCGCCAAATAATGAGAACTTTATGATTATTGAATTTGAAGAAAAGCTATTAGAACTGATTGATGCTCGTATCGATAATGCGTCGGATGATGAACTGTTTGCTGGCGGCTATCTACGCGGTCATATCTCATTATCCGCGGCCAGTTGTGAAGAACAAGGGCTGAATGATGTCGAGTCATTTAAGCAAAAAATTGAAGAGAGTCTGGATGCCGCTCGTTCTGAGCTTTCCCCGGCCGATCGTGTGGTGGTTCAGTCTGTGTGGCAGGAACTGCTTGCGGCACTTTATCATTAAGAGTAACAGGGCGAATTCTAAATATTTGAATAAGACGGTATAAAAAATCTGATTGTGAGCAATGTCACTCTTCCTTAATCTGATGTTAAGCAAACACGGAAACAGGAATAAATTATGAATATTGTCGCTTTTGGAGCAAGTACCAGCTCAACTTCAATTAATAAATTATTGGCTTCTTACACCGCTAATCTGGTTGAAGATGCTACGGTTACAGTTCTGGACATCAACGATTATTCCGTTCCGATGTACAGTGAAGATACCGAAAAAGAGATCGGCCAGGCAGACGGCGCGAAAGCTTTTCTGGCCGACTTAGCCAAGGCTGATGCTTTTGTTATTTCATTCGCTGAACATAACGGCTACTACCCCGCTGCATATAAAAACTTGTTTGACTGGACGACTCGTATTGATCGCGAGATGTTTAAAGGCAAACCAGCCATCTATCTGGCTACCTCTCCAGGCCCGGGTGGGGCACAGTCAGTGCTGGCTGCAGCAGTAGGTTCTGCGGGTTATTTCGGTGGTAATGTTAAAGCATCACTATCGGTACCAAGTTTCTATGAAAAGTTTGATACTGAGACGATTTCAGTGAAAGACGCAACCTTGGCTGTTGAATTAGATCAGGCGGTTAAGTCATTGTTAGCTTAATTAACTCTGGTCGGTATTCCCACGGAGGACCGTGGGAATACCGCTTTACACTTTACAAGCATTACCGCTTAAATCGCTTTTCCCTTAGCTAATTTTCTTACCCACATCCGGCTAGGATGCAGTTTCTCCAGGATATCAACCGGCAGCGGCAGTGGATCATTGCAGATGATCGATGCAAGTAATTCTCCCAGTAATGGCGCAGAACTTAACCCGCGGGATCCCAAGCCTAAAAATGCATACAGGTTAGGGTAGTGATGAAGCGGAGTATGCAGGCTGGCAGTTCCATCACTGTTGGACGAAAATTGTCCACGAATCGTTGCTAAATCACCGATGTTACCGACAAAAGGCAGATGATCACGACTGACGCAACGCACTCCTTGGCGAGCCTGATTATCATCGACATTGACCTCATCCGGCCAGGCCTGATCAGCGACGCAATGCAGTAGTTTGTATTTGTTCTCCAGTTGCGCCTGTGGATCAAAGACATTATCAATATTTAACCGATCGTAACTGGCACCAATACAGTGCTGTCCGTTGTTCGGATTATGCGGTGTCATATAGCCATCGTAACACAGCACGGATTTAAGCTGGCTGAGTGTTTCTGTGGTCGGGATATGGCTGACCTGACCTTTCACTTTAGCCAGAGGAAGGTCGCCACTTGGTGCCAGTTGATCAAACAGATGACCACTGGCGACTACCACTACTTTGTGGGTAAATTCTTGTTCTCCACTGGTTAACTTCCAGCGCTGAGCCTGCTCATCCCAGTTTAGTGAATCAATTTCGCTATTGTAGTGGGCATCCACCTGCTGGCGCGCAACCAAGTTGCTGAAGATCTGTTGCGTCAACTGCGCCGGACATAACCAGCCTCCAAGCGGGTAGTGCAGTGTTGAGTAGGTTACCGGTAATCCCAGTTTTTCACTGCTCTGTTCGGGTGAAAGCATCTGTACGAGTTGTGGGTCGAATATACCGCCGGCTATCGGTGCCAGCTTTTTACTCGATTTCTCATCCCACATTAGTTGGGTTACACCACACCAGGAATGATCAAAAGTCATCGATTCAGCGGCAAGTTCAACAAATTGACGAGCATAGAGAAAGGCATTGGCAAAAAAGCGCGACAGCGGGTCGTGACTGGCATTAAGCAAAGGATAAACTGCCCCCTGGCGATTGCCTGATGCTTGTTCCGCTGGATTTTCATCTTTGCAGTACAGAGTTACTTTTATATTTCTTGCCGCTAGAGCCTGAGCTAGTGCGGCACTGGCAATGCCTCCACCGATAATCGCAACATCGCTGCAATCGTCTGGTGAAACAATCGCGTAATTTTGTGTAATATTTGAATAGGGCTGCTTATTGGTCATGCTACCGGCAATCATTTCCCGCTTAGTGCCAAAGCCTTTGACCTTTTTCATTCCGAAGCCAGCTTCAATCAAGCCACGACGAACAAAACCAGCAGCGGTAAAGGTGGCGCAGGTACAATCCTGTTTAGCCAATTGTGCCATACCGTTAAATAATTCCTGATTCCACATTTCCGGGTTTTTACTCGGCGCAAAACCATCGAGGAACCAGGCATCGATCAGCCCTTCTTTTTGTGTTGGCACTTTGGGCATGCAATCTTTAATATCGCCAAACCACAAATCCAGCGTCACTTTGCCATTAGCCAGAATCAGACGATGACATTCGGGAACCGCGATAGGATAATGCTGCTGAAGTTCTTGCGCATATTTAGTCAGTTCGGGCCAGGCCTGATGTGCTTTAATTAGATCAGATTTACTGAGCGGATACTTCTCAAAGCTGATAAAATGGAGCGCCTGCAGTGGAGCATCCGGATTTAGGGTGGTGAATTGTTCAAACCAGTGCCAGGCAGCGAGAAAGTTCAGACCCGTGCCAAAGCCTGTTTCACCAATGGTAAAGCGTTGTTGCTCGGTTTGAGCCCAGCGCTGGGGAAGATGGTTTTGTTGCAGGAAAACGTAACGTGTTTCCTCCAGACCATTAACATTGGAAAAATAGACATCATCGAACTGGTCTGAAACAGGCGTACCTACCTCATTCCATCCGAGGTTGGCATTGGTTATTTTGGTCATAATTAAGAATTCTTTATTGAGAAATGCAATATTGTTAACTCGATTGTACGAATTTCTTGGAAAGCTGACCACTTTTGTTATCCTTGTTCGTTATTATCGAGCAGAATTTTGAATTATAGGAATGTCATATGAAACGAGTCGTAATCACCGGTATGGGTATTGTTTCAAGTATCGGTAACAACGTCGAAGAAGTGCTGGCGTCGCTGAAAGCTGGTAAGTCAGGCATTACAGCGTCTGAACAGTTTAAAGAGCAGGGTCTGCGTTCACAGGTATGGGGTGATCTTAAAATCAACCCGGCAGAACATATCGATCGCAAACAGATGCGTTTTATGGGTGATGCGGCGGCGTATGCCTATCTTTCAATGGAGCAGGCTATTGCTGATGCGGGTCTGACTCCAGAGCTGGTTTCTAATGACCGTACTGGTATTGTTGCTGGTTCGGGCGGTGCTTCTGGTGAAAACCAGGCATTGGCAGTAGATGCTCTACATGCCAAAGGCGTGAAACGTGTTGGCCCATATATGGTTCCACGTACCATGTCTTCAACCGTTTCTGCGTGTCTTGCTACACCATTTAAAATCCGTGGTGTGAACTACAGTATGAGTTCTGCGTGTGCGACTTCTGCACACTGTATCGGTAATGCAGTAGAGCTGATCCAACTGGGCAAACAAGACATCGTATTTGCTGGCGGTGGTGAAGAGCTGCACTGGACTTCTTCTATGATGTTCGATGCGATGGGTGCGCTGTCTACCAAATACAATGAAACTCCGGAAAAAGCATCGCGTACTTACGACGCGGATCGTGATGGTTTCATCATCTCTGGTGGTGGCGGTATCGTTGTCGTTGAAGAACTGGAACACGCTCTGGCTCGTGGTGCAAAAATTTACGGTGAAATCGTCGGTTACGGTGCGACATCTGATGGTTACGACATGGTTGCACCATCAGGCGAAGGTGCGGTGCGTTGTATGAAGATGGCCATGCAGAATGTTGACTCAGTTGACTACGTAAACACTCACGGTACCTCAACTCCGGTTGGTGATGTGAAAGAACTGGGAGCAATTCAGGAAGTGTTCGGTGGTAACAGCCCTGCGATTTCTGCGACAAAAGCGATGACAGGTCACGCTCTGGGTGCTGCTGGTGTACACGAAGCGATTTACTCGACGCTGATGTTAAATCACAGTTTTATCGCGCCAAGTGTCAACATTGAAAATCTGGATGAAGCGGCAGCAGGTCTAGATATCGTTACTGCATATCGTGAGCAAGAGTTGAATATCGTAATGTCTAACAGCTTTGGTTTCGGTGGTACCAACGCGACACTTGTGATCAAGAAATATCAGGCATAATGACTTAATCGACGCCGTTCGGCTATCTTAAGTCAGTTAATCGTGCGAATATGTGCCCGGCTGTTTAGCCGGGTACTTTCATTAAGAGGGCCTAGCTCCTCGTTCCTCCATTCCTTAATTCAAGTAACCAAGTGCCGATGAAAATCTTAATTGATGAAAACATGCCTTATGCTGAAGCCTTATTCAGCCAATTGGGTGCAACTGTTCTTAAGCCTGGGCGTACATTAACCGCTGATGATCTGATTGATGTGGATGCGCTGATGATCCGCTCGGTGACCAGGGTGAATGCTGCGTTGCTGGAAAAAGCAAATCGCCTTAAGTTTGTCGGTACAGCAACAGCGGGAATGGACCATGTGGATCAGGCATTATTGAGCGGTAAAGGCATTACTTTTACCGCAGCACCTGGCTGTAACAAGGTAGGTGTGGCTGAGTATGTATTTAGTTCATTGATGGTTTTGTCTCAACAACAGGGCTTTTCTATCTTTGATAAAACGATTGGTATTGTCGGTGCCGGGCAGGTGGGAAGTTATCTGGCCGAGTGTTTAAGTGGGATTGGGTTGAAAGTTTTGCTCAACGATCCTCCTAAGCAGGCAGTGGGCGATTCACGCCAGTTTACCCCACTTGAACAACTGTTAGATCAGGCGGATGTGATAACACTGCATACGCCTTTGGTGCGTGATGGTGAATGGCCGACCTATCATCTGCTTGATCAAAGCAGATTAGAAAAGCTACGTGCTGATCAGATTTTGATTAATGCGGCCCGTGGTCCGGTGGTGGATAATCAGGCACTTAAACAGCGTCTGGCAAAACAGGATGGATTTACTGCGGTATTAGATGTGTTTGAGTTTGAGCCAGACGTGGACTTCGAACTCCTGCCGTTGCTGGCCTTTGCCACGCCGCATATTGCTGGCTATGGCTTGGAAGGTAAAGCACGAGGCACCACAATGATTTTCAATAGTTACTGCCAGTTCCTAGGAGCGGATTTGCGTGCTGATCCGGCTACGTTATTACCGATTGCTCCAGTTCCCAAGATGCAATTGTCGGGCGCCTGGGATGAAGCAACGTTGTATAATCTGATTCAGATGGTTTATGACGTGCGCCGCGATGATGCACTATTCCGCCGTCATATCGCCACTCTCGGTGCATTTGATAGCATGCGTAAAACGTATTGGGATCGCCGAGAATACAGTGCGATCACTTTAATGGGTGATGAAACCAGCAATTTATCACCACTGGCAAAACTAGGTTTTAAAACAGAGGTTAAATAATGAGCCAAGAATTTAATGTCGCTATTTTAGGTGCCACAGAATCGGTGGGTGAAGCGATCATCGAACTGCTTGAGGATAGCGAATTTCCTTTAGGCAACCTATATCTGCTTGCCAGTGAGCCAAATGAAGAGAAGTCATATCGGGTTAACGGTAAATCGTTGTACGTTCAGGAAGTGAATGATTTTGACTGGTCTTTGGTTCATATTGCGTTCTTTACTGAAAGCGACGACTCTTCAGAACAGTGGGCGCAGGCTGCCGCGGATGAAGGTGTGGTGGTGATCGACAATACCTCACGCTATCGTTATGAGTTCGATGTACCGATGGTTATTCCGGAAGTGAATCCGGAAGCGACTGCTGAATTCCGCAACCGTAATATTATCGCCAACCCAAGCAGTTCTACTATTCAGATGCTGGTAGCACTTAAGCCGATTCATGAAGCGTATGGCATTGAACGGATTAATGTCTGTACTTATCAGTCGGTATCGGCATCGGGTAAAGTGGGTGTGGATGAACTTGCTGGGCAAACGGCGCGCTTATTAAATGGGATTCCGGCAGAAGCTGAACATTTTAGTCAGACCATTGCATTTAACTGTATTCCGCAAGTCGGTCAGCTACTGGAAAATGGCTACAGTAAAGAAGAAATGGCATTGGTTTTAGAAACGCAGAAAATTTTCAATGATCCATCGATTGCGGTGAATCCGACCTGTGTCACCGTTCCGGTATTTTATGGCCATGGTCAGTCTATCCATATCGAAACTCGTATGCCTACAGACGCTCAGCAGGTGAGTGAACTGTTGGATCAGTCACCAAGTATCCAGGTATTCGGTGGCCACGATGTACCGACGGTCGTTCGTGATGCTGTCGGTAAAGATCTGGTTATGGTTGGGCGGATTCGTAACGATATCAGCCATCACAGTGGTATGGATATGTGGGTGGTTGCGGATAATATGCGTAAAGGCTCGGCCGCTAATATGATTCAGATTGCTCAGTTATTGATTGACGAGTATCTGTAATTATTTGAGATTAAAAAGGGGTCAGAGTGACTTGTCACTCTGACCCCTTATTCATTCGGATGAATTCAAAAACTTAACGAGCTTTATGCGCGTTAGGGTCATTTTTACAAGAACCATCACCACATTTACCGTACAGGTAAAGACTGTGGTTGGTTAGTGATACATTGTATTTCGCTGCAATTTCTTTCTGGCGTTGTTCGATAAGCTCATCAGAAAACTCAATCACTTCGCCACAATCCAGGCAAACTAAGTGGTCGTGGTGATGTTGAGAAGAGAGCTCGAATACTGACTTCCCACCTTCAAAATGGTGGCGAGTTACAATCCCTGCGTCATCGAATTGGTTTAATACCCGATACACCGTTGCCAGCCCGATCTCTTCACCAAGGTCGATTAATTTCTTGTATAGGTCTTCAGCACTGATGTGCTGACATTCAGGCTGCTGTAAAACTTCTAAAATTTTCAGTCTCGGCAGCGTAACTTTGAGACCGGCATCCTTGAGTGCTTGGTTATTATCAGACATAAAAATTCCTGTTGATGATCTGCGCTCTGTAACTAAATATAGTCGGTATTATAGGTTAGTATATGCCAACAATAAACCACTAACTTTTAAGGGTTAAATGGTTACATAGATTACCCCTTACCGGGTTATCTCTAATTAATAACTTTGATTCACTTCAAATAAATAAGTCTCCTGAGCAGGAGACTTATCATTAATCAGATAAACCGTGTCTTGATTAGCCTTCTAGCTCTGCCAGACACATTTCATCATAAATTTTCTGAACCCATTTGGTGACGCGCTCTTCGGTTAGTTCTGGCTGACGGTCTTCATCGATGCATAAACCCACGAAATTATTGTCATCAACCAGTGCTTTAGAGGCTTCAAATTCATAACCTTCAGTTGGCCAGTAACCCAGGATAGTAGCACCGCGTGCTTCAACGATATCGCGAAGCGTACCCATTGCATCACAGAAATATTCAGCATAGTCTTCTTGATCGCCACAGCCGAAAAGTGCAACTAATTTTCCTGAAAAATCAATGCCTTCTAATTCAGGGAAGAAATCGTCCCAGTCACACTGCGCTTCACCGTAGTACCAAGTCGGAATTCCAAACAGAAGAAGATCAAAACTATCAATGTCCTCTTTGCTGCTTTTGGCGATGTCACGAACCTGAACCAGTTTTGAACCCAGTTGCTTTTCGATCATCTTTGCTACAGCTTCTGTATTCCCAGTATCACTACCAAAGAAGATACCTACACTTGCCATATATTTGTTACCTTTGTTTGTCTTGGTTAGAGGGATGAATTTAACCTAAACCAGTGCCTTCCCAGCTTAGTTGAATCAGGCCTTTAGCGATAAAACCCGCACAGCCTAAAAATAGTACCAGCCATACGATACGACGGCCAAATACCGGAACATTTCCCTGCTTGAGCACATCTTTGATCGCCATACCGATAAAGAAGAAGATCGCTGCAAACAGCAAATCTAAACCAATAGACTCAAGTTGGCTCATATAGTCGTAAAGCATAACCTGTACTTCATCCCAAAATGATTGGCCGAACTATACCACTGTTATCTAATAAAGTTAATCGTTGCTAAGCGACTCAATTCACACTTACCCGGCAGTGATAAATTTTCTTATTGCCCGTAGTACTTCTGTTGGCTTCTCGGCATGCAGCCAATGACCCGTATTGGCAATAATGTGTGCTTTAGCTTTAGGGAACTGTCGAACAATGTCTGCCTGATACTCCGATTGGATGTACTCCGAATTACCACCTTTGATAAATAAGGTTGCAATATCTGAAGCCGGGATAGGCTGCCAGCCGAGGATAGAATTGTAGTTGTTATACAGGCTTTGTACATTAAATCGCCACGTAAGATGGTTAGCTTGTTTGTACAGCGACTTACTGAGAAATTGGCGCACCCCCTCAAGCTCGATGTGTTGCTCTAAGATTTTCATCGCCTGTTGGCGGGAGCTTGGTTGTTGCTCCAATACAGCAAACAGTCCGGCAAAAACGTTGTCGTGACGGCGGATAGTATAAGCGATAGGCGCCATATCCAGGACAATCAGTTGCTGTATTTTCTCCGGAATTTGTTGGCTGAGTTGCATGGCTACTTTGCCGCCCATTGAGTGGCCGATAATTACAGCGGGTTCTATCTTTAGTTGAGCCAGGCAAGCCGCCACATCCTGCGCCATCAGAGGATAATCATGTTGTTCACTATGAAATGATTCGCCATGATTGCGCAAGTCAATGCTTATCACCTGATGGTCATTTTTCAGGTCACGAGCAAGTAAGCCCAGGTTATCCAGATTACCAAACAGGCCGTGAATCAGAACGATAGGTTTGCCTTGCCCTTCGACTTTATAATTTAATTTAGCTGACATTTTCTCTTAATAGTGTTGGGTTTACCGTAGAGTATCGTTAAAGATCTCGTTATAATCTTTGCGAGTTTAAACATAGAGATTGTGAAAAGCGAATGAAAACAATAGAGGTTGATGAAGAGCTATACCGTTACATTGCTGGTCAAACCCGTCATATCGGCGAAAGTGCCTCGGATATTTTA
>QGCX01000155.1_pt1 | contig 15297 bp, 7 predicted proteins | sample 4708031 | NCBI WGS metagenome assembly QGCX01 (sample SAMN08941163, study PRJNA450518) | Sediment metagenome, whole genome shotgun sequencing project. | reverse complement strand
GTATTAATCTTGGGTAGGAAATCCAGAAGATCGATCTTTGGTACCGGAAAAAACTCATCTATCGACATATTTCTCACGGCGCTACTCAACATTTTAGTATCTTGGTTAACACGGTCAGTAATGAACGAACATAACCATTTATCTTTAGAAAAAACCACATGATTGTCGCGGAACTCTACCGTAATATCCCCATTTACACGGCTGAGTAAGCCCGACATCATAGTCAGGCGAGTAATACTGATCCCCACTTCAATACCGTCAACGATTTCCGGATCAACCTCACATGATAGTAGGCAAAACCAGTGATTTCTGGTCGCCGTCACTGTAAATTCACATTTACCACCTCTTTGAGGAGACAAAGACATCACAAACTGATGCTGGCTTGATTCATTACCTTTCTCTTTTCTTAAATTCGTGATCAAAGCTAACTGCTGCGCCAATTGCCCTACCCGCAATTGAAATTTGGCGCGAGCGGGTTTCAGTTCAAGTGTGTACTCACCCAGATAGACCGATGCTTTAGCTTCGATGGAATGATGGACCACACGTAAGTCACGATCAGCTAGGTTAATTTCCGTATGATCAAATAACGATAGCTGGGGTTTCGTATCTTCAAAGTTGGCAATCGTAATCACATTCCTCGCTGAAACAGACAACAAGATTGAACGCGTCGAATCCAGTTTTTCCAGAATGTTGGAGAACCCCTTAGCTGGAATAGCCAGCTCACGATATACATCAGCATCAACTTTCAAGATATCCCACTCATGCGACAAGTACGTATTCCCCTCAGCTGAAATGTGATTGGATATGGTGACACTCATTCGTTTGCTATCAATAACGAACGCGACATCAGGATGTTCTCGATCAACAATCGCTTCCGCAATAAATTTAATCAGTTTAGTTCGACCACCAGGAGCCAATAACACGTTGATGATGGTATCCATCTGTATTCACCTCATTGTTCCTGGGTAGGTATAAGTTGCCATGGTTCCATACGGGGAGTAGCACGAGATTTAGACACGTAATCAAGATACAAAATAAGCAACTGAATAATCTCTTTAATGTTCTGCCATAGAGCCCAGCGCATTTGATACGGCCGAACATTCGCAGACGTTTTTGACTCAGAATCAATCAAACAACTTTTAACATGGTTTTTATCCATATAATCCAACCAGTGCTTTACAATCTTCGAGTCGACTTTACCCTGAATTTTCATAGTCAATGCACCGAGGTTCAGTGCCTTATACGCATTAATGACGCGTACCAAATCACGGTAGCGAGTGATCTCTATATCGTGTTCTATCAACCTTAACAAACACGGAAATGCCTTATGTAGCTTCATTAAATGAGCATCTTTTCGATGTATCCAACCATCGACAGCCTGACACAGTCGTAGCCAGGCAAACTCTTGTCCAGGGTGGATCTGCAACTGTGGCGGCAGGCTGTCGTTCGACTTCAGCCAATGCGCGAATTGTGGATATTTCTCATTATCACTGGCACCTTGATATTGTTTGCTGATTTCATCGATAAAATGGGAGAAACTCAATACTTGAGACGAAGCTTTATCTTTCTCCCCCTCAGAAGACACTTGAAGCGTTTGGACATGCCGTGCTGATTTGAATGCCCGCGTAGCAAATTCCATCACACATTGCGGCTGCAGTTTTCCCATGAGCGAATAATCGTTTTCCTCATCAAACAAATGCCGTTGCCGGGTAAAACCATAGCTATTGGCCGACACCCATTGGCGAACCAACGATTTGGCAATGAGTGGTGATTGCTTCGTGATGATCAGAGATAACCAATCCATCAGGTGCAAATACACAGCAAAAGTGGTTGCCGGACCAGAATGCCCCATTTTTTGACTCACCCACTCTAATACCGGGAAGTATGGTGTCAGTGATCGGCCGCTTATCGCAAACAATTTCGTAATGCGTTGGCGATGTGCCTCGCTGAATATCTCATGATCTAACATGTAGTACGGCGTTGTGAATGGCAAACCAAACGCAATATAGGCCAATAAAATAGCCCAGTTCATTGCTGCGCAATGGCGTAGTGAATGCGTCACGATGGTGAACAACTGGGTTGCATTACGCAGAAAGTCAATAAACTGGTTTTCTAACTCAGCATATACCCAGTCCGTAAACAGCAGGACCGACTCCTGAGACACTCGATCGCTTCGGAGTAACTGCTCATCAATTTCCTTTGCGAGATGACGTAATACCAATTCGGGCAGCAGCGCCAGCGGAATTTTCCTGACCGCATGAGGGGTTTTACGTTTCTTTTCTGACGTGATGTAAATCATTCCGGTATCAAAATCGATATCACGACAACGTAATGATAACACCTCATCCTCTCGTAACCCGGCGTAATAGCAAAGCTGCATCAACAAAACGATTTTTTTTTCGTAATAGCCTTTCCCTGCACAAAATTTACGACACACCCGGTCGAATATAGCGGGCGCAATGTAGTGGGCTCGAACCATACCATCACTGGCGATGGTAGTAAAAATGTCGAGATCAATCTTAGGAAACGTTGCATACTGCTGACAATAACGTAAAAACCGGGCAACCGTATACTGGGTACCAGCCTGCTCAAAGTGATCAAGCCCGGCCTGACAAGCCTCTTCAAACTCTTTCTGCGATATGTCCGTCAGTTCAACGTCACGCCAGGCGACTTGTACAAACGTATTTAACGTCGAGTGATAGGTCAGAAGCGACCCGATCGCGAGCCGCTCTTTCCACGGTGATCCATGCACAAATAATGCAGTGATCCATCGGATAACGAGTGCACTTTGCCAAGGTAAGGGTTGCTCAGACAGTTTAATTAACGATTCTTTGGTATGTCGATATGCTTGGGTGTTGCGATGTTCTTTTGGATCCGCTTTCTTAAAATCTGACAAAACTTGTCGCAACTGGCGATGCGCTTCAGATTCCTCACTACGTTGACGGTAGCGTTGTTCCGGCACCATGTCCTCACATTCACCAAAGGCGAAACTTTCATCATTCCATAATCGGGAGCTTCCACCGGCCAGCTTATCGCCTTCCCCAATACAGCACCCGGTGAATGCACTGACCAAAGACACATCATCAAGGGCGTAGTTATCTGGCCACGCATGTTGCAATCCGATGGCACTATCTAATAAACCGATATTTTTCAGTGCCTCGGATACCGACATATTCTTAATCACATGACTTAAGTGTCGGTTTGTACATCGGTTGCCAGCGTCAGTTAACCATCCGGATATTGCCTGTCTAATCTTTTTAATGCGTGTTTTGCTGTTTCGGCTCTTCCATTCGTCCTGACTTAAAACCCAGTGGATTGCCAGAATGGATTCACAAAATAGATACACCCTACGATGGAGTTTGGGCAAATACACACTGACCAATTGCTGATCGGTCAGTACAAGATACTCACTGAGCGAAATAGAGAGTAATTCATCCAATTCAGCAACTCGGCTAAGACCGGTACGATGCGCAATAATGAGTAAAGTGCGCCCCAACCCATCTGTGCTTTCACGCTGACCATACAGCGATGACACCAAGTATTCAACGATACCAATCGGTGTACTATTCGCGTTGATCAGCGGCATCGATGCCGCTAACGGTGAAAAACTGCGGGGAGCAGCAAGCGATGGCCGGAGTTCACTGTGATAGTCGAACAAGCCTCGTATAATACGCTCGGTAACCTCAAGCTCTACGGCCGTTTCTGCCTGGAGTGACAATGGTTTTGCTGCAGAAGAAAATGCGGCATCGTTGGTTAATGTTCGTTTCTTAAGCAAACCAGGGCTGTGCTGATGAATTCTGCTCACCACCGTAGTCACGGCTTCTCGAAATGCTTTAGAGCTCATCGCCAGATCCGACTCAAAATGGTGGATCCAATCCTCGCACTCTTTATCCATGTATTCGCACTCCGCTCTTTTCCCACCGAATTAAAAATGATGACAATATTTCATCGCACCGCTGGAACGCCGAACATAGAAAAGCAATCCCATCGCCTGCCTTTCCTTCATGCTGTCGGCGCTGCATGGCTTGTTGCTGTTTAACCAATTCAGAAACAGACAGCAAAGAATAGGAAGTCAGAGGATTCTGACCACGTTGGAAATGATTCATCCGTACGTTAAGCTCAGTTTGGTCAAAATCATTCCCCGTAAGTAGAGCTTCATCGATTACCAGGTGAGCCGATAGATGACGAAAACAACCAACGTCGATTCCATCCAGATACTGGTTTAATAGCTGTTGCACCTGCTTGCGATTAAGTGGCAGCCACTGTTTGCCATCAAACAGCATTAATGCTGCGCGATTTTCCAGGTAATAGGTCGAACTCATCGCCAGTGCCCAACGTTGATACTGAGTCAATAGTTGAGCTAACGCAGGACTCAGAACTAACAGTCGCCGCTCGTCTTTATGATGGCTCCGTTTGTCGGCGACTGTCCATACCCCGTTCTCCCACGCACAAAAAGGGGCATCAGGATATGGCTCGTTGACTGGACGCAACGCCAGTTCAATGGCGCTTCGGATATGCAAATACAGCACGATTCGCTCAATGGCTTTGACTTGCTGCTGGCAATCGCTCGGTATGGCACGAGAATCGTCATCTAATGGCGAGAGTAATGCGTCAAGCGCTTTGACCAACACTTCCTCTCTCAGCGTAATTTCCGATCCAATCTGACCATGAAAGCTAGCGACCGGAGAATGAACAAAAGAGGTTTCACTATCCCACCCCAGCGCCGAAGTAAAATTCATCGCCATTAAAAAATCACGCCAGTGATCGTGTAATGTCGCGGATAATTCGGAGGACTCGACATTAACATAATGCGCCTGAACGCTACCTCGCGTATTTAAATAATCGACAAAAATTGTCGGGAATTGTTGATAGCTAAAATGAAAAAAAGCATGTGTAATGGAAGCGCACGTCACGTTAAACGCAAACTGCATTTTGCTCGACGCAATTTTATCCCTGAGCCACTGTTGATGAGCATGGGGGGTAACGTTCAACACCTCATTCAGTGGTTTATTGTGACGCTGATTTGATAACCGTGACCGTAGAATATAATTCAGTAGGGATTGAATCGGCCAGGGTAAGATCACTTCTACACTGGCCTGCGCTGAATAATAGTGAGTCCCCGGTTTGTCTGGTTTTTTACCTTTAAATATGTCCGTTGGCAAAACAAGGTACGATGTACAATGCTCGGATCGATCCAGCTCATAAGCCAGACAAGGCGGCTTGATATTTACCTGCCCTCGCGCACTGCGGTTTAGACAGATGAGGTCAAAATCGGTCACCCCTAGCATACTCAAAAACAGCACACACCAGTGTGAGCGTTCCTCGGTGTCAATATCAACGAAATTGCCGGCCAATAATTCTGGGCAATGAAATTGAATCCAAGCCGACAACTCGGCCGGGGTTAATGCCTCATTTGACATGGGTAAACGTAAATTCGCCCTGTGAATGGCTCGTGCCATTCCGGCCTTTTTCAGTTGAAAGTGTCGTCTGGCCTGCTTGTGTGTCAATTCCGGCTGATGTTGCTCGATATAGGAGAGCTGCTCGTTACCTTCGAGATCTGTTGGGGTCGTGATAGTGATTTCGTCCCCATCCTCCAGCGTCAATTTAGTTTTATGCTCGTTATCACTGCGATAGGGAAAGGAAATTTGTTTGGGCTTTTTCACCACCGATTTTAAATACGGAACCAGAACACAAAAATCGTCGTGCTCAATCAACCGTGAACGCAATTCCGACAGAGTACAATCTTGTAAATACAGTACACTGCAGGGCAATACCCGCTCTTGATACCGTTCTCGGAGGCGGTCGAACTGTAAACACGCCTCATAACTGATCTCCCCATTGGCCTCACGCAATCTCACTAGCAGCCACAACCAAAATGGTTTTTGCTCATCATCAACGGATTCGATGAGAAGCAATGTCGAATACAGCGGGAACTGTGTTAAATAATCACGCAGTTGTGTGCGGCGAGCTGGTAACGCTACCTCATCAGGCTCAGATTGCACCACAGGTTCAGACAGATGGGCGAACGTTTCAATATCATTGAGTAAGCGGTGAACACGTTTCACTCTCTGTTTTCCCAGCGTATTTCCATCAATTTCATAGAAATGAACTAGACTATCGAACCAGCGGCGAATGCTCTCAATCGCAACACTCAAATAGGGAGGAGATGGAGGCAACGGGCAGATTGACCACAAATCAGCAGCGCAGTGCCCCCAATTGCCATCAGCTAGCGGAGAACTGAATTCACTCCCGAAGTCCTGACTATCCGGGAAGAGATACTCATAAAACCCACATTCATCAACATCGGAGGGAAGTTGCTTAGTGATAAATACCCGTTTCATCGCTGACATCAGTATCCCTCGTTTGGTGGAATATCTTTAGTTGCATCAGCTAGGGAGAATGGCGTATCTAATGGGTCAACAAGTCGATCCTGAGGATTAGATTCAGCTATTCTATTTTGTTCTTTACTGTCTAATGCCTTACGGTGGCGATTTAGCAACGTTCGGTTACAATGTAACATATCCGCATATTTTTTCTGAGTTAATAGCGGTGAATAGCCAAATTCACGCTCCCACATCAACTCTAATCCAAACAAATCCATACAATTTCGGTTAGTCAAACAACTCAGGTAGGAACGCCGATTAATCACCTGCTCAATTTCATTTTCACTTTTAGCCACAGCCACTTCAACAACATTGATAGAGGTTTCCGGAGCGATGCTGCGTATGAAATACAATTCATCGAGATGTTCGACTGGGTAGCATTTTCGTTTAAAGCGATAGACTTTGAGCGGAGAAATCGATTGGATAAGCAACGATAGAAAAACCTCTCCTTTATCTCTATGCAGATAGCATAATATATGGCCCGGCATTGTGTCATACAATCGAGGAGACTGGAGATTCAGGTCTGTAATTTTCAATGTGTGCGTAACGATAAAACCACCCTAACTGACTAATTTAAATAAAAGAACTACAGGTCAGTTATTATTCAATCGCTCCTGTATCATTATGTAAACACAATTTTAGTCATTTTTTACACACTTTTAGATACAGCTCAAACTTTTGTCGATTTAAAAGAGTTTGGAACAAACGACTAAATTTGCAAATCGGAGAATTTTTCCGGTTTGTACGATACTGCTTTTTCAGGAACTGGTCATCTCAAACGGTTCGATGTAAAAACCATAAGCACGTCATGATCCCATGATGCTTTATGTATGATCGAAGTCCAAGGAAGAAGTGAATCAATATGTGGTTCGAGCTTAGCCAACTGTTTCATGCACTTTGCCATGTAATCGTACAAGTGTAATTTTTAAGCCACAATGGCCAGTAAGGTTTTTATGGTTTTTATTGCCACAAAATTGATCTCCCCACAAGGCCTCTAAGTAAGACAACCCTATCGATTGACGTAGCTTTAGAACGATTATACTTACAGACTAATGTTTTTTACTGGAAATAGCCATAATCAACCCAAGCACAACACCCAATATGGCAGCAAACAGTACCTGGTGCAGTGCTGGCAATAGGAAGGTTATTCAGTCCATCCTTTATACAACTGTCACCTCCATTTCTTGAAAGCAAAGTATTGCGTGAATGTGCCTAGTCGAAGAGTGGGTGAGCCCAAGAACATACTGGGGCAATAGATGTGCTGTCTCTTTCTATTAACATTAGTTCCAATGGTGCATAGTTAAAATCATGACCTGATATTAAATCTAACATTAACAAAATTGCTACTTTCCCCATTTCCAGAAGTGGCTGACGTACTGTTGTAAGTTTGGGATAAAATGCAGATACCGCTGGAGAGTCATCAAAACCAACCACAGATACCTGTTCTGGAACTTTTATTCCATTTTTTAACAGCGTTTGTATCGCGCCCAATGCACTTAAATCATTCGCAGCAAACACCGCAGTAAACGGGACTTTTTGATTAATCAAATTTTGTATAGCATGAGAAGAAAGGGATGCTCTATATCCCCCATTTAAGATAAGATTTTCATCAACCTCCATACCAGCATAGTACAAACTTTCTTTATAACCGATCATTCGATCGAGCGAGTCTCTATTACCAACTTCATTACTAAATAAATGTACTATTTTTTTATGTCCTAAGCTAATAAGATAGTCCGTTGCAATTTTACCGCCTTCGACATTGTTTACTCTTAAACAAGGGAAATCACAATCATCAGCGCCTGCTAATATTAATACTGGCAAATCAGCCACTAGAATCCTAATTTCTTCGGGTTCTAAGCTGCTTACCATCATCATCAAACCATCTACACCTTCATTTAGAATTCGTTTAATAACTTTTTTTTCTTGAACTTTATCCCAATTGGTCGTTTCGATTAAAAGTCTGTAAGCACTATTTTGTATTGCTAGATCTAGCCCAGCAAGAACCGTGCTAATAAAAGAACTATCAAATGTAGGGATCACTAAACCTATAAGTTTTTCTTTGCTTTTACCTGAAGTAGAAGACACTTTTGCAATGAAGCCCAGGTCCTCAATAGCTTTTTCTATCGCTAAGATTTTATCTTCAGCAATCAAAGAGCTTCTGTTGAAATATCTCGATACTGTACTTACAGAAACATTAGCAAGCTTAGCGACATCGGTAGCAGTAGGTTTTTTCATAATGAACAATTATACTTTGAGCTATATTTGAATAACTAGCTTATTATAATATCTATATATAATCGACCGACAATTGTTTATTCTGGATTCTAGTTTAGGGTTGGTTGGCAAGAGGAAGACGGCTTCACCAGTCTAGCTGGTGCAGCCCATACCATAAATCGTCAAGTAAAAAGAGCCAAAAACATTGGCTCTCCAATATCAAAACACCGTCCAAACTGTATAAATATTCTTTGTAACAATGCAAGCTACAGGCACGTAATCGCATCAACAACCGGAGTAAATTCAGACTGTTCTTTGAACGCAATATCTGTTATTTCAAAAGTATATGATGAACTAGATTCCATATAGAAAGGCGTACCCACACTGTCTAGAGCAAAATCACTCATTCCGCTTCCCAGATTTGGCTGAATACAATTGACAGGTACCGATATTTCTTCCCAAGCACTGGTATTATTAACATGCCCACTGAGAGAAAAAACTTTACGTTCAGGCCAACCATTATCAATTGCAACTGTAAAATCTCCTGGAACTGCACTTGTGGATCGAATTTTAAACTCTAAGTAACCTGAATCATAAGCTGAAAGATCTGCTGAACCACCGGCCGAGGGTTGTATCATCAGGGAGCCTGTTGCAACGCCTTTAACAGTTACGTCTATTGTGTCATCAATACCTTGATTGTTAATCAATCCAGCATTAATATCTGATGAATCCACATAAGCATTAGTAATTACTGTGCTCGTATAACCATCAGTTGCAGACAAAATCAAAGCATTGTATTCACCACTAACAGCGTTGACGCCAAATAAATTAGTAACGTTTCCAGTCGAAGAGTTCGTTCCAGAAATTATCGAATCATCCTCCAATACACATCCCGAGACCAAAATTGAAATTATTGTTGTGGCAATTAGTTTTTTATTTACATTACTCATATTTCTACTCATTTTCATCAGTAATTTTAATGTTAAGAAATCAATACTTATCGTAAGTATTGATTACTCGTTAATATTTAACCTATTTACGAATTAATAAAAGAAAGCTGTTTTAGAACTAACCCAGGTTTAATAAAAGATATGTCGACTAGATAAAATCCATTTTCTAGCTTCACTTCTAATCCCTCGACCGTAGTGAAGTTATCTTCAGTCCCGTTAGTCGCTAAAGACATGCTGTATTGATGGTTGAGGCTTAAGCTACAAGATGATTGAGCTAATTGGTCCCGGTCATAACTCATCTCGCTAATACATTTATAAATACCGTCTTCTTTAACCCAGAGCACGAACGAGGTGTTTAACTTAGCATTAAGCGGAATAACTTGATCGGTATTGAAGTGATCCAACGCCTCATTTGGAGAAACATCATACGAAGAAAAATGTTTAATTGGTTCATAAGGTGTGAGTGGCCTATCCATTGCTGGGGTATTTATAAGAAATCGACAAATATTGATTGCGCTTCGTTGCAGTTCTCCCAATGTCAGAGACCCATTATCTAACGATGCCTGAATATCGTCTCCCATTGCATTACTCGCAGCACCGTCATTTTCAACAACCATATACAAATCATTTTGTGAGCGAATCATATATGAAGTGAATGACTTATCTTCTACGCCACCGTCAATTGGATTGTTCATCTTCGCCCACCAATCCGTCATGACGATCCCTCTAAATCCCCACTCTTCCCTTAAAATCGTGGTATTTAGGTCATAGTTAGAGGCTGCCCAATGTCCATTCACAGGATTATATGCTGTCATAATTGTGGTAACAGAACCTTGTTTTACAGCCATTTCAAACGACTTTAGGTGAATCTCACGTAAAGCACGTTCTGAAACTACACTATCTACATCAACACGATATGATTCCTGGTCATTAGCAGCGAAATGCTTAATCGTACCTGATACTCCGGCTCGACTCAGGCCTCGAGTTTGAGAGGCCGCGATGACTCCGCTAATAAATGGATCTTCGGAAAAATATTCAAAGTTGCGACCATTTAGCGGATGACGATGAATATTGATGCCCGGTCCTAACAATGTATCAATTCGATTGGCGGCTAATTCTTGTCCAATCAAGTAAAATAATTGCTCGTTGAGCTCTTTATTCCAAGTACACGCCAACAAAGTACCAATAGGCACTTGAGTTGCTTGATGTCCGGTATCCATACGAATGCCTGAAGGGCCATCCGCAGCTGCTGCAACTGGAATGCCAAATTCAAATAGGCTCTGTGATACACCACCAAATGCCGACGCAGTGCCCGGGGTCACTTTCGGGCTGCACATCCCCTCGCCTCTGATGAGAGTTGCTAACTGCTCAGGCGTCAATTGAGATATAAACTCTTCAATAGGAATTCGCCCCTGCTTCACTTGAAGTAGCTTAAATCCACAATCGCCTATCAGTGGATAACTATGAGGCATATTTGACTGAATACGTTGAGCTAAAGATATGGTTCTTTGTGGGACAGGTTCATATCTTTTTGAATAATAACCAGACTGATTCATTTCACCGGGTTTTAAGCGTACAAAAGATAAAATTGGTGCAGCAGATTCCGTCAGCTCTTCAGTTACCAGCGGTTCATCTATAACAAATTCGACATTAACCTTCTTAACTTGACGAACACTTGAACCTAGATAAAAATCATAAGTACCTTGCTCTAAAAGGTAGCAATTACGATGTCCAGTGACACCACTATCATCATAACTAGCCATAGATTCGACAGGGACAGAGATACTTACAACCTCATTTTCCCCTGGACTTAAGATGCTTGTTTTCACAAAACCAATTAATGCTTTATTTGGTTTACCTAATGCACCTTGAGGTGCTGCAACATATAACTGCACCACTTCTTTGCTACAGTAATGATCTCCGATATTAGTGACTTTAATATTGAAATTAAGTACTTGTTTCGAGCCACGCCCGACGACCGAATAGGATTCCAATGTATGACTGAACTGACTGTAAGATAAACCAAAGCCAAATTCATACTGAACAGCTTCTGGTGCAAAAGTTTCAAAATACCGGTAACCAACATAAATATCTTCCTCATAAAAATTATGGTGTTGATTCCCAAAATTTACTGAAGAAGGATAATCTTCCAGATTAAACGCTATCGTATCCGTTAATCTTCCACTTGGAGAGTGATCTCCCGATAATATGTCAGCAAGTGCATGACCACCTTCCATTCCAGCAGCCCAACTATAAATAATCGCCTTTATTTGTGGGTAATCTTCAACCCAAGACATATTGATGATATTAGTTACATTGAGAACTAAAATAACATCACTAAAGTGACTTGTGACTTTTGTCACCATATCTTGCTCGGTATCGGTTAGACGATAGCTGCCCTTTTCATTAGCATTGTCCTTATCTTCACCAGCAGTACGGCCAATAAATACTAAGGCTTTATTAGAAACCTGCGCCGCTTTATGTACAATTTCGTCATCCAGTTCCATCTCATTCTGAAACCAAGGTTCAGCAGCCCAACCACCACCACCATCGTCGAACGGATGCTGAGCAATCCAACGTTCATAATGTTGTGCAAGTTCTTCATTAATAGAAATGGTACTATTATCTCGAAGGCCTTGTAGTGCATTAACCGAGTAAGGGACGTGTACCGCTCCACCGGAACCAGTGCCACTACGATAGGTATCAACCTGGCAGCGCCCGAATAATGATAAAGATTGACCTGACTTTATAGGTAAGATTGAGTCTTCGTTTTTTAGTAAAACAATACCTTCTACAGCTGCCTGCCTGCTTACAGGAGTAATATTACTACGAATTTTTTTAAGTAAATTAATATTCATTGCTAAAAAAACCTATAGCCAATGGCATCTCATTGATAATTTGTGGAAATAACAAAAATGTGACTTAATAATTTTAATGATTATTAGATTTTATCATAGAGATACAACTCACATAGACTGAAAAACCCGTGCAACAAACATGCGCTAATAAAAATAAATATCAATATAACATATTGATTATAAACAATATTATTAAGAGAACAACCATGAAAACTGAAGTTTAATTCCTAGTACTCCCCCATAAAAAAATTTGCTTAATATACCCCAAAGGGTATGAAATCGCTTTCAATAAATTTCAAATAAATATAAAAAATATATAAATCCAATAATTCTTAGAAAAATACTACTATTTAAATAATCAAAATTAGGCCATCGATACACAAGTAAAGTTATAATTATCAACCACCTAAACCGATACCTGAATCGTAACTCATATGATTATAGCGATCATGTGATATTCAATCGTTAAGTCCATCATGGCATCGAATATAATTGTAAAGTGGCCAAATATATTCAGAACATAAAAAACCAATAAATTAATTAGTTATAGTAGATAGGTTCATAGACATCTCCTTCACTTTCCGATTACTGGAGCGTCACATCTGGATCACTATATTTGATAGCATCGATTAGTTTATAGCTTGATGTATATTGCAACCAGCTAGTTGTTTTTTCATAGTTTTAGGCATAAAATAATGTACATTAGTGAATATAAAAATCTCAACGTAAGGTATCACTTACGTGCAATCGGATTACACAAAAAATCCACAATCATATTCAGTACAGTTAACTTGAATAAGTGATAATTAATGAAAAAACCAACAATATATGATGTTGCGAGACTAGCATGCGTATCCGTCAGTACTGTATCACGCTACAACAATCGCAAATTATATGTTTGTAAAGAAAAAGTAACCGCTATCGAAAGAGCCATGTTTGAACTCGAATTCAAACCTAAAAATACAAAACTAAGTACAAATAATTTTCGAAGCATGAAGATAGGGATTATTATTCCAACCTTCGATAATTCCTATTTTTCTTGCATTTTGAATGGGATGAATCACTGGACGCAAAATAGTGCTTACAGATTAAGGATTGAAAGTTCAAATTTCTCTAAAGTCCGAGAACAAAAAATAATAAAGCAAATGATGGATGTGGGTGTAGATGCATTAATACTAATCGTTAATTTATCTTCAGAGGCCGAAATCAGGCAACAAATAGGAAACTTGCCCATATTAGTGGTCGCCGGTAGTGATTTAGGTACTCTACCGAGCCTAAAAATAGATAATATTATTGCAGGAAGTATCGCAACCAATCACTTAATCCAGCTTGGACACACAAAAATCGTGCATGCTCATGGTTTATTAAATGAAGGCCCTGATGCCGGTGACAGATTAGAAGGTTATAAACAAAGCTTATTGAAAGCGGGATTAGACATCGATGAACGGTTAATCATTAATGGTGGATACTATTTTGATGACTCATTTCAAGCGATGTGTAACCTATTAAATCAAAGAATGGAATTCACTGGCATTTTTGCCGCCAATGACTTAAGTGCTTATGGTATAATTCAAGCACTGAAAGAGCATAATATAAATGTTCCGGAAGATGTATCAGTCATTGGTTTTGATGATCTATATACTTCAGCAATATGTACTCCATCATTAACAACCATTCGCCAACCCTTGTATGAAATGGGACAGTTAGCAATGCGATTTATCTGCGACATAATGAGTGAAAACGCATCTCCTCCACACGTTCCTCCTGTCGAGCTAATAAAAAGAGGAAGTACAGGTCCTGCTAGAGATTCAAGAACTATCCGCCATTTTCAATTTGCTCATTTTTAGTACTCAATATGGTCACTCTATTGAACTTGTCGAACCTCTTAGGTTTTTCGTTAGACTCTCGGCTCTCCGTTCAGCCACATCTAATGTGATAACCCCCTAATTTCGGAAATTAGAGGGATATCGACTAATTAGTTCCAATCAACTAACAGTCTGCATTCATTGCGCGGGACGAATGGTGAAGCTCTCAAGGTTCAATCCCCCCGTTGGAAATGCTAAAGCTAAATCCAAATCACCAGCAGGTAAGTTAACTGTATGTGATACCGGCGTCCAATTAGTCCAGGCCCCAGTATTCGGAACATTAACAGCCCCATAAACGGTTCCGCCGCCAGCTTGTTCAAATTGGACAATACCGCCTCCATTAGCACTTGCAACTTGGTATGTAATAATATACTCACCAGTGGTTGGAATATTCACGATACCGTAACGGGCCCAAGCACCATCTTCGATGTAACCTAAACTATCACCACCAACCGTCAAATTAGCATATACAGATGTGGCCTCGGCCTGAATTTCAAGTATGTTTGACGCAATGGGCGTCGTATCAAGAGGCGTGATAGTAAAATTATTAAAGTTAAAACCACCAGTGGCAAAATAAAGCCCGAAGCTATTCTCTCCCTCCGGTAGAGTGACAATATGACTTACCTTAGTCCAGTTTGTCCAACTACCAGTGGCTGGAACCGTAACGCTACCATAAACCGTACCACCACCACTCTGCTCCAATTGAATACTACCGCCATTGCTGTCGCCAGCCACCTGATAGCTAACTTGATATTGCCCCGCAGCGCCAATAGTTACAGGTGCATAACTTGCCCACGCACCATCGGTGATATAGCCGATCTGGTCCCCTGCAACATTTAGCCCGCTATAGATTAATGCTGATTCAGCCTCCACTGTAATCACTTCATCCGGTAATGTTACGGGATCGGAACTAGACGGAATCTCACTTCCTTCTGGCGGGCGTTCCTGGCCACTATGGAAAAGACCTAACCATAGAGCACCATCGCCATCAGCTAAATTTACGATACCCACAGCATCTTGTGAC
>QGCX01000154.1_pt1 | contig 15392 bp, 10 predicted proteins | sample 4708031 | NCBI WGS metagenome assembly QGCX01 (sample SAMN08941163, study PRJNA450518) | Sediment metagenome, whole genome shotgun sequencing project. | reverse complement strand
ATTTAAACTTGGTCCTTCAGATACTTGAAATTACTGATAGGGTAATTTTATGCCTCAACCTTATGGATGAAGCCAAGCGCAATCATGTAGAAATTGATGTTAGAGCCCTTTCAAGGGAATTGGGCATACCGGTAATTCCCACTTCGGCAAGATCAAGGGAAGGGATGTCTGACCTAGTTGCTATGATTTCTGATGTAGCCACGGGAAAATATATCTGTAAACCACATAGAAAACGTAGCCATCCACCAAAATTAAAACATGCCATCCAGACCTTGGCCCAAAAACTCAAAAACGCTTACCCTGGACTTCCAAATGCAGATTGGGTAGCCTTGAGGTTAATCGAGGGAGACCAAAGTATTATAGAGGCCTTGCAAGATGGAGTTTTGGAAAATCTAATTGAACATGAAACCCCAATGGAAGTATGAAGGAGACAGAAAAGAATAACGAAGCGGAAGAAATATTGGGAATGGCCAATGACCTTAAATGGGATTTGGGTATGGGGACTCATGATCAAATAGTGTCTTCACTATATGCCGATGCCGCACAAATTGCTCGAAAAACGGTATCCATTGATGGTGAACGACCAGCTTTTAGTTTAGAGCGAAAAGTGGATAAGGTGGTTACCAGCAGACTGTTGGGTTTTCCCATAATGTTCGTGTTGTTGGCCCTGGTTTTCTGGATCACTATTTCCGGAGCCAATTATCCTTCGGGACTTTTGGCCTCTTTATTGGTGGATACCTTACACCCTATATTGAAAAATGGGGCCGATAGCATTATGCCTTGGTGGTTGTCTGGAGTCTTGGTAGATGGTGCCTATTTGGCCATGGCTTGGGTTATTGCAGTAATGTTGCCACCGATGGCCATTTTTTTTCCATTGTTTACCCTTTTGGAAGATTTAGGTTATCTCCCAAGAGTGGCCTTTAACATGGATAGCTTGTTCCGAAAAGCAGGTGCCCATGGTAAACAAGCCTTGACCTTGAGTATGGGGTTTGGGTGCAATGCTGCAGGCGTTATAGCTGCTAGGGTCATTGATAGTCCTAGGGAGCGCCTAATCGCCATTATTACCAATAATTTTTCACTTTGCAATGGTCGTTGGCCTACTCAGATATTGATCGCTACCATTTTTATTGGTGGATTGGTATCACCGTTCTGGGCAGGAATCGTGTCAACAGGAGCTGTTGTAGGAGTGGCGGTGCTGGGTATTGTGTTCAGTTTGATAGTTTCATGGGGTTTGAGTAGAACTGTACTCAAAGGCGAAGCATCCACTTTTAGTCTTGAGCTTCCGCCTTATAGACCGCCCAGAATTTTTCAAACACTGTATACTTCTTTAATTGATAGAACACTTTTTGTTTTATGGAGGGCCGTGGTGTTTGCTATTCCAGCTGGCATTGTTATCTGGTTGGTTTCCAATATTACCATTGGTGACTTAAGTTTAGCCGAGCATTTTATCGATTGGTCTAATCCATTTGCAATGATATTTGGATTGAATGGAGTTATATTATTGGCATATATCATAGCCATACCAGCCAATGAAATAGTAATTCCCACTGTGCTAATGTTGACCGTTTTAGTTACGGGAATGACAGGTGTTGGCGAGGGATCTGGTGTTATGTTCGAGTTGGATTCCATTACCAATACAGAACAAATCCTAAGAGCAGGGGGTTGGACTTTGCTTACCGGAATCAACCTTATGTTGTTCAGCTTGCTGCACAACCCCTGTTCAACAACAATTTATACCATTTATAAAGAGACTAAAAGTGTAAAATGGACCTTGGTAGCGACGATTCTACCCGTTATTTTAGGTTTTGTGGTCTGCTTCTTTACAGCTCAAATATGGTATCTATTCTCTTAAAAAAATTAATTTTTAGCCTCCAATCAAATCAAAAACACCTTTGGTCAAAAACTGATCTGTTTCATTTAAGTCGGAAGCTATGATTTCCGTATAACCATCATAGGTGTTTCCTTGTTTTACGGCAATTTGTTCAAAGGTGTAGCCACCATCTTCTTTATCAACCAGTTTAAGTACGTAATAGGCGCCTTCAGATTCGATTACGGCTTCTTCTGGCAATGACAAAGTTTGGATGGTGTCCGTCATGATTTTGGCATCCACGAACATCCCTGGGAGGAGATTCACCTCTTCCTCGTGAGCTAGATGACCGTGTACTTTTATGGATCTATTCGTATTATCAATGGATGTGCCTACCAAATGCACTTCGGCCTCAAAAGTCTCTTCCGAGGCTTCAGGAATTTTGAACTGGATTTTTTGTCCTTTCTTAACTTTAAGAATGTCCTTTTCAAAAACAGACAGTTCTAAATGTACATGGTCGTTGTCTACAATTTCCAGAATCTCGGTGGCTGGCGAAACATAACTTCCTTTGGCCACGTTCATTTTGGTGACACTTCCCGAAATTGGAGCATAAATTACCGCTTGGGAAGTAATATTGCCCTGTTCGACCCTACTAGGTGAAATGTTCAGCATTTGCAACTGCTCTCTTAATCCTTGATAGCGCGCTTTGGCCGTTTCATAATTGCTCTTGGCTTGAAGAAAGTTTTTTTGCGAAGCGATTTTCTCTTCAAACAGTGTTTGGTTTCTTTCAAATTCAGTTTTTAAGAAATCCAATTGGTTGAAAATTTCCAGATAATCTTGTTGCATCTGTACAAATTCCTGATTTTCCAAGGTTACCAAAAGTTGCCCCTTCTTCACTTGATCACCAACCAATAATGAGGTGTTTTTTACGAATCCTCCCATAAAGGCTGTTATGCTAGCCCGGTTTTCTGGCGGAACATCAATCATTCCAGAAGTTTCCACCATTTTAGGAAAGGTTCTTTTTTCCAGGGCACCCAACATTAGGTCGTTGGTGTCAAATTGATCTTGGGTCACCCGTATTCCAGTAGGTTCTACTTGTTCTTCGGAAACGGACTCAGCGTTATTTTTGTTGCCACAGCCTATCAATAGAAGGAAAACAGCGGCGATTTGAATTATATTTTTCATTGTTATAATGTTATTGTCAAGTAATTAATGGCGATTACGGTTTGATTGTATTGGTTGAGGACATCCAGATAATTGAGTTGGATATCGTAAGCATTTTCAAGACTTTGTATGTATTGGAAAAAGTCAATTTCCCCGTTCATGAAGTTTCCAGAGGCCGCTTTCAAAATTTGATCCGAAAGTTGACCGCCCTCATCTTCGTAATAGGAGAGTTCCTTGGTTTGCTGTTCCAATTGTCCCATCAAGGTCTTGTACCTCTGATTCATGGCAACAGTGATTTCAGTATTCTCCATTGCGGTAATCTTGGTCTGGATTTTCGATGATTTTACCTTGCTACTGTGTCCAAAGAAGAAAATCGGAATCCGAACACCCAATTGAATACCATATAATGATGTTCCCAATCCCTTGTTTGTCCCTTGGAAATATTCAAGGTTGAGGTCAGGAAGTAATCGGTTTTCTTCCAAACTCTTTTGGGCATTGCTCAGTTCTTGGCGGTTGTTCAAAAATGATGCTTCTGTTTCCAACATACCTACAGCATTCAGTACCGAAAGCTTTTCCGGTTTTTCCACAGCAATGTTCAAAGTGTCCTCACTTTGCACCAAACTCACAATCTGACCATAAGTGGTGAGTAGTTGCTGCTTTATTTTGGAATAGGTGTTCATGATTTGCCTTTGTTTTGCTTGGGCCGTCACCTTTTCCAGATAGTTGGTTTCTCCCAGTTCAAACCGCCTATCAGCTGCTTTGGAAAATTTACCATAAATACTATCCAACGTACTATAAAGCTCTGCTTTTTGCTGCAAGGTCTGATACTCATAGTAAGCAATGCTCAGCGATTGGAACAATTGCTTCTTCTTAATTTCAAACGATGATTTTTGAAGCTCATAATTCGATTTTTGAAGTCTATTTTTTGCTCCGTACACCGTGGGAAACTCAAACTGCTGTTGCGCACCAAAAACCTTGAGCGGTTCCCCGTTCAACGCTAGATTGTTTTCATCATATTGGTAGTAAATATCTGTTTTATCAAACTCAAAAGCGGTTCCTTTGAGGGTTTCTGCTTGATCTACCATTAATGAACCTGCTTGTATTCCCTTGTTGTTTTCCAGAGAAAGCGTCATTAAATCTTCTAGATTCAACTTGGTTTGTGAGAATCCTGAAAGTGAAACCAACAGTAACATGATGGTTAATGCATTCCTTTTTCTCATTTTACGCTCTTTTCTTCTTTTTCTCCTTCCGCCAAACTTAATATTGTGTGAATAGGCATAAAGCACAGGCAGAACCACCAAGGTGAGCATGGTTGCCGTTACCAATCCACCGATTACTACGGTGGCGAGCGGTCGTTGAACTTCTGCTCCGGCATTGGTTGATACTGCCATGGGCAAGAAACCTAAAGCTGCCGCCGATGCAGTGAGCAATACGGCACGGAGCCTATCTTTGGTTCCTTGTTTTATGAGGTCTTCCATGGAATCAAAGTCTCTGCCTTTCAATTCCTTGAAATGCTCTATCAATACAATTCCGTTCAGCACAGCAATACCGAAAAGGGCAATAAAACCTACCCCGGCTGATATACTAAAAGGCATGTCCCTTAACCAAAGTAAGAGAACACCTCCAACGGCAGAAAGTGGAATTGCCGAGAAAATAAGCAAAGCTTCCTTAACAGAACCGAAAGCAAAATAGAGCATGATAAAGATGAGCAATAAGGCAATGGGTACGGCAATCATCAACCTAGCTTTCGCATTTTGAAGGTTTTCAAATTGTCCACCATAGGTAATAGTATAACCTGGAGGCAAAGTAATGTTCTCATTGATTAATAGCTGTACATCATCTACAACTGATTGAAGGTCTCGATTCCTTACATTGATACCAACAACAATTCTTCTTTTGGTATCATCCCTAGAAATTTTGGCCGCTCCTTTTTGATACGTGATTTGTGCCAATTCGCTCATCGGTATTTTTCCACCGCTGGGAATATCAACATAAAGGTTTTTTAAGTTGGAAATGTCTTGACGGTTTTCCGCATCCAATCGAACGGCCATATCAAACTGTCGTTCGCCCTCAAATACACTTCCTACAATCTTACCTGCAAAGCCCATAGCGATCATTTCATTAAGATCTGCAATGTTGAGTCCATGGCGAGCAATTTTTGCGCGGTCAAAGGATACATTCATCTGTGGCAAGCCTTCCACTTTTTCCACAACAATATCGGAGGCTCCTTCCACATTTTGGATGAGATCTTTGATCTCATTGGCTTTTCTATTCAAAGTCTCCAGACTTTGCCCAAATATTTTGATGGCTATATCCGCCCGCACCCCAGTAATCAATTCATTGAATCGCATTTCAATGGGTTGGGTAAATTCCACCTCCATGCCTGGTAGTACGGCAAGGGCTTCTTTGAACTTATCGGCCAATTCATCCTTGGTTTTGGCCGAAACCCATTCGTCTTTTGGTTTAAGGGTGATGATTACATCACTTTCTTCCATGGACATAGGATCAGTAGGCACCTCTGCAGCACCAATACGACTCACTATTTGATTTACCTCAGGGAACTGATCTATTAAAATCTGTTCGATTTTGGTGGTGGTTTCCACAGTTTTGGCCAAAGATGTTCCTGTTTTCAGGACAGGTTGTATTACAAAATCCCCTTCATCCAAGGTTGGTACAAATTCACCTCCCATGGTGGAGAACAGTAAAATGGCACCGACCAATAATGCCGCTGCAATGGAAAGGACGAATTTCTTGCTTTGCATGGCCCAATGGATTACCGGTTCGTATTGTTTGTTGATCCAACCGACCAATCGGGCCGAGATACCTTTGGAAGATTCTTTGGCTGGTTTCAAGAACAATGCTGAAGCCACAGGCACGTAGGTAAAACATAAAAGAATTGCTCCCAAAAGGGCGAAGCTAAACGTTAGGGCCATGGGTTTGAACATTTTGCCCTCAACACCACTTAACGATAAAATGGGAATGAACACTATTAAAATAATGAGCTGTCCAAAAACTGCGGAATTCATCATTTTTGAAGCGCCTTCCACGGTTATTTTATCTTTAATGGTTTGCGTTTCATTCTTGCCCAATTGAGTAAGTTCACCTTGCCTTTGGGTTATTTGGAAGGCAATGTATTCTACAATGATTACCGCACCATCTATAATGATACCGAAGTCGATGGCACCAAGACTCAAAAGGTTGGCATCTACCCCAAAAATGTTCATCAGGGTTAAAGCAAAAAGAAGACAAAGTGGGATCACAGAAGCCACTACAAGACCTGATCGCCAATTACCCAATAGTAAAACCACAACGAATATTACGATCAAGCAACCTAAAACCAGGTTTTCGGTTACTGTGAATGTTGTCCTTCCTATTAGTTCACTACGATCCAAAAACGGATTAATATAAACTCCTTCGGGCAAAGATTTGGAAATGGCGGCAACCCTTTCTTTTACGGCCTCGATTACCCTTTTGGAATCAGCATCCTTCAGCATCATAATCTGCCCAAGGACTTTCTCACCTTCACCGTTACCGGTTATGGCTCCAAACCGAGGTGCGCTGCCAAAACCTACTTTGGCAAGGTCCTTAATATAAATAGGGATGCCATTTCTATTGGCTACTACTATATTTTCAATATCGGAGAGGCTGCTCACCAAACCTTCACCTCGAATAAAATAGGCTTGGTTCACTTTTTCGATATATCCACCACCGGTAACGCTGTTGTTCATTTCCAAAGCAGTAAACACTTCTTTTGCAGTGATGTTAAGGGCGTTCAATTTTTGGGTCTGTATGGCCACTTCGTATTGTTTGAGGTGACCTCCCCATGTATTGACCTCTACTACACCGGGAATTCCGGAAAGCTGTCGTTTTACAATCCAATCTTGGATAGTCCTAAGCTCTGTTGAAGAATATCGGTCTTTGTACTCGGGTTTAACATCCAACACATATTGGTATATTTCCCCTAAACCTGTGGTTATGGGTCCCATTTCGGGACTTCCGAAACCTTCTGGTATTCGGCTGGATGCAGACTTTATTTTTTCGGCAATAAGTTGCCTGGGCAAAAAGGTGCCCATATCGTCATCGAAGACGATGGTCACCACGGATAGCCCAAACTTTGATACCGAACGGATTTCCTTGACCCCGGGAAGGTTTGCCATTTCCAGTTCAACGGGATAGGTAACAAATTGTTCCATATCCTGTGTGGACAAACTTCTCGAGGTTGTGATTACCTGAACTTGGTTATTGGTTACATCGGGAACAGCCCCGATGGGTATTTGTGAAAGTGAGTATAACCCAATGAGGGCTATAAACGTTGTAAATAGAAGAACAATAAACTTGTTCCTTATACTAAAGTTGATAATTTTTGAAAACATAATTCATATAAAATGATAGCATTATTAATATGGAATAAGGCCTGCTAAAAGGTGTTCAGCAAAGCTGAAAACTATGAATTATGCGTGTTTCGGGGGCTGAAAAGGATTATCGCCCCAAATGTGGGAATAAGATATTTTGTAGTGAAAATTTCCTTTGGAAGCTAGGGGAATTTCAGAATAGGAGTGAATAAAATTATCTGAGCCCAATACAAAAACTAAATGTTGGGCACAAGGTGCTTGTTGGTGTTGAAAAGGAAGTTTTTCGTGATCTTTCTGCTCTTCTTGGTGTTTTTGGCTGTGGGAGACTTTTAGTTCTCCATAGTGTTTGGATACAAATACCACAAAATTGTCACCATATTCCTCGGTGTGAAATTGGTAATGCTCCATTAATTCCCCCATTTCCACCAAATCCTTAAAATGGATGTTGGCTCCTTGGAGTAAAATGAGCAAGGAAATCCCTATGATTACAATTTTATTCATCCTGACAACGTAAAACTACGAATAATACGTTGTAGGATAAATGACCGTGCCTAATTTAGAATTAATCTGATTTTACAGGATTTAATGTTCAATGTTGAGAATTATAGCTTGAAAAGGCTTCATTTTTATGGAATGTTCAAATAATTCGGCATCAGAATAATTATTGATCAATATAGAACAGTTGCTCCAGTCATCTTTGAGTTTTATTTCCGAAGTTTCTTTAGAAAAGTTTAACAGAATGAGCACTTTTTTATCACCCAAAACTCTTGTATAAGCATAAATATCAGGATGTTCTGGTGCTTGGAGTTCATATGCGCCATACACCAAAACGGGATTTTGCTTTCGGAGATCTGTCATTTTTCTGAAGTGGTTAAGTACAGAGTTTGGATCAGCGTTTTCATCTTCAACATTGATATCTGCAGTATTGTCATTCACAGGAAGCCATGGTGTTCCATTGGTAAAACCTGCATGTTCGGAATTGTCCCATTGCATGGGGGTTCTTCCGTTGTCTCTGGAGCCAAAGTTCAATTTTTTCATAAACAGTTCCATATCCTCTCCTTCGGAAAATGCTTTCTGATACCCATTGATTGCAGCAATATCCTGATACTGTGATATGGAATCAAAATCAATGTTGGTCATGCCCAGTTCATCCCCGTAGTAGCAATAGGGCGTGCCGCGCATGCTGAGTATAAACGTATTCAGGAGCTTGGTAGAGGCACTTCTGAACTCTTCGCTGTCGTTGCCCCATCGACTCACCATTCTGGCTTGGTCATGGTTGGATAGAAATATGGAGAGCCAACCATCTTCGGCAAATTCCTTGTCCCATTTGGTAAACACCTCTTTCATGGTCTTCAGGTCGTACCCTCCATATTTGGGAACGTCCACACCTTCAAAGGCATAGGCCATGTTCAACTCGTTACGGTTTTGATCCACCAGTTTATGGGCATCTTCAAAATTTCTTCCGGCCCCTTCGGCAACGCTCATCACGTCATATTTACTAAAAACCTCTTCGTTCATTTCTTTCAAATAGTCGTGCAATCCGTCTTGCATGGCGTAATATTGAATGAAGTCCTCTTCGAACCCATCCGGGAACTTAGGGTAAGTAGTGTCTTTCGCGGCAAACTGAAAAGCATCCAAACGGAATCCGTCCACGCCTTTGTCGGCCCAAAACTTCATGATGTCGTAGACCTCTTGACGTACTTTGGGGTTGGACCAGTTGAGGTCGGGCTGTTTTTTAGCGAAGTAATGCAGATAGTAGGCATCAGTCAGCGAATCGTATTGCCATGCATCGCCTTTGGCATCGAACAAACTGTAACGATAGGGTGGTTCACCCTTTTCGGCCGGCCACCAGTGATAATAATCGCGATAAGGGTTATCTCGTGAACTTCTGGACTGTTTAAACCATTCGTGCTCGTCACTGCTGTGGTTAACTACAATATCCATTACTAATTTGATATCCCTTTGATGCATTCCAGCGAGCAAACTGTCAAAATCCGCCATAGTGCCGAATTCTTCCATAATATCCCGATAGTCGCTTACATCATAACCGTTGTCGGCATTGGGAGATGTATAGATGGGATTCAGCCACACAGCGGTTACACCCAAACTCTTGATGTAATCCAACTTTTGAATGATACCTTTTAAATCACCGACGCCATCTCCATCCGAATCCTTAAAACTTCGGGGGTAGATTTGGTATACTATGGCTTCTTTCCACCATTTGGCATTTTCTATAGGCGGATTACTCTTTTCATTGACCTTCTCTTTGCATGAAAAAGCAATCAAAAAGAAAGAGCAAATCATCAATTTGATCAAGGAACGGTTCATAACGTTTCATTTATGTACAGATATCCTTAAAGGTAAAGATTTGCTCCTTATTGTTATAGTTATCGGAATTAACCTAATCCATGCTTATGGTAGATTTTCCGTTATCTTGTAAAATAGCGTTCACCTTTGGAAGTTCGTTCTCCAATGCACTGTTCAGTTTGGCCATGTGGCCATTCAACTCTTCAGTTAGTTCTTCGTATACCACGTAGGCGGCATCGGTTGGTCTGGCATCTCCGTTTTCAATACTTCTTTGCAAGGCATTGAACCTGTTGTTCAATTTGATGGGGAAGTTCAATGGATCTTGCCCAGATTGGTTTTTGGTTTGATAGAGGTCTTCCTCAATCTCGGTAAGCGTTCCCATAAAATCTTCGGAAAGCTTTTTGAATTTTCTACTGGAAACACCTTTACCCAAACTATCCATTTGTTTGCGGATGCTTCTTATTTGAATGACCGCTTCATTGGCAATAGTGGCTTTATCAGTGATTTTTGAAGCCAATTCAAACTGCTTCTGAAGGTCTTCCACGGTAATACCTTTCAAGTTAGGGTCCATTTTTATCTCGAATGGATAGCTTTTAATGACTTCGGGCCCCACTTTCATTTGAATGGTATAAGTGCCAAGTGGGGCTTTGGGTCCAACTTCTGCAGATGCTCCCCAAATAATTATGCCATCAAAAGTAGTGGGGCCAGGATATCTTAAGTTCCAGGTAAAGGTATTGATGCCTTTTGCCGTAGTGGGTTTGGTACTGCTAAAACGACTCCACCACGATGAACTTCCATTATCTTCATATTTTGGTTGGTTCCCTCCAAACGATTCAATGAGGTTGTTGTCGGCATCAAATATTGAAAAAGTGACCGTGTCCACTTGCTCTTCCAAATAGTACTGGAAGTTGGCATTGTAAATACCTCTAATGGCATCTGTCGGTTTAAAGAGTACATTTTTTTGACTTTTTAGATTTTCAGAATATTCCCTAAAAGGTTGGATGTCGTCCAAAATCCAGAACCCTCTACCATGGGATCCCAAAACCACATCGTTGTCCTTGATGACCAAATCTCGAATTGGGGTGTCAGGTAAGTTCAATTGAAGCGATTGCCATTCAGCACCATCGTTTATGGAAAAATAAACCCCGTGCTCGGTAGCCAAGAACAATAGGCCTTCTCTTTTATGGTCCTCACGAATAGCTCTGGCGAAATGCCCATCTTCTATTCCAGTAATGATTTTGGTCCAGGTTTTGCCATAATCGTGTGTTTTAAAAACGTATGGTGCTCTGTCATCCACTTGGTACCTGTTGGCTGCCACATATAAAGTTCCAGGATTGTGAATGGACTCTTCAATAATGCTCACTCTTGAATATTTTGGTAGGTCCTCTGGGGTAATATCCTCCCAGTTTTCACCACCATCTCTTGTGATGTGAATCTTGCCATCATCGGAACCGGCCCAAATGGTATTGATATCATGGTTGGATGGTGCCAAAGCAAATATGGTGGCATAAATTTCTGGTCCATTCATATCCATGGTTAAAATACCTCCAGTTTTGCCCAAAGTTTCCGGGTCGGCATAGGTAAGGTCTGGGCTTATCTTTTCCCAGGTCTGACCGTCATTGGTGGTTTTCCAAATATGTTGGGAACAGGTGTACATTACGTTGGGGTCTTTTGGAGCAAACATAATGGGGAATGTCCATTGCCAGCGCTCTGGTAATGCACTGGCAGGTTCACCAGAGAAAAACCGCGGATATACTTGAATATCCCTGGTTTGACCATTGCTTCGGTCGTATCTTGTTAATAATGCTCCTTGACTTCCTGCATAAAAAATATCCGGGTTGGTCGGGCTTTGGGTAATCCAACCACTTTCACCACCACCAACGGCATAGTACCATCCGTGATTTGGTCCTCGAGCTTGTTTAAAACCCCATCCATCACTTGGCATGGCCAAAGTGGAATTATCCTGCTGGGCACCCGCCACATGATATGGAACATCACTAGTGGTCATTACATGATAAAACTGTGATGTCGGATAATCTTGTTCCGTCCAAGTTTTACCTCCATTGATACTGACTACACCGCCTCCATCATTGGAATTTATCATCCTGTCCGGGTTATTGGGGTCAATCCAGAGGTCGTGGTTATCGCCGTGAGGGGTAGTTATTCTTTCATCAAATGTTTTACCTCCATCGGTCGATTTAAAGAAACCTACATTTAAGCCATACACCACATCTTTATCCTTAGGATCGGCATAAATTCTTGAGTAATAAAAAGCACGTTGCCTCAGTTTACGTTCGTTGTTGGTCAATTCCCAAGTCTTTCCTGCATCATCAGAACGGAAAACGCCACCTTCGTTAGCTTCTACAATGGCCCAAACTCGGTTGGAATCTACTGGTGATACGGTCACCCCAATTTTACCAATGGGACCTTCGGGCATTCCCGGGTTCTCGGTAAGGTCTGTCCAAGTTTCTCCACCATCGGTAGACTTCCATAGTTTACTATCGGGACCACCACCCCACATTTTCCATGCTTTACGGTACACTTGCCATGTGCTGGCATAAAGTACATTGGGATTGTTACGGTCTATAATCAAATCGGCAGCCCCTGCTTTATCGCTTACGTAGAGCACCTTTTTCCATGTTTCACCTCCATCTACAGATTTAAAAACGCCACGTTCTTCATTATCGCCATAGGGGTGTCCCAATGCAGCAACGTAAACGATATTTTCATTGGTAGGGTCTACTCGAACTCTGGAAATGGCTTGCGTCTCCTCCAGTCCTAGGTGTGTCCATGTTTCACCTCCATCAGTGGTTTTGTATACTCCATCACCTTGGGTGATACTTCCTCGTAATTGTGTTTCGCCCATCCCAATGTAAACCACATCTGGGTTGGTTTCGGCTACGGCTACGGCTCCCACGGAGGAGCTGGTTATTTGGCCATCGGTAACAGATTCCCATGTGTTTCCACCGTCAATGGTTTTCCATAAGCCACCGCCCGTAGCACCGAAGTAGTATTCGTTTGGTCTGGATGGACTTCCTGAAGCACCCAAGGAACGTCCCCCTCGGTTGGGGCCAATATTTCTCCATTCAAAACCGCTGTAAAAACTGGTGTCGATGGTAATAGGGGATGCATTTTGTGCGTTAATAAATAATGTTGAAAAGAGCATGGAGAGTAGCGTCCATGTTTTCAGAGAGGTTGTTGGCATTCTCATGATGTCAAGGTTGGTTATGAGTAGTTAAAATAAAGACACAATTTAATCAATATGGATGAGAAAATTTAGCCAAATCAACCCAATCCTTGCATATTTTGAGCCGTTCTAAAGAATTTACTGCGTTTTATTGGATACTATTTAAAAGTATAATTCTTCAAGGATCACCCCATAATCGTGTTGCAAGTCTTCGTGAAGCAATGGAATTTTTTTGTTGATGTAATCCAATTGTCGGTTGTATAGGTTTTTTAGGGTAGTATTTCTGTTGATGGATGGCCGAAAGGATTTCAATTTTTCACAGAAGTACAGCAATAGTTCCACTTCGGTGGCTTTGTTTCCCGAATAGCGAATATACTTTTTGATGGTACGAAGTATTTTTCGAACACTTTTTTTGATGTAGAAATAGCTGTTGATGTTGATTTCGGCGAACATCTCATCAACTTCCTCTTTTACGGTTTCAATGTACCCTTCTTCGCTGTCGGATTCAAAAAGTAAATAGGTGAGCAATTCCTTGTTCTCCTTTTTGAAGCGTGCCAAGCGCAAACAAAGTTGCATGGTCTCTTCCTGGGATTTAAACTTCAGTTCTTTTTTGAGTTGTGCAACGGTAGCAGCTTTCATAATCAATTATCTTAAATAAGAAGCTCCGTTTACATCGATAATAGTTCCAGAGGAATAGGCCGCTTCTGATGATGCCAAAAACAAAATGGCATGTGCCACTTCTTCGGGTTGGGCCATTCGTTTAAAAGGAGATTCACGAAGCAGATTTTCGCGCTCGGCAGGAGTCAGGGTTTCTTTGGCCATTTCGGTTTCGGTGAATCCAGGAGCGACCACCCCAACATAAATATTGTGCGGTGCCAATTTTTTGGCCAAGGATTGACTCATGGAGTTCAGAGCAGCTTTGCTGGCCCCATAGGCCGGCTTGGTAGGTTCTCCTCGAAAAGCACCACGGGAGGAAACACTTACAATATGCCCGCCTCCTGTTTTCATCATGGCTTTTGCCCCCCAGTAGCACAAATTGGCCACGGCGAAAAGGTTGGTTTCAAAAGTCTTTTTCCAAGCATTGGTCCAATGGTCAAAATCGACTTTGTCAATTTCGTGGAAAATGGAAATGCCAGCGTTGTTCACCAAAACATCCAATTGACCGTAGGCTTTTACAAAATCTTCAATCAAGGCTTCTGTTTCGGCCTTTTGTGAAATATCCCGCTTAAAAAGCTGATGTCCCTCACCGGGCAATTCTGTCAAGGTTTGTTGGGCAACATCATCATTGCTTCTATAATTAATGCCCACTTTGGCTCCTTTTTTGGCAAATGCCATTGCGGTTGCTTTTCCAATGCCTCGCGAGGCACCAGTAATCAATACGTTTTTTCCGGTGAAATCCATAAATTCAATCTTAATGTTCCAAAGATACTAGGAATGTATCTTCTTGACCCTTAAAAAGAATTGAACTACCTTTAATTCACACCAAATATTACCTAAGCAAAAAGATGAGCAAAAGAAAACGGCATTGGTTATGGAATGTTTTGATAATTCTGACTTTGGCACTTTGTGTTTTGGTTTTTGTGGAGCACTACAAAAATTGGCACAAGATAGAGGAGGGGAGCTTTAAAATATTTTCGGGAATCTACTATCAAAAAATACCTTTAACGGAATTGGACAGTGTGCTATTGGTAGATAAGTTGCCGGAAATGGAACGCTCCAGTGGGTTTTCTTGGATGGAAAAGGAAAAAGGTGTTTTTGTGGATTCCATATCCCAGACCAAAGTGTATGTTTTTGTGGACGATTTATACCAACAAAAAATAAAAGTAGTGCACCACGATTCCCTCAAAATGTACCTGAATCTTAAGGACAGTCTGGAAACCCAAAAATTATACGCTATTTTGCAGCGTAATTTGTTGGGTGAAACCGAGCAACCCAAATAATTTCTTAAATAGTCCTAAATTACCATGAGAACACTTCTTCTTGCTCTATTATTAGTGCCATTGTCGATGTTTTCACAAAATAATATTTCGGTTCATGTGCACAATGTGCTGTCCAACAAAGGGGATGTAAATGTTGCCGTTTATAATTCGGATGCTACATTTTTGTCTTTAGATGGTGCTTTTAAAGTTGGGACGAAGGTCGCTCATGAAGGGATTGTGCTATTGATGATTGAAGATTTACCCTCTGGCGAATATGCTTTGGCGGTTTTCCATGATGAAAACGGGAACGGTAAACTGGACACCAACTGGTTGGGTATACCTAAAGAAAAAGTGGCTTTTTCCAATGCCAAAATGAAAACTTTTGGTCCACCAAAATATCGGGAATGTGCTTTTAAGATGAGTTCCAACTACGAAATTCACATTGATTTATAACAAAACTTAAGACAATGGAAACAATTTTTATGGCTCAATTTATGGGGGCTTTGTACGGCCTTTTGGCGGTGATTTTTGGTGCCTTTGGTGCCCATGCCCTAAAAAAGAAATTGACCCCTGAACTGCTTCAAAGTTTTGAGACAGGGGTCAAATATCAAATGTATCACGCTATCGTACTGTTGGTTCTGGGCTTTAATTTAAGC
>QGCX01000153.1_pt1 | contig 15586 bp, 16 predicted proteins | sample 4708031 | NCBI WGS metagenome assembly QGCX01 (sample SAMN08941163, study PRJNA450518) | Sediment metagenome, whole genome shotgun sequencing project. | reverse complement strand
GTATGGTCTACAAGGAGAAGGTGTGGCGCCTGCCAGTTGGCGGACCGACCTCGCGCGGCAAGGCGCTGGTCAACATCTTCCCGCTGGCCGCAGACGAGCGGATCGAAAGCGTCATGCCGCTCCCGGAAGATGAAGAGTCCCGCAACGAACTGGATGTGATGTTCGCCACCAAGACGGGCAATGTCCGCCGGAACAAGCTGTCCGACTTCATCCGCGTCAACCGCAATGGCAAGATTGCCATGAAGCTGGAAGAGGATGCTGATGACGGCATTGTCAGCGTAAAGATCTGTTCCGAGAAGGACGATATCCTGCTGACCACGGCGCTTGGCCAATGTATCCGCTTCCAGGTCACTGATGTGCGTGTCTTCGCCGGCCGCAACTCGACTGGTGTGCGTGGCATCCGGCTGGGCAAGGACGACGAAGTCATCTCCATGGGCATCCTGCGCCATATCGATGTTACGTCCGAAGAGGCCCGCGCCTACCTCAAACACGCAGCGGCCATGCGTCGTGCAGCGACGGGCGAGGAAGAGGAGGTCTCCGACGATGATGACGAGACCGTCGAAGAAGCTTCGCTTTCGACTGAGCGCCTGGCTGAACTCGGCGCTGCAGAGGAATTTATCCTCACCATCGCAGACGACGGCATGGGCAAGCGCTCGTCCGCCTATGACTACCGGGTCACAGGCCGCGGCGGCAAAGGCCTTGTGGCCCAGAACATCTGGGGCCGGGACAAGAAAAAGGGGCCGGTCAAGAAAGTGGCCCAGTCCTTCCCGGTCGATGACGGCAACCAGGTCATGCTGGTCACCGATGCCGGCCAGCTGATCCGCACCCCGGTTGAACAGATCCGGATTGCAGGCCGCTCGACAGGCGGCGTGTGGGTCCTGCGCACGGCAGAAGGCGAGCGCGTTGTTTCGGTTGCTCGTCTTGTGGAAGACGCTGAAACCGCTATGGAAGAGGACGGCGGCGCTGAGTAAGCGCCGCTGTTGCACGCAATAACAGGGCCGGGGAGGGCCGCCATGCACCGCGTTGGATTGTATCCGGGAACATTCGACCCCCCGACGATCGGCCATGTCGATATCATCAACCGGGCCCGGAAACTGGTCGACACGCTGATCATCGGCGTTGCGATCAATGAGGCCAAGAAGCCGTTGTTTACCCTGGAAGAACGCGTCTCCATGGTGCGGTCGGAATGCGAGAAGCTGAACGGGCCGGGGCTGGCGGATATCAAGGTCATGCCCATGCACGGCCTGCTCATGAAGTTCGCGGAATCCTGCGGCGCGGAGATCATCGTGCGCGGCCTGCGGGCGGTTCAGGACTTCGAATACGAATTCCAGATGACGGCGATGAACGAACAGCTCAATCCCGATATCGAAACCGTGTTCCTGATGGCCGATGTGCGCCACCAGGCCGTCGCGTCCCGTCTGGTGAAGGAAATCGCCAGTCTTGGCGGCGATATCACGCCTTTCCTGACGCCGGATGTGAAGCGCGCCTTGATGGAAAAATACGAGAAGTGATCCTGCGCGGCAGTTCTACTGCCTCAGACCGTTGAATCCTGACATGTGATGCCTGACATTGGGAAGCACATGGCGCCGCAGTGCGCCCGGATGGAGACGTTGCGTACCATGACACTGGCCCCCCTGAAATTTGCGCCCCTGAGAGTCGCGTCCATGGCCCTTGCGGCCTCCGCGATTGCCTTGTCGTTCGCGGCGGTTGCCCAGGAAGCCGTTGAACCGGCGGCGCCGGCCGATGCCACACCGGCTGAAATCACAGCGGCCGAAGCCAAGGCAGACCCGGCCAACTGGCGGCCTGTGGATCCGGCAAACCTCTTCATCTTCGAAACGAACAAGGGCCGGGTCCTGGTCGAGGCCTTCCCGGAAATCGCGCCGAAACACTATGAGCAGTTTTCCACCATCATCCGCTCCGGCGACTATGACGGCACCGGCTTTCACCGTGTGATCGACGATTTCATGGCGCAGGGCGGCGACATCTTTGCCCTGAAGGGCAGGGACTCCGGCCTGCCGGATATCGAAGGTGAATTCACGTTCCGGCGCGATCCGGTCGAGATGCCGCTCGAAGCCACGATTGGTCCGGAAGACACTGCGAAGTTCGGTTACATCAGGGGATTCCCGATCGGCACACAGGCGAGCTTCTTTGCCGAAATGTCGGTCGACGGCATGGTCGAGAGCTATATCCCGCACTGCAAGGGCATGGTCTCCACCGCCCGCACGGACGATCCGAACTCTGCCAATTCGCAATTCTTCCTGATGCGCGGCCAGGCGGAACACCTTGACCGCAAATACACGGCCTGGGGCCGCGTGGTTGTGGGCGAAGATGTCGTGATGTCCATCAAGCATGGCGCGGAATCCCGCGACGGCCATGTCGACAATCCGGATATCCTGAAATCGGCGAAGGTCGCGGCAGACTTGCCGGAGGGCGAACGCCCCGAAGTGTGGGTCGAACGTACGGACGGCCCCATCTTCCTGGCAGGGATTGCTGACAAGGACGACATTGATGTCTGCTCGTTGCCGTCCGTGCCTGCGGTTGTCGGCGAGTAGGGCCTGCGCCGGGCTTGTTGCGCGGCTCCGTTCTTTCTGTAAGACGGGCGCCCGATGGACCTGAGCCAATTCCAGTTTGACCTGCCTGAGCGGCTGATCGCGCTGCGCCCTGCAGAGCCGCAGGATTCCGCGCGCCTTCTGGTCGTGCATGGCGACGGGCGGCTGGAAGATGCCGGCGTGCGAGACTTGCCGGGCTACCTGAACGCCGGGGATGTGCTGGTCTTCAACGACACGCGTGTCCTGCCCGCCGCGCTGAAAGGCGTGCGCCCGGCGCGGGACGAGACAGGGCAGGACGTTGCCTGCGATGTGAACCTGACCGAGCGGGTGGACGGCCGCAACTGGCGGGCGCTGGCGCGGCCGGGCAGGCGGTTGAAAGATGGCGACACCATCGTCTTCGCCGAAGGTTTCACGGCAGACATCACCGGCCACCATGATGGCGGCGAAATCGGACTCTGTTTCTCACTTGGCGGCGAAGCGTTGACCGAAGCGTTGGACCGGTACGGGGCCATGCCGCTGCCGCCTTATATCGCGCGGCGCCGGCCCGCCGATGCGAAAGACCGGGACACCTACCAGACTGAATTTGCAGGAGAAGATGCCGCCTCCGTTGCGGCGCCAACGGCGGGCCTGCATTTCACGCCGCGTCTGCTTACTGAGTGTGACGGCGCCGGGCTGATCCGTGAGACGGTCCGTCTGCATGTCGGCCTCGGCACGTTCAAGCCGCTGGAGGAGAAGCAGCTGGAAGAGAACCGGCTGCACCAGGAGTGGCGCCGCCTGACGCCGGAAACGGCCGGGTGCCTCAATGCCGCGCGAGCAGGCGGGCACCGGGTCGTGCCGGTCGGCACCACGGCCATGCGGACGCTGGAAAGCTGTGTGGATACGGATGGTATGCTGCACCCGGCCACCGGCCCGACGGATATATTCCTGAAGCCGGGCGATGCCGTTCGGGGCACCGACGCGCTGGTGACGAACTTTCACCTGCCGGGCTCCAGCCTGTTCATGCTGGTCTCGGCCCTGATGGGAACGGACGTCATGCGCGCGGCTTATGGGCACGCCATTGCGAACGAGTACCGCTTCTACTCCTACGGCGACGCCTGCCTGCTACTTCCCTAACTGTGTTGCCACATCCGGGCGAAGTTCCGTCATTTCACGGATGGCTTTTGCTGCGGTGATGCGGGCGAGGTGGCGGCCTTTTTCATCGCGCCAGTCGGCTTCGACGAGGCCGGTCGTCCGGCCACGGCTGACAAGGCGGCCTTCGATTGTGATCAGGCCATGTGGCACCGGGCGCAGGATGCGCGTCTGCAGTTCCATCGTTGTGAACCATTCGCCGTCTTCCAGCGCGCTGGCCATGGTCATGGAGACGATGTGATCGGAGAGGCCCGCGACCCAGCCGCCGAAGACGCGGCCATCATTGATGTCCCGGTCACCTTCGTTTGGCCACTCATAGAGCGTGCGGCCATAGCTGACCTCTTTCAGCCACAGGTCCGGCCGGATGCCCATGTTCCGGATACCCGGCGGCAATTCCCACTCGCCGCTTTTCAGCCGGTTGAAAAAGGCTTGCTGCTGTTCGGAAAGTTCGGTTCGGCTCATGCGAGGCGTGCTCCATTCGGGACAGGCTTGTCGGGGGAAAACATGATGATGGCGCCCGCGTCGTCGGCAAATCCAAGAGTCAGCACTTCGGACATGAACTTGCCGATCTGGCGGGGCGGGAAATTGACGACGGCGGCGACTTGTTTGCCGACAAGTTCGTCCGGCGAATAATGCACCGTGACCTGGGCAGAGCTTTTCTTCACGCCCACGCCCGGCCCGAAATCGATCTGCATGCGAATGGCAGGTTTGCGCGCGCCTTCAAGGGGCGCGGCTTCCAGGATGGTGCCCATGCGGATGTCCACCTTGCGGAAGGTGTCAAAGGTGATTTCGTCTGCCGGGGCGTTTTCCGGTGTGTCGATCAGGTGCATCAGGTGGACGTTGCCCCGCCATCGACCACCAGCATCTGGCCGGTCATGTAAGCCCCGGCCTTCGAAGCGAGGTAGACAGCGGCGCCGGCGATCTCTTCCGGTTCGCCGATCCGCTTCAGCGGCGTGCCGGCCAGGCTGCGCTTCAGCGTGTCGGGATTGTCCCACAGCGCCTTGGCGAAGTCGGTCTTGATCAGGCCGGGCGCGATGCAGTTCACGCGGATATTGTCGACGCCGAATTCTGTGGCGAGGTTACGGGCCAACTGGAAGTCGGCCGCCTTGGAGATATTGTATGCCCCGATCACCGGCGAGCCGCGCAGGCCACCGATCGACGAGACGATGATCACCGCGCCGTCCTTGCGCTCGCGCATTTGCGGGGCGCACATCTGGATCAGCCAGTTGTTGGAGATGATGTTGTTCTGCAGGATCTTGGCGAAGGCATCATCCTCGATCCCGCTCATCGGGCCGTAATAGGGGTTCGAGGCGGCATTGCAGACGCAGATGTCGATCTTGCCGAAGGCCTTGTTGGTGGCATCCACCATGGCCTGCAGGTCTTCCTTTGAGGAGATGTTGGCTGGAACGGCAATGGCCGTCCCGTCGCCATGCTTTTCGTTGATGGCATCGGCCACTTCCTGGCACGGGCCGGGCTTGCGGGACGAGATGGTCACTTTTGCGCCGGCGTCTGCCATGGCTTCGGCAATGGCCTTGCCGATTCCGCGGGACGATCCGGTGATGACGGCGACTTTGCCGGTTAGGTCGAACAGGCTCATGGCGGGGCTCCCTGGGTGTTTTATATCGACGTGCAGGCTAAGCCCTCGGGCGGCCCGCCGCTAGGGGTTCCCTAGGGAAAGCAACAGGTTGCGCGCTGCTCAGATACCCCAGACCTGGCAGAGGATTTCGACCAGCATGTCGGTCCGCTTGCGCACCACGTCCGCCGTCCAGGCATCCTGGTCCTGCAGGTCTCTTGTCAGGGCGAAGTCCATGCCGCCGCCGCCACCGTTGAAGTAGACTTCCTTCTTGGCGCGATAATCCTGCCGGTCGGCCTTCTGGTTCACCTTGTGGGTCAGCAGCACGAAATTGCCGAGCGTGTCGCATTGCTCGCGCCGCTTGGCCGGATCGGGCCAGACGGTCAGCCAGTGGCTGTCCTCGTGGATGTTTCGCGGCAGCACGTGTTCCACGGTGGCGTCGGATTCCGGCGGGATGGTCACACCGTCTTCCAGCGCCGCATTCAACCGCAGGGCCATGGCGCGCCGCTGGGCGAATGTCGCAAACCGGCCCAGCATCCGCTCACGGGCCTTTTTTGCGTCGGAGCGGTCCACCGCCAGCGGGCCGTTCTTGGCGAACAGGGTCCGGTCATTGTTGATCGCTTCCATCACCTTGTTGAACCGGCGGTTACGCTGGTCGCGGTCGGTGACCACCAGCATGATAACAAAGGACAGGCGCTCCAGCTTGGTGAAGAAGTCCGGCGCTTGCGGGTCGTCGACACCGCGTTCGACGAGGAATTTGAGGGCCGGGGCCCGCCAGCTGCTCTGGTCCAGCGCGCGCATCTGGTTGAGCTTGTCGCTGATGATCTTCGCGTTCGGCCCGTCCTGCACTTCGCCTGTCGTGATCAGCCGGTACGCCTCGACATAACGCGGCAACACTTCCTCCAGGAATGTGCGCGCATCGACCTTGGACAGGACAGCCTTCGGGAAGGCCGAAATCAGCTCGCCGCGGCCCGACTTGTCGTAGATGGAACGGATCTGGCGCAGCAGGTCGTCAAAGGCCGAACCGCCGAGGGCGGCCTCATGTTCCGACCAGCGTTCGGCATAGGTGCTGGCTTCCTTGTCGGTAAAGCGGGCGCGCTGGAACAGTTCGGTCTTGATGATGTCGTGCGCGTCCGGCTCTTTGCCGCGCGTGTTGAGCACGCGGAAAACCTTGAATCCCTGTTCCTTTTCACCCACGACCACTCTCACCAATGCGCAGCGGTTCATGACGATATCGGCCAGTTCGCGCCGGTCCTCATCGCTCATGCCGCTCAGGCGTTTCACGAATGCCGCGGCGTTGCGCACCATGCGTTGCTGGCTTTCGCTTTCGCCCGGTTCCTTGTCCAGACTGCGTGTCGCGCCTGGCGTCTGGATGGCATCGCGGAAGAAGGGGCCGTCCATATGGTTGAGCGTCAGACGCCAGTTGGCGCCTTCGCCCAGCATCGGGCGGGCGTCGTCGGCGATCAGGGCGTGCAGCATCGCTGCGCGGGCCTTGTCCGGTTCGAGGTCCCGCAGCACGGCGAGCAGGATCGTCAGCGTCGTCAGCCTTTGCTGGCCGTCGACAATCTCCAGCACGCCGTTTTCGGCTCCGTGGATCAGGACGATCGCCCCGACGAAGTGCGGCGTGGCGGTTTCCACCGAATCGATGAGGTCGCCGAGCAGCTCGTTGGCCTCGCGGGCCTCCCAGGAATAGCTGCGCTGGTAGGGCGGCATCTGGAGCTGTTCGCCCGGCGCAAAAATCACGCTCACCGAGCTTTCCTGTGCCCTGACGCCGAGGTCGATACCCTGATCCATGCCTTTGTCCATTCTGGAGCCCCCGTGTCTGTCTTCTGACTAGCTCTTGCCAACCCACGTCACAACGCGAGATGAACCGCGTGAGGTGTGTTTCTGGCTGAAGTGTGACGAGAGGGTAACGATATGCATTTGATAAGGTTTCGGCACGAGAATTCTATCCGATATGGAATACTTTCTGCGCAGTCCGTAACCCCTGTTCGGGGGATGGACCTGTCCGAAGCGCTGTCCGGTGAGCCGGATGGGGCGCCTGTTCCTCTCTCCGGCATCGAAATTCTGTCACCTGTCGCGCGGCCCGGAAAAATTCTCGGCATCGGCGTCAACTATGCCGCGCATGCCGCGGAAAGCGTCAGCTTCGTCGATACGAAAAAGCCGGAAATCCAGAAATGGTTCAACAAGCAGGCGACCGCAATTAATGATCCGTATGCAGATGTCGAGCTTCCGAAAGTTTCCGGACAGCTTGATTATGAAGGGGAATTGGTCGTTGTGATCGGCAAGCGCGGACGTCATGTGCCGCGCGAACGGGCCTTCGAAATTATTGCCGGCGTGACCATCGGCTGCGACTATTCCGTGCGGGACTGGCAGCGCGCCAGCCAGACCATGATCATGGGCAAGGGGTTCGACACGCACGCCCCGGTCGGCCCGGCCATCGTGACTCTGGATGAAATTGACGATCTCTCCGCCCTGGAAGTGCGCACCTTTGTGAATGGCGAGCAGCGCCAGTCCGGCCATGTACGCGACATGGTCCACGATATTCCCGCCCAGATTGCCCACCTCACGGCGGCCTTCACGCTGGAACCGGGCGATCTGATCTTCACCGGCACGCCTGCCGGCGTGGGCGCAGGCTTCGATCCGCCGAAATGGCTGAAGGCCGGCGACAGGGTCCGGGTCGAGATCGATGCGCTGGGTTACATCGAGCAACAAATCGTGACAGAGCCGGGGACCACAGTGATCGGCTGATCCGGGAGGTTTCGCCGTGCCGCGCTCCGGCGTTCTTGCAATCCTTTTCTCTGTCATTCTGGCGGCTTGCAGCGGGCAGGGCGCAGGCCCGCCTGTTTCGCCCGATGACATCCGAAGCGCCGACTTCGCCCTGCTGCCCTGCGCAGCGTCCACGGGCGCAGCGCCCTGCCTGCTGGTCGTGGCGGGTGGCAAACGGGTCCTGTTCGGAACGCCTTCAGGCCTTCGCACCGGGATGGCGGGCGGCACTTTGGCCAGTCTCGATGCCGTGCTGTTGTTCTCGCTGCAGGGGCCAGACCTCGAAGGGCTGGATGAAGTGCGCAATGCTGGCTGGACGGCCGGACGTGAGTCGCCACTGGCGGTCGGCGGGCCATCCGGAACGCGCGATGTGATTGCGGCCCTGAACAAGGCCTATGAATTGTCGGACGCGCAGATCTTTGTCGCAACATCGCCGAAAGGCGGCTTCGGGGCGGCGCTGCTGGGCGTGCTGCCCGGTGAGGGCGATGCAAAAACGGACGTGTTCAACACCGGCGATCTCGTGGTCACCAAGATCGAAGCGTCAGACGGGCGGGCCGGTTATTGGGTGGACTATGGCGGCCAGCGGGCCGTGCTGCAGCCCTGCGGCATGACCCTCGCCGTCAAATTCAACGAACGGGATGCCTTTGTCCTCGCCTGCGATGAGGACGCCGCGAACGCGTGGCCGCTTCAGAAAGTCCAGTATCTGGTACAGGGCGCCAGCGCGGAGCCTTGACCTGTGCGGAGCCGTGATCAGGGCTGCGCCGAGATAAAAAATGGAAGCCGGATAAAGGACCGGGTCGCGCATTTCTGCGCGACCCGAGTCTCCCCCGAGACAGCCCCCGCTCCGGCCAATAAGATGGCCGCGGACCGGTGGTGCCGGGTCTGTACCTTCTGGCTATCGGTCGCCTGCCGGGCTGTCCAGTTACGGATTGTATCCGTTTGTGACACGGCCGCGGCATGTGACCTCTTCGCAACAATGAGAGGTGGGATTGCGGGACCACCCAAATTGGGCCACATCCAAGCAATTCGTTAACTTATGAGCCTTATCTGTTAAGATTGACGAATTGTTTCGGGTGCTGAGCTGATGACGTTTCTTTTGTTCCTGCTGTACATGGCAGCCGGCGGCGCGGCTGGATACGCCAGCGCCACCATGCTGCAGCTCGGCCTGCCGCTCTCCGTGGGCGCAGGCGTCCTGACGACGGCAGTTTTCAGCCAGATTCACGTCCTGGTCTCCAATGGCAGTTCGAAGCGCGAAATCGATGCCCGCATGCAGGCCATTGAAAAGGAAAATCGCGACGCCGAACGCCGGATGGACGTTGTCGAGGCACGTACCGATGTGGTCGAGGAAACCGTCAAGCATGAGCTGACCGAACGGCGCGATGCGCTGGTCTCGGAGATGAAACAGCTGGAAAGCCTGATCGACCGGCTGTCGCACAGTTTCGAAAGCCGGCTGGCCGAAACGTCCAGCGCCAAGATCGTCGCGCCGCAGGAAGATGCGATTCTGCGGGATGTCCGCGATGCGCTGAAGGATGGCCGCGTCGACCTGCACCTGCAGCCCATCGTTTCGCTGCCGCAGCGCCGCGTCTCCTTCTATGAAGGCTTCACCCGCCTGCGCCGTCCGGACGGGTCGCTGATCCTGCCGGCGGAGTTCCTGGATGCTGGCCGCCGGGCAAACCTGATGGGCCAGATCGACAATTTCACCCTGTTCCGCTGCGTGCAGATCGTACGTCGCCTGGCAGAGCGTGACCGCCGCGTGGGCGTCTTCTGCAACATCGCGGCAAGCTCTCTGGAAGATTCGACGTTCTTTCCGTTCTTCCTTGAATTCATGACGGAAAACCGGGATCTCTCTGGCGCCGTCATTTTCGAGATCCGCGCCGACCGGTTCGAAACACGCTCGCGCACGATGCGGGACAATATGGACAAGCTGACAGAGCTTGGGTTCCGCTTCTCGATCGACCACGCCCCGGACCTCGGCCTCGACCTGCCGCGCCTGCAGTCGGCCGGTGTGCGCTTCGTGAAGATGAATGGTGCGGCCCTGATCGACCAGCTGCGCGATCCGGCAGGCCCGCGTCCGGTCTCCTCGATCAACCGCCGCGTCGATGGCGAGGAAGTCTCCGCCGTGTTCTCCCGCTATGGCATCACCGTGGTGGCGGAGAAGATGGAAGACGAGGCCAGCGTCGTGGAAATCCTCGAATACGAGATCCCCTACGGCCAGGGCCATGTCTTCGGCGCGCCGCGCCCGATCAAGGCCTCGCTGATGGAAGAAACCGCCCCGCCGCGGGAAATGGTCCAGCGGATGACCAATTTCGGCTGAGCCCCTTTTCCGGAAGGCAGCCTCCCTCAAATCGCCCCAATCCCGGTATTCCCTGTCCTCCATATGCAAGCGGAGGACTGCCCATGCGTGCATTCATCCTGGCCCTTGCGCTCTGGCCGGCCGGTCTGGCCATGGCGGACGCGCAGAAGGTCGTCACCAGCCTTCCCGGGACCGTGGAATTCGAGGCGCCGGGCGCCCTGCAGGACATGGTCGAAGGCCCGGTCTGGCTGGATCTCACCATCGCACCGCCGCTTGATCCGTCGGTGCAGCGGGAAGACGGCTCATGGTCCGGCATGGTCTGCGATAGTCATGGCGAAGTCCGCACAAAAGCCGTCGCAGTCCCCACCGGATCCAACCATATGTTGCTGGAGATACGCCCCGGCACGCCCGAACAGCACGCAGCGAACCTCGTCTCGTGCGACTACGCCCCGCAATATTCGGACGGCACCAGCCCCGGCCATGTGATCCGCGTGAAGGGCTGTTACTACGCGCATGCGGCATCGATCCCGACGGCTGTGCAGTGGATATTGAACCCATTGCCCGCCGGCGACTGCCAATCCGGCGATTGACCGCGGCGCCTGCGCAGCCTACCTCGCCGCGCATGACCGCACCGCAATTCCCGCAAGGGCTCTCCGAAATCGCCAGCCGCTACGACACGATCCTGTGTGACGTCTGGGGCGTGATCCACAATGGCCGCAGCGCATTCAAGGAAGCCTGCGACGCGCTGGTCCGCTTCCGCGAAGGCGGCGGCCATGTCTGTCTGATCACCAATGCGCCCGTGCCGAAAGCGCAGGTGATACGCCTGTTCGCGCCGCTGGGCGTGCCGGAGGCTGCGTTCGACGATTGCGTCTCGTCCGGTGATGCGACGCGCGCGGAACTGACCCGGTTCCAGGGCCAGGCCGTCTGGCGCCTCGGGGCCGATGGCGGCTGGGAACATGACCGCCATCTCTATGAAGGTCTGGAGCTGAATTTCACCGATGCCGACGACGCCGACATGCTGTTGTGCATCGGCCTGCGAGACCATGTCGGCGAGCATCCGGAAGACTATCGCGAAGAGCTGTCGGCAGGCGTGAAGCGCGGCATGCCCATGATCTGCGCCAATCCCGACAAGCAGGTGCGCGTGGGCGGACAGCTCTATTGGTGCGCCGGGGCGCTCGCCGACGTGTACGAAGACCTGGGCGGCAAGGTGATCTATTCCGGCAAGCCCCATCCGCCGATCTATCATCTCGCCATTGAGCGGATCGAAACCCTGACGGACGGCCGGCCGGTCGACAGGGCTCGCATCCTCTGCATTGGCGACAGCCCCGGCACGGATGTCCGCGGCGCCAGCGTCCAGGGCTTCGACAGCCTCTATGTCGGCACGGGCATCAAGGAGCATGGCGAGGAGTTCGAAGAGGAAGTCGTCGAGCTGCTGGCTGCGTATGGAGAGCAGGCGACCTGGGCCATGACAGGCTTAAGGTGGTGACGCGCCGCTTTTAGCCGTGTAACGAAGCCCGTCGAATGAATCGGAGTATCCCCGGAATGACTGAATTTACCGGCTTCAAATACGAAGACCTTGAAATCGGGCAGGCGCACGAGACCGTGCACGAGATCACCGCAGATGACATCCAGCGCTTTGCGGAAGTCTCGGGCGATTTCAACCCGCTGCATATGTCCGACGAATACGCCGCCACGACGATGTTCGAAAAGCGCATCGCTCATGGTGCGCTGACGGCGAGCTACATTTCCGGCATCCTTGGCAATAACCTGCCGGGTCCGGGCGCCATTTTCGTGGGCCTCAACATGCGGTTCCGCCGTCCGGTCTTTATCGGGGACACCGTCACCGCGCGCGCGACGGTCGCCGAGAAGATCGACCGCGGCAACCGCATCGTCCTCAAGATCGAATGCATTGTGGACGGCAAGCGCGTCATTACCGGCGATGCAGAAGTGGTTGCGCCGAGCCGGGAGGCCTGATTGGCCGTTTATGCCGACTACCGGGGGCTGCCCGCCAGCGCGCGGGGAAGTTCGGTAGCGCTGGGCAATTTCGATGGCCTTCATGCCGGCCATCAGGCCGTGATGGAGGCCGCGAAGCAGGCAGGCGGCGGCAAGTTCGCTGTTGCAACGTTCGAACCACCGCCCCGCGCCTATTTTCGGCCCAGTGACCCGCCTTTTCGGATTTTCCGCCCCGAACGCCGCAACAATGCCATCCTGGCTGCAGGCGCCGATGTTGTTTTCGAATTGCCGTTCAATGGCGAAATGGCCTCGATGACGGATGAGAGCTTCGTCCGGGATGTCCTGGTCGACGGCCTCGCCGTCAGCCATGTCTCGGTCGGGTTCGACTTCCGGTTCGGCCGCGGCCGTATGGGCCACGCCCAGCGTCTGGCAAGCCTTGGCCGGGCGCTTGGGTTCGGCGTGACGATCGTGGACGAAGTGATCGAGCTGGAAGGCAAGGCCTCGTCCACGGCGATCCGGCAGGCCCTGCACGCCGGTGAGCCTGAAGTCGCCGCCGACTTGCTTGGCACATGGTGGATTGCCGACGGCGTGGTCGAAAGCGGCGAAAAGAATGGCCGCACGCTGGGCTTTCCCACGGCCAACCTGCATCTGGGCGACCTGATCCACCCGCGCCACGGAATCTATGCGGTGCGGGCGCGAATCGACCGGCAGGGCGACTGGCTGGACGGGGTCGCCAATTTCGGCCGTACGCCCACGACGGGCATTCGCGATCCGCTGCTCGAAACGCATATTTTCGATTTCGACGGCGACCTCTACGGCAAGTGGCTGGAGGTCCAGCTGGTCTCCTTTATCCGGCCAGAACTGAAATTCGACGGTCTGGATGCTCTGGTTGAAGCGATGCACGCAGACGCTGCAGAAGCGCGTAAACGCCTCGCAAAACTATAGATTTTATTTGAATCTCCTCTTCCCATGACCCCCGGAGCCCGCCATGCTGGCACCAGACCGGGGACATAAACAGAGGGAGTTTCCCATGCGTACTTTCCTTGCGACGGCGGCATTGGCAGCGGCCGTAACCTTGACCGCTTCGGCGGAAGAAGACTTCAGCGCAGACACATCGCTAGCGGATGACGCTCGGGTCGTGCGCAGTGTGGACCTTGAAGACCTCAAGGCGATTGCGGTTGCCGAAGGGCACACGATCACCGAAGTTGGCGGCGAAGGTGATGTTTCCGTTCGCGCGACAAACCCGGACGGGCTGATCTTCCACCTCATTGGCACGGCTTGCGGTTCGGAATATTCCGATGACTGCCTCGGCATGATGGTACAGGTGCGTTACGACGACGATGATCTGGTAACCGCCGAGAAGATCAATGACGCCAACTTGTCCTATGCCGCTGTATCGACCTGGTGGGACGAGGAAGGCGAGACCGTTGGTGTCACCCGCTACCTGATCCTCGATGGCGGTCAGAGCATGGAAAACCTGAAGATAAACCTGCAGAACGCGCTCGCGCTCGGCCCGCTCGTTGCAGATGTCGTCTGGCCCATCGGCGAGGAAGACAGCGAATAACGCGCCCCGATACCGCCATATTGCTGACATCGAATTCTGGCAATAGTCTCCTTAATGGGGAAACGCGGCAATCTGAGGGTGAAGTGTGCGCAAGGCATTGGCGGCAGCTGGATTGATGGCACTGGGAAGCGGCGGTGCGCTGGCGCAATTGCCGGAAGAGGCGCCGCGCCTGACCCGTGCCCCGGACGTCGTGATCCGAAATGTCCAACTGGATGACCTTCGGCTGATCGTCGATGAGATGGGCGGAACGTTTCTGGCTGCTGGCCAGAATGACACGGGGGCGCCGTTCGTGTTCGCCCGGCTGCCGGATGGCCTGACGCTCGGCATCTATTCCGTTTGTGCCGACGAGGCGGCCTCTGATTGCCGCGGCGTGGAGTTCATGGCGGCGTTCGGCTCGGCATTGTCCTACGAGCAGGTCACCGAGGTCGACCGCGCCTTCAGCGCGGTCTCGGTCTACAAGGCCGACCAGGATACGGTGAATGTCTCGCGCTATGTCATTCTGGACCGGGGCATCACCTGGGGCAATCTGATCGAGAATGCGGCCGTTTTCGATGCCTTGTGCTCGAAAGTCGCCGAGCGCCTGGCCTATGGCCCGCCGCAGGCGGTGGCTTCGGCGCCCCGCTGAGGTATCGCCCTAGTGACAGGTTAACCTCTGCCTGTTAAGTCGCATGCCGATGAAACGGATATACATAATTCGAATTAGCCGCCCGGCTGCGCGCTGACCCCACCGAAGGGTCTGGGCCAGGCCGGGATTTGCTTTTTTGAGCCCTGCACCCCTTTCCAAATCCGTTCACACTGAAGATCCATGACCGATTCCCTGACTGACCGAGATTATCGCGACACCCTGTTCCTGCCCGCGACGGAATTCCCCATGCGCGGCGGCCTGCCCAAGCGCGAGCCTGACTGGATCAGGCGCTGGGACGAGCTGAACCTGTACGAGCGCCTGCGCGCCGATGCGAAGGAACGCGGCGCCAAGCCTTGGATCCTCCACGATGGCCCGCCCTATGCGAACGGGCACATCCACCTCGGCACGGCGATGAACAAGATCGTCAAGGACATCATCGTCCGCTCGCACCAGATGGCCGGCTTCGATGCCGCCTACCTGCCGGGTTGGGACTGTCACGGCCTGCCGATCGAATGGAAAGTGGAAGAAGAATTCCGGTCCAAGGGCAAGACCAAGGACGACGTCCCCCCGGGCGAGTTCCGCGCCGCCTGCCGCGCCTATGCGGAAAAGTGGGTCGAGATCCAGGGCAAGGAGTTCCGCAGCCTCGGCATCGAGGGCGAGTGGGACAATCCCTACCTCACCATGAAGTTCGAGAGCGAAGCCTCCATTGTGGGTGAGTTCCTGCGCATGGCGATGACCGGCTCGCTGGTCCGCGGCGCCAAGCCGATCATGTGGTCGCCGGTGGAGCGCACCGCGCTCGCCGAAGCGGAAGTGGAATACCACGACCGCAAGGTGCCGGTGATCTGGGTGAAGTTTCCGGTAATTGGGATGGCGCCGGACCGGGCTTGGCTTGCGGAAAACCGCGAAACGGTTCGGGAAGTCTTTGCGCTTTTTACCGAGACAGGTGCACATGGCGACAAACCAGTCCCGGGAGAAAGTCTTCAGCATCCAGAGCTCAAGCCGGTAAGCGTTGTCATCTGGACAACGACTCCTTGGACGATCCCAGCGAACCAGGCGGTCTCGTTCAATTCGGGTGTCGTCTACGGCCTGTATGAAGTTGATGAAGTCTTCTCGGAAGAAGAACTCGGCTTTCCAC
>QGCX01000152.1_pt1 | contig 15632 bp, 17 predicted proteins | sample 4708031 | NCBI WGS metagenome assembly QGCX01 (sample SAMN08941163, study PRJNA450518) | Sediment metagenome, whole genome shotgun sequencing project. | reverse complement strand
ACTTCCCACTGGCCGGCGAGCACGGCGATGGAGCGGGCCCGGTCGTTGAAGTACAGGTCCGGCAGGGCGTGGATCGGGTCGTAGATCTCCCGCACTTCGCCGGAATAATTGGCGCCGCTGTAAAGAATCAGGGCCGGCGGACCGTCATCCTGTCCGGCATATTGATCATAGGGCTCTGTATCGGCCTGTGCGCCGCCAGCCATCGCAATCGGGGCGGCGAGCACTGCCAGGAGGCGGAAGAACCGTGTCATCATTGGCCATACTTTCACTCAGTCTGGCTGAAAGTATGGCAAACACTGTCTGAACACCGCGCAACGCGGAAATTCAGGCTTCTGGCGGGACGCCTTCTTCATCGTCCGTTTCGGTCCATTCCTCCAATGTCGCCAGCACAACGCGGCGCGCGGTGAGGTCCACAACCGGCACATCCGCCAGGGTAAACGGCACAAACACGCTGCCCCCCCCGGCAAGGTCGATTTCCAGAAGCTCCCCTGCCCCGAAATCCTGGACCGCGCGGATGCGCCCGGCCCGTTCGCTGCCACCGGCATAAACGTCGAGGCCGACGAGATCCTCGATATAGAACTCGTCCTCATCCGCTTCAGGCAGGCTGGCGCGGGGCACGTACAGCAGCGTGCCGCGCAGCGCGTCCCAGTCTTCCTTCTGTTTCTGCTCTTTCGGGCGGACAATGAAATGGTCCTTTGCCGGGCGGGCGGATTTCGGTGTCACAATCACCTTGCCGGCCTCGTCCATCAGCGGGCCGAAATCGAACACAGCCTCCGGGTCTGCCGTGAAGCTTCTCACCCGCACATCGCCGCGCACGCCATGGGCGCCCTTCAGGACGCCCACCGCAATCAGTCTGTTTTCTGCTGCATTGTCACTCATGCCGCCTGTCTAGCCGGGTTGCAGCGCAGGGCAAGATTCACAGGCAGTTGGCCAAACGCCGAGGGCGGGCCTTTTCCGGAATGTCAGTCCGCGGCAGGAAACGGACGGGCCTCGCCCCGGTCGACGACAAACCAATCGCCTCCATTGTAGCGGCGCTCGATTGTCCAGTCATAACCGCCATTGTCGGGAAGATAGGCCGTCTGGCTCCGCGCATCGAAAGTGCCGAACTGGTCTTCGCCGGAAAAGGACGTGCTATAGCCCGTCTCCGAGAAGGTGGCGGCCTGAGCGGTCGTGGACCAGGACGACCGCTGACCGGCGAAGTAGAGCTGGTCGACCACTCCGGTGGCCGGATTGTAGGAGCGGATGACTTCACCGAAGAAATTGCCGGTCTCGGCCTCATACCAATCGGTTTTGACGGCGAGACCGTCAAGGATCTGCGCCGTTTCAACGATGAAGTGCTGCTCCTCGAGCGTACCGGGGCCCGTCATCACGGAATTGACAACTGTCCAGCGCCCGATTTCAGGCTGGAAATTCGCAACATATTCCCGCGCGATACCGGAAGGGCTGGCGTCATCCCCGACGGCCTGCAAAGGCATCGCAGCCGCAAGAATGACAAGAACCGGCAGAACCTTCATCGCATGTCTCCAAATATTCAGGACACGCGCCATATACCGCGCCCTCAGGCTCGCGATCAACACATAGGCGGGACCTAGCGCCAGCCATCATACCGGTCACGCTGATAACGCCGGATGGACGAGATATTGTCGTTCATCCGGATCGGCTTCAGGTCTCCCGCCCCGGCGGTCAGTATCTGACAGCGGCCGCGATAGTTTGCGTGCTCACACACCTGCCAGATGCCGCCGGTGACATAGAAGGAACTGGCCCTGTCGTTGAACCGGTACCGGCTGAGGTCGGAGACGTCCTGGCCGATTTCCACGGCCGGGCCGCGCTGGTTGGAATCCGGGAACAGGATCAGGCCCGCCCCGCCGCGCCTGCCGCCCCAGCCGCGCTGGCCATCATGGCGGTCGTCCCAGCGGTCGTGACGCCGACCCCTGTCATATCCGGCAGGACGCAAGGAAGAAATATTGTCATTCAGGCGATAGGCGTTCAGGCGGCCTGCGCTGGCGTCGATAATTTCGCACCGCCCCCGGAAATTGGCGTCCACGCACACTTCCCACACGCCGCGATTGATCGCGATGGAAGACGCCCGGTCATTGAACCCGATGCGGCCAAGGCTGGGCACAGCGCCATCGACCCTCAACGCCTCGCCCCGGAAGCCCGCATTGGAATAGAGCACTGCCCCACCCTGGCGGCCCTGATAGTCTCCGCCCCGATACGCATCGCGGCCGCCGCGGTAATCGGCACTGGCCGGCAAAGCGAGCGCCGCAAGACCCGCGGCAAGAGCAAGCGTGGAAACAAGGGATGGTATCTTCATAACAGGCTCCTTTGAGGACAGGCCGCTTTTAGACAAAGCGATCTGAACCCCGTCAGGGTGTCCCGTTATATGGCGTTCAGCTTTCGGCGCCGCATATGGAAAAGGCCGGCACCCTGATGGATGCCGGCCCTTCCATGGCCTGCCAGATGGCGGGCAGCTTATTCGGAAGCAGCTTCTTCCGCTGCGGCTTCTTCTGCCGGAGCTTCCTCAGCCGGGGCCTCTTCGGCCGGTGCTGCAGCGGCTTCTGCGGCAGCAGCCGCTTTTTCTTCACGCTCCTTGGCGCGTTCCTGGGCTTTCTTGCCCGGCTCGGCCTTTTGCGGGTTGTTGCCGTGTGCCCAGGTCACAACCGGCTTGCCGTCGACTTCGATCTGCGAAAGGAAACGCGCGACACGTTCGGTCGGCTGCGCGCCCTTGCGGACCCATTCTGCGGCTTTCTCAGCGTCGATCTTCACGCGCTCACCCGAATCTTTCGGCTGGCGCGGATCATAGGTGCCGATCTTCTCGATGAAGCGGCCGTCACGCGGTGCGCGCGCGTCGGCAATCACGACGGAGTAGTAAGGGCGTTTCTTGGACCCGCCGCGGGCGAGCCTGATTTTGAGGGCCATGGGGTTATCTCCTGTGTACTGGCGTCTCTGGATATGTGTCAGTCGGCCTCAAGGCCGCGGATATGCTCATGGTGGCGGATCACTTCCGCCACGATGAAATTGAGGAATTTCTCGGCAAAGGCCGGGTCGAGGCCGGACTGCTGCGCCATCGCGCGCAGCCGCTCGATCTGCTCTGCCTCGCGGGACTTGTCTGCAGGCGGAAGGTTGTGCTGGGCCTTCAGCTTGCCGACCTGCTGGGTCAGCTTGAACCGCTCGGCCAGCGTGTGGACGAGGATGGCATCGAGATTGTCGATACTGTCGCGGAACTGGCTCAGCTGGAACTTTGCCAGCGTCGTGTCGATATCGGTCATTTCTTTTTACCCCCCAACAGGTCGCCCATGCCCGGCGGCAGCGAGCCGCCGCCAAGGCCCGGCAGTTGCTGGCCGCCCATCTTGGCGAGATCCGCCTGCGATATGCCGGCCTGCTGCGCCATGCCCAGCATGTTCTTCATGCCGCCCTTGGTGCGCATCTTTTTCATCATGCCGGCCATCTGCTGGTGCATCTTCAGCAGCTTGTTCACATCCTGCACCGTGGTGCCGGAGCCAGCCGCGATCCGCTTGCGGCGCGAGGCGTTGAGCAGCGCAGGCTTGGCGCGCTCGGCCTTCGTCATGGAGGAAATGATCGCCTCCTGACGTTTCAGGACATTGTCGTCGAGGTTTGCCGCTTCCATGGCCTGCTTGGCCTTGCGGGCGCCGGGCAGCATGCCCATCAGGCCGCCAAGGCCGCCCATCTGCTGCATCTGCTTGAGCTGCTCGGCGAGATCATTGAGATCGAAGATGCCTTTGCGCATCTTCTCCGCCATCCGCTCGGCCTTCTCGGCGTCCATCTGCTCGGAGGCCTTTTCGACCAGCGAGACGATGTCGCCCTGCCCGAGGATCCGGCCAGCCACACGCTGGGCATCGAACATGTCGAGCCCGTCCAGCTTTTCGCCGACACCCAGGAATTTGATCGGCAGGCCGGTGACCGCGCGCATGGACAGCGCCGCGCCGCCGCGTCCGTCACCATCCATCCGGGTCAGGACAAGGCCGGTCAGCGGCAGGCGTTCGTGGAAGCGCCGCGCAGTTTCCACCGCGTCCTGGCCGGTCAGCGCATCGGCGACCAGCAGCGTTTCCTGCGGCTGGGCGATGTCCGCGATCTCTGCCGCCTCGGTCATCATCTGTTCGTCGATGCTGGTCCGGCCGGCGGTGTCGAGGAAGAGGACGTCATAGCCGCCGATCTTTGCGGCGTTCAGGGCGCGCCGGGCGATGTCTGCCGGAAGCTGGCCCTGAATGATCGGCAGGGAGCTGACATTGTCGCCGCACTGGTCAGCAAGGATCGCCAGCTGTTCCATGGCCGCCGGGCGGCGCACGTCGAGCGAGGCAAGCAGGACTTTCTTGCGGCCCTTTTCCGACAGGCGCTTGGCCAGCTTGCCAGTCGTGGTTGTCTTACCGGAGCCCTGCAGGCCCGCCATCATGACGACGGCCGGCGGGCTGTCGATGCGCAGGCTGGTGTCAGCGTCTTCCCCGCCCAGCATATCGACCAGGCCGTCATAGACTATCTTGATGACCTGCTGGCCGGGCTTCACGGAGCGGATGACTTCCTCGCCCACGGCGCGGGTCTTCACCTTGGCGATGAAGTCCTTGACCACAGGCAGCGCGACGTCCGCTTCCAGCAGCGCAACCCGGATTTCGCGCAGCGCTTCGGACACTTCCTTCTCGGACAGCGCACCGCGCCCCGTCAGGTTGTCGAATATGCCGCCGAGCCGTTCGCTGAGGGCGTCAAACATCGCGTTACTCCTTATGCCGTCTGTCAGAACCGTCCTGACATGGGCGCTCCATGGGTTCAACGCAAAGACCAAGAGCCCCGCTGAGCGACACTTCGCCGGGCGGGGGGCCTCGCTGTCCTCACGGGATCGGTCAAGGCGCGCTTCTGGATTTGCGCAGATTTCGCGCGGCTAAAGCACGCGAATGCCAGCGGCGTCAAGCTTTTAAGCCTGCTGCAACTCCCGCATGCGGTCCCGCAGCAGGGCGATCGCGGCCTTGGCCTCGTCCCCGACCAATGACAGGACGGCCATATCGGCCCAGGTTCCGTTCGCCATCCGGATATAGCTGCGCAGTGTCCCCTCGCGCTTGGCACCGAACCGCTCAATCGAGCGGACAGAGCGCTCATTGCTTTCCGGTGTCAGGATTTCGATGCGCCGCATGCGCGAGGCAACCGCCCGCTCGATTACGGCAAGCTGCGCGGCCGGGACAATCTCGGTGCCGCGCATCTCTTCGGTGATCCAAAGCGACGCCATCCGTAACCGGCGGTGCGTGCGGGAAATGTCCGCATAGGCGACGACGCCGACAAACGCCCAGTCCGATTTCCGCCAGATCGTGAAGGGGATGTAGTCCCCGGAATTCTTCATTTCCAGCGTATGGTCGAAATAGGAGTGGAAATTGGTCCCCGTCGCGATCACGGGCATCCACTGCCACATGGCCTCGACGGCGCTGGTCCCGGCCAACACGTCCCGGTCGGCTTCCGTCAGCACTTTCAGGCTGACCAGTTCGTTCTCCAGATCGGGGTCGTCCAGTTTCATGGCCTGACCCTCTCATGCCCGGGTATTTTGGCAAGCCATTGGAATAGAAAAAGCGGGGTCCTCATCAGAATGTGAATGCATGGCGTCTGAATTCGAGATTCACGCCTGATGACCAACTCCGGCAAGTTTTCGACTGAGGTAAGTAAATTCCAGTGCGGTACGCTTCGCACGCTCGGTCTGGTTCGCCGCCGCCGCGTGTCCGCCGTCAATGTTCTCATAATAGAGGAATGGCAGGCCCGCGGCCTCGAATTTCTTCGCCATCTTGCGGGCATGGCCGGGGTGGACCCGGTCATCCTTTGTGGAGGTCACAAAGAACGGCTCCGGATAGGGCCTGGCGGCGTCGAAATTCTGATAGGGCGAAAGCGTCTCAAGGTAGGCTCGCTCTTCCGGAACCTCCGGCGAGCCATATTCATCGACCCAGGACGCACCTGCGAGAAGAAGATGATAGCGCAGCATGTCCAGGAGCGGCACCTGAACGACGACCGCGTTCCAGAGATCCGGCCGCTGGTTCAGCATGACCCCCATCAACAGGCCGCCATTTGAGCCGCCCATGATGCCGAGATGGTCTGTACTGGTCACGCCGGACGCTATGAGGTCTTCGCCGACGGCGATGAAGTCGTCATAGATGAGCTGGCGGTTCTGCTTCAGGCCCGCCTGGTGCCAGGCCGGTCCAAATTCGCCGCCGCCGCGGATATTCGCCAGCACATAGGCGCCGCCCTGTTCCAGCCAAAGGCGGCCGGTGACCGGGCTGTAGGCCGGGTTCATCGAGACCTGGAACCCGCCATAGCCATAGAGCAGGGTCGGCGTGGATCCATCCATCGGAATGTCTTTCCGCGCGACCAGGAAGTACGGCACTTTCGTCCCGTCTTTCGAGGTGGCGAAATGCTGTTCCACCTTCAGGCCGGACGCGTCGAACTTGGCCGGCACGCTTTTCAGCATGCTCGCCGTATCGTGCCCGGGATCGTATTCGAGCAGCGAGTCCGGAGTGAGAAAGTCCTCATAGTTCAGGAAGACGATTTCTTCGTGCGGATTGGCGAAGGCGATGCTGGCCTGGCCTTCGCCGGGCAGCGCCACACTCCAGGCACGCCAGCCATCCTCGCCCGGTTCAGCGCGCATCACCTTGCCCACCGCCGTATCGCTGACGGAAAGCAGCATCGCGCCTTTGGCAATCGCGACGCCTTCCAGCGCCTGCGCCTCGGAGGGATGGAAAACGAGCGAAACCGGCGGCAGCGACCGGCTTTCCATGAAAGCGGCAACGTCGAAGGCGACCAGGTCCCCTGACCGGAATGTGTCCGTCTGGCCTTCCGGCGACCAGTCTTCCTGCAGGGAGACCAGGAACTGGCCCTGATAGATCCCTTCCGGCGTGGATTTCATCGGGATCGGCCATTTGACCGGCGTGGCCTCCCCGTCCGGGAACCACCAATAGCTGGAGGTGAAGAAGGTTTCCGCCTCCACGGCGCCCTGAAGGATTGTGCCGTCGTCCAGTTCAAGCGCCATCGGCCAGACGCCGACATCGGTCACGTCGCCGCGATAGACTTCTTCCGCACGATCCAGCGGCGTGCCGCGCTGCCAGCGTTTCACAACAAAAGGATAGCCGGAGTTCGTCAGCGTCCCCTCGCCCCAATCGGTGGCGATCAGGACCGTGTCGGGCCCTGCCCAGGCGAGGCCCTGCTTGGCTTCCGGCGTGACGAAACCGTCTTTCACGAAGGTTTTCGTGGCAAGGTCGAACTCGCGCTGGATCACGGCGTCCTTGCCACCATCCGATAGCGAGACCATGCATTTGTAGGCGCCGGTCCCTTTCAGGGCGAAACAGTTCGCGCCCTTGTAGACCCAGTTCTTGCCTTCCGCTTCCGCCAGCTGGTCGAAGTCGACGACGGTCTCCCAGTCTGGCGCGTCGCTACGGTAGGCGCTGACCGGCGTGCGGCGCCACAGGCCGCGCACATTGGTGTCGTCCTGCCAGAAATTGTAGACGAAGCCGGACCGCACGACCCCATAGGCTATGCGTTCCTTGGAATTCAGCGCGTCGAGTGCCGCTGCCTCGAAGCCGGCATAGCGAGGATCTGCCTGCAGCGCGGCGAGGGACCGCTCATTCTGTGCGCGGACCCAGGCGAGCGCGTCCTCTCCTTCGACCTCTTCCAGCCAGAGGTACGGATCTTCGCCTTGCTGGATTTCGGCGGGCTTGGACAGGTCTGTATCAGCCAAATTGGTCTCCGGATTCTGTGTTGTACCGCCGGTCCTACTCGTCCGCCCAGCGCTGGAGACGTTCGAATTTGACCTCTTCCACGATCAGCCCCCGGGACTTGTCGGGCACGACTGGACGGACTCCAAAATAATCGACCCCCCGGTCGCCTTCGACCAGGGGCACGTCATACTCGAAACTGAAAACCTGGGTGCCGGACTGCAGGTCGAACACCTGCCAGCCTGATTCCCCGGCCCGGCCGGCGGAATAATTCGCCTCCATCTGCAGGGCGCCGCGCGTGTCTGCCGGGCGGGCGCGCACGGTGCACCGGATGGTGTAGCCGGAAAACTGGACTTCGATATCCGCCGCCAGACGGAAATGCGGGCCGAGTTCCGGCGCATCCTCCAGCGTACCGGCCTGTACTTCGATATAGAGCTGCTTGCGGCCATTCGGCCCGTCGATCAGGCGGGTCTCAGCATCCCCTCCGGCGACGACCTTGTTCAGGTAGGCGCCGGAAATCGCAATCTCGTTGTAATTCTGGCCATCCCCGGTCACTGCGCCGGACGGCAGGCGGCCCACACCGGGCAGAATGGCGATTCCGACCATTCCGGCCGCAACCAGCAGGGCAAGAGGGAAGAAGATCCTGTCCTTCATCGGGGCCTTTCTTACGCGGTTGCTTTCGGGCGCGGCAATGGGCCAACGCCGCTGGCCAACGGGGTCTGCTCCTGATAGCAGGTGCGCGTCGGGTCTGGCGAGCGGCATTCGCCGCCGCATCTGCTACGGGGTTTGCGCCATATGTCAAAGTCCGCCTTGAAACGCCGGGCGCGGGAAGCCCGCCACTGGCTTACGGAAGCCTGCTTTCCACTATGGTCCGAACGCGGTGTCGGGGACCACGGCCTGTTCCGCGAGACATTGGCGCTCGACCACCAGTCTGCAGACGGTGACACAACCCGCGTGCGGGTCCAGGCACGGCAAACCTATGTCTTTTCCGAAGCCCTGCGGATGGGCTGGAAGCCTGACACGGCCGCCGATCACATCGCCATGGGATTGTCCACGCTGACCGGCCCGGCCCTCAGGCCCGACGGGCTTGCCGGGCGTGTACTGAAGTCTGACGGATCTGGCCTCGTCGACGACACAGCCGACCTCTACGACACGGCATTCGCCCTCTTTGCCCTGGCCGAGACCGCCAACACGCTTGAAGGCGCGGAAGAAGCGCTGGCAGGCGCCCGCCGGATCCTGAAGGCGGCTGACGCAACGCTGCGCGCGCCCGATGGCGGGTATTTCGAATCGGCGCCGACAGACCAGAGGCGCCACCAGAATCCGCACATGCACCTGCTGGAAGCCTGTCTGGCGCTGCACCGGGCCGATCCGGACGGCGACCACCTTTCCCGCGCGGCTGAGATTATCGACCTGTTCGACCGGTACTTCACGGCCGGGCCGGGAGACCTGCTCGGTGAGCATTTTGCGCCGGGCTGGACACAGCCGGCCGGGCGCGATGCCGACATTGTCGAGCCGGGCCACCAGTTTGAATGGGTCTGGCTGCTGCACGCCTATGCCCGGGCCACCGACACGCCGGTACACGCCCGGGCAGAGACGCTTTACGTCTTCGCCTGTTCGACACTCGATGAGGAAGGCCGGGCGCTGCAGGAGGTGACGCGCGAAGGCGCCGTGGCGGACGGGTCGCGCCGGACCTGGCCACAGACCGAAGCGCTGAAAGCGCATCTCGCCATGTTCGAAGCGACAGGCGAGGAAAGCTTTGCTGCCGCCGCCTGCCGTAGTTTCGATGTGCTGATGGACGAATACCTGACGCCCGAAGGCGGCTGGATCGACCAGTATGATGCCACCGGCAAACCGATGTCTCACAACATGCCCGCTTCGACCGGCTATCATGTCGTATTGGCCATGGCAGAGCTGATGCGGATCATGGACGCTTGAATCTACGCCGTTTTGCGCCGAAAAGGCCGCCAGATAGACATTCAGGACTACAAAAGGACTTCTCACCGCGATGCCGAAGCTAGCTCTCGTCCGCCACGGACAATCCGCATGGAACCTCGAAAACCGCTTCACCGGCTGGTGGGATGCCGACCTGACCGAAAAAGGCGAAGCCGAAGCCCACAAGGCCGGCCAGCTCCTGAAGGAAGTGGATGCAGACTTCCGCGCAGCCTTCACCAGCTACCAGACCCGCGCGATCCGCACACTCTGGATGGCCCTGACGGAAATGGGCCGCGCCTGGTTGCCGGTGGAAAAAGCCTGGCAGCTGAACGAGCGCCACTATGGCGGCCTGACCGGCCTCGACAAGGCAGAGACCGCCGCCAAGCATGGCGACGAACAGGTCCATGTCTGGCGCCGGTCCTATGACGTGCCGCCGCCGCCGCTGGAAAAGGGATCCACCTGGGACCTGTCCACCGATCCGCGCTACAAGGGCATCGACATTCCGGACACGGAAAGCCTGAAGCTGACGCTGGACCGTGTCCTGCCCTATTGGGAGGCAGAGATCGCCCCGGTGCTGAAATCCGGCAAGGACGTCGTCATCGCGGCCCACGGCAATTCCCTGCGCGCGCTTGTGAAGCACCTGTTCAACGTGCCGGACGACAAGATCACGTCGGTCGAAATCCCGACCGGAAACCCGCTGCTGATCGACCTCGACGATAATCTGAAGCCGGTCGCCGTGCGCTATCTCGACGCCGACCGCGCCCAGGCGCTGCCGGACCTGCCGTGAGCAAACGGCGCGACCAGCGCATGATGGGGCGGGCGCTCGCGCTCGCCCGTCTCAATCACGGCCTGACCGGGCCGAACCCTTCCGTCGGCTGCGTAATCCTGGATTCGCACGGTCATGTCGTCGGTGACGGTGTGACCGGCCGGGGCGGACGCCCCCATGCCGAAGAGATCGCGCTGGAAGAGGCCGGAGAGGCCGCCCGCGGCGGGACCGCCTACGTCACGCTGGAACCCTGCCGCGAACGGTCTGCCGGCGGCAAGTCCTGCTCTGTGAAACTGGAAGAGGCCGGCATCGCCCGTGTCGTCTGCAGTGTGCTGGACCCGCACCCGGTGGCGAATGGTGGCATCCTGCGCCTGCGCCGCGCGGGCATACGGGTCGATGTCGGCCCCGGCCGCCACGCCGCAGAAGGGCTTTACCGGGCCTTCTTCGCGAGTATCGGCTAGCCCGGAAACGGCCCCGCATAATCGATGATCTTCTGATAGAAGGCCTTGGAGTCGCGCTGGAAAGCCGCCTTGTTGAACTGCGCCTCGTAAGACGCCCGGCCCCCGGCGACGATCTTCGCGGCGAAATCCTTGTCCGAGATCACTTTGCTAAGCGCATTCGCCAGCGCATCAACATCGTTCTTCGGAATCAGAACACCGTTTTCGCCATCCTTGACGTAGGCCGCCGGGCCAACGGCATCGGCAGCGACCAGAGGGCGCGAGGCTGCCCAGGCATCCACCGTCACCGTGCCGAATGGCTCATAGCGTGACGGGAAGGCCACCACATCGCAAGCCGCAAGCAGCGCGCCGCGATCATTGCGCCAGCCAAGGAAACGCACCCGGTCATCCAGGTTCAGCCGGTTGCAGTGCGCGCGCAGTTCGGCCTCCAGCGGGCCCTCCCCCGCGATCCAGACATACAGGCCCGGCACCTTCGCTGTGGCGTCGAGGAGTGTATCGAGCCCCTTCTTCTCGTGCAGGCGAGCCAGCGCCAGCGCGACCGGCGCATCTGCCGGCGTGTCGAGGCTTGCGCGGTCGACCGGGTCTTCGCCTTCGAAATCGGCATAGGTGTGGATGATGCCGGACCGGTCTTCACCCACTCCTTGTTCGCGGATGTGGCGCAGGAGGTCGATTGTCAGACCGACATGCCATTCGCAATTCACGAAGCGGGCAAGCTTGTAATAGCCGCCATACCAGCCGATCGAGCGGTTGCGGTATTCCTTTGGAGCGAACTGTCCGGCGCGGCCCATCCAGTATTCGATGACATCCGGCTTGAAGGCCTTGATCGCATCGCCCAGCACGCGGCGCGTGGGGAATGGCCAGGCATTGTTGAACGCAGCCACATCGACACCGATTCCGGCCTCGCGGAATTTTTGCACCCGGAACTGATTGTCCGGTCGGGTCACCACGTGTTGGGTGAGGCCGGCTTCCGCCAGCGCCAGAACCGATTCCAGCATGATATTTTCCGCGCCGCCCTCTGCGGCACCGGCCATGACGTGCATCACGCGCATGGGCCTCTCCTTCATGTCAGGTCAGATTGTCTGGTCACGCGCATAGCCATTTACAGGCCCGGCGGCAAACACTGGTTGGCAGTCCGGGCTGAAATGCCTAAGCAGGGGCCGAGCCGAGACGGGAACCAGAAGCCATGTCAGCCTATCGCCTCTTCGGCGCCGAAACGTCGCCCTACTCACTGAAAGTGCGCGCCTTCCTGCGTTACAAGGGACTCGCGTTCGAGTGGATCACCCGGTCACGCGAAACCGAAACCGATTTCCGCGCGCTGGCACGGATCGCCACTGTGCCGCTGCTGGTCTCACCCGATCGGCCGGTGAGCCAGGAATCGACGCGCATGCTGCTCGCGCTGGAAGCCGCCCAGGCCGAACCGTCGGCCACGCCGGAAGACCCGGCGCTGGCTGCGCTCTCCCTGATCCTCGAAGATTACGGCGACGAGTGGCTGAACAAGTGCATGTTCCAGCAGCGCTGGGGAAACAAGCCGGACCGTGACCAGGCAGGCCTGCGCGCGCTGGTGCAATTGTCGGGCGGCAAACGCCCGCGTGCCTGGAAGAAACCGTCCGTCCAGATTGCCGAGCGCATGGCAGACCGCCTGCCGCTCATCGGCGCATCCCCTGAAAACCAGCCGGTGCTGGACGCGTCCTGGCGCCGTTTTGCGGAATTGCTGAACACGCACCTGAAAGAGCACCTCTTTATCTTCGGCGGCCGCCCGGCCTTCGCCGATTTCAGCCTCGCTGCCCAGCTCCAGCAAATGCTGCTGGACCCGACCCCGGCAGAATGGCTCAAAGACCGTGCGCCCTTCGTCGTGGCCTGGTGCGAAAACATGGATGACCCGAAAGCGGGTGGTCCGTTTGCGGACATGCCGGCACTGGAACCGACGCTGGGGCCCCTTTTCGCAGAAGAAGTCGGGAAGACCTACCTGCACTGGGCCAAGGCGAATGCCGCTGCCGCCCGGACCGGCTCAGGCCACTTCTCGGTTACACTGGAAAGCGGCGCCTTCGAGCAATCGACCCAGAAGCACGCCGCTGAAGCCTTCAATGCAGTCGACCGTCATGTCAGCCGCACACTGAAGGATTCCCGCACGCTGGAAGTGTTCCTCGGCGAGACGCATTGCCTCAAGGTCTTCCGGCATGCCGAGAAAATGGCGAAGTCCGAATCCTGACCTGCCGCACAATCGATAACGGCGCGCCCCAGGCCGGAGCGCGCCGTTTCAGTTTGTGTTCTGTGACGGGCCGCCTTAGGCGGCGTCAGCCTTTTTCTTGCCGATCAGTTTCGGCTCCGGCGATTCGGAAGTCCCGATTTCGATCTTGCGGGGCTTTTTCTCTTCCGGAAGTTCACGGACGAGGTCGATCCGCAGCACGCCATGATCCAATTGGGCACTGGTCACGAGAATGTGATCGGCCAGCTGGAAGCGCCGGATGAAGCTGCGCTGCGCAATGCCGCGATGCAGGTAGTCCTTGCCGCCGGCATCTTCGGGGTCGGATTTCTTGCCCGCGACGGTCAGCAGGCCTTCCTTCGTCTCGATTTCAAGATCGGCCTCGGTAAACCCGGCAACGGCGACCTCGATGGCGAACGCGTTTTCGTCGACTCGCTCGATATTATAAGGTGGATAGCCCTGCGAGCCGTCCAGGCGCGCGGCCTGATCGATCATGTTGGCCATGCGGTCAAAGCCAACCATGGTGCGGTAAAGGGGGGTCAGATCAATATTCGACATGTGTTCAGTCCTCTGTCTCAAAGCAACTGGGAGCACCCTGATCGCGGGGCTCCGTCCTGGGTTCGGACCTCGCAAACACCCGGCCCGAATGATGGCACCGGCACGAAATCCGGCCACAGCCCGCAATGCAGCACCGTGACACGGTACATGTGGGAGCCTACAAGAATCGTTCAAGAGGTCCCATCGACGGAGAAACACTGATGAAAACCGCCGTATCCGCTTCCCTTCTTACCCTGGCCATGCTCGCTGGCTGCTCGCCTGCACCGGCAGAAAGCCCGGAAGCTGTCGCCGAAATTGATACTGAAATGGCCACCCCCGAGGCGCCCGTCACCGAGACGGCCCTGGAGGCCGCCCTTTCCAGTGATGTGCGCTCTCCTGAGGAAAAGGCCCGCGATGCGTGGCGTCATCCGCAGGAAACGCTGGAATTCCTGGGCGTCGAACCCGATGACACGGTGGTGGAAATCTGGCCGGGCGGCGGTTGGTACACCAACATCCTCGCCCCGTGGCTCACGGCAGGCGGCGGCCATCTGGTCGCAGTCCTGTTCGATCCTGCCGGCATCGAGGATGCCGAACGCGTTGCCCGGATCGAGACCAACAATGAATCCTTCAAGTCGAACTATACCGACCCGAAATTCAGCGCGATCTCCTATTCCGGCTTTTCCGCCAATAGCGGCCCACTGACAGACCCTGGCACCGCAGACGTCGTGCTGACCTTCCGCAACATCCACAACTGGATGGCCGGCGGATACGAACAGAAATTCTTCAATGATGCCTATGCGGCGCTGAAGCCCGGCGGTGTCCTGGGCGTGATCGAACACCGCCTGCCCTCAACGGCCGTACAGGACCCGAAAGCGCCCAGCGGTTATGTCCATGAGGACTATGTGAAAACGCTGGCCGCGAATGCCGGGTTCGAATTCGAAGGATCGTCCGAGGTCAACGCCAACCCGGCAGATACCGCCGACCACCCGTTCGGTGTCTGGACGCTGCCGCCAGTCAGCCACCAGCCGAATGAAGACGAGGAAGCACCGGAAGGCTGGGATCCGGAAGCCTACAAGGCAATCGGCGAAAGCGACCGCATGACGCTGAAATTCATCAAGCCGGCGGAATAGTCCGTCTCCAGAAAAACCCCTGCCCCGCCGGCCAGTCCGGCGGGGCCTTTTCGTTTGGCCCCGCAATGACCCTCAAGACCCTGTTCCCCACCCCCGTGAAGGAAGCCGCCCTCGGCACCGATGCCATGCGCACCGAACTGGAAGCCGTCTGCTGGCTGCTGGAAGACGAGGACACCGCCGGGAATGACTGGTGCGACGAGCAGGGCTATGACGGCTACACCTCCTATGCCTCGCTCGACGACCTGCCGGAACGCTTTCCGGAGTTCGCTGCCCTGAAAGACCTGCTGGACAGGCAGGCCGAGGACTTCGCGCAGGAGCTGCACTGGGACATGGCGGGCTTTCACCTCGAACTCGATGCGCTGTGGGTGAACATTCTCGGCGAAGGCGGCAGCCATTCCGGCCATATCCATCCGGGCAGCGTGATTTCCGGCACATATTACGTGACCGTGCCGGACGGCGCCGGGACGCTGAAGATGGAAGACCCGCGCCTCACCTTCATGATGGGCGCCCCCCAGCCCACAGACGACGCGCCGGAAACCGCCCGCCGTTTCGTCTATCTCGAACCGAAGGAAGGCCACGCCCTGTTCTGGGAATCGTGGCTACGCCATGAAGTGATGCCGAACCGGTCCGAAGACCCGCGGGTTTCGATCAGTTTCAACTACGCTCTGGTGCGGGATTGAGGAGGCTGCTGCCATGATCATCGTCACCGGCAGTGTCCGCACCCGCCCTGAAAGCGAAGCCGAACTGGTGGCCCTGTGCCGGGACCATTGTGCCCGGTCCCGAGCCGAAGACGGGTGCCTGGCCCACAATGTTCATGCCGATTGCGACGATCCGGCCCGTCTGGTCTTCATCGAATACTGGCGGGACATGGAGGCGTTGAAGGCCCATTTCTCGCTGAAAGAGAGCCGGGAA
>QGCX01000151.1_pt1 | contig 15640 bp, 16 predicted proteins | sample 4708031 | NCBI WGS metagenome assembly QGCX01 (sample SAMN08941163, study PRJNA450518) | Sediment metagenome, whole genome shotgun sequencing project. | reverse complement strand
TAGATAAGAGAGATGCAGCATGAGCAAAGTGATCACCCTGACCGTAGGCAGCAAAGAGATTCGTTTTAATCCGGACATTGCAGCGTACAACAAATATCTCAACGAGATGATGCCCAATGACAAAGTGGCTCCGGCGACTAATTACCTGCGCCGTATCGCACATAAAGACGATAAAGCGTATCTCGATGAGGTGCTACAAAAGCCCGGTGCTGTTATGAAACTGTTGATGAAGGTTAACGAAGAGTACGAAGAAGACCTGGACATCGAAGTAAAAAACTAACTCGTTCCGCTCGGGCGATCGAGCGGAATCAGCTTGAGCAGGTTTTTGCACTGAAAGCGCACTACCTGCCAGGTGAGCCGGATACCATCGAAAACTATGCCCGAGCCATGTGGCTGGATAAACATCACCAGGAAGCGTTAACCATCGCAGTTGCTAATGGTATCGCTAAAGCCTTTAACGGAGAGTAATCACCAATGAGTGCCCATCTCGACAAATTGATGATGCAAGTGGCTTTGATCGACCAGGTCACTAAGCCGCTTAAAGGTATTCAGAAAACCGTCACTCAGACCACAGATGTGGGTCGTGCCGGATGGGAACGAATGGCAGGTGGAACCGCAGGCGTGATCGCTTCAGGTTTTGCTATTCAGCAAGCCTTGATGCCGGCGATTGAGATGGATCGAGTGTTAGGGGAAGTTAAGTCGCTGGGCGTGATAGACGCTGACCTGCAGAAGCTGCAACAGACGGCGCTGAGCTTTTCAGCAGAATACGGCAAGTCTGCAGAAGAAGTGGTTGGCGCTGCCTATGACATTAAGTCGGCCTTTGGCGGAATTAATGGAGATGAGCTGGCTGATATCACTAAGTCATCCGCCGTTCTGGCTGCCGCGACCAAAGCGGATACTGCCACGATTACCAACTACATGGGGACCATGTACGGCGTGTTTAAGAATCAGGCCGATGCGATGGGCGTGGGTATCTGGTCTGAGCAAGTGGCGGGCATGACGGCGCAGTCGGTGGAGATGTTTAAAACCACGGGCAAAGGGATGAGTGATGCCTTTACTGCCGTGGGAGCCAATGCTACGGCTGCGGGCATCAAAATGAACGAACAAATGGCCGTGCTCGGTACTTTGCAGGCAACCATGTCGGGGAGTGAGGCAGGGACTAAATACAGAGCGTTTCTAGCGGGTGTGGGTAAGGCTCAGGATGCACTGAATATGAAGTTTACCGATGCTCAGGGCAATATGCTGCCTATGCTCGATATCTTAAATCAGTTGAAAAGCCGTTATGGTGACACCTTTGATGTGGCGGAATCGCTGCAACTGGATAAAGCATTTGGCACTAAAGAAGCCACTGCCATGATTAAGTTATTGATGGCGGACACGTCAGGGCTAGCGAAAAGCATTGATAGGCTAGGCCAGGTCAAAGGCATGACCAAAGCAGAGCAGATGGCATCAGCTATGACCGACCAGTGGGAACGTCTTGATGCGAGTTGGTATGCCATTCGTGCCGGAGCGTTCGGACTGATCCTTCCCGCTATCAATAGCGTGGCTGGCTCGATGGCTGATGGTTTCACTGTCCTGTTGGCCTGGACTCAACAATTCCCTGAATTAACCAGTTATATCAGTTATGCCGCATTAGCTATCGTCGCTGGTGCGGGCGCACTGGCGGCTTGGAATGTGGTTGCCGGAATTGGGAGAATCGTTGCAGCCGGGGTAACAGGTACGTTTGGCCTATTGAGAGGTAGCGTATTGGGGTTAGCCAAAGCGTATAACTGGGCTAAACGAACACTGGTTATTTTTTCCGTTTATATGAAAGCGTCGGGCATTTCCACTGCGGTGTCAGCCGCAATAACGAGAGCGTACTCGGTGAGTGTCGCCATGATGCAAGGTGCGCTAATGGGGACGGCAAAAGGCTTATTGTGGTTGACTGCATCAGTATGGCGTTTTACGGCCGCACTTCTGGCCAACCCGGTAACCTGGATTGTGGTCGGTATTGTTGGGTTGACAGCGGCGGTTGTCGGATTGATTTACTACTGGGATGAGTTGACCGCTTACATTGCCAATTCAGCCGCCTGGCAGAAGTTAGTCAACTGGTTTGGTGTAGTAAAAGCCTGGTTTAGCGACCTGATGGTATCTATGCAAATGGCGTGGCAGATGTTCACTTTGGCCATTCAAAGCACCACTATTTTTCAGTGGCTAAATACGGCGTTCAACTCAGTGATTAAGGGATGGCAGGGAGTCACCTCATTCTTAAGTGATCTTTCGGTGTTCGATCTGTTGGGCGAAAGCATCAACTGGTTGATTGAAAAGATTAACCTGATACCCGGCATTGAGATTGAACCTGTATTCAAAGGCGCTGAGCTGACTAAAACCGCGCAAACCGGGCAGGGCGTAATGAGTGCGGCCATTCAGCCAGCAATTATGCCGCAACCAGAGCCGTTGCAATATTCCGCACCGTACTATGCTGTATCTCAGCCGATTCACCAGCCGGGTAGTTTTAGTTATCAAACACCAGAACTATTGAACTACCCGAACATGAATCAAACGGTTCCCGATCAGTCTATCGAAGTTCAGCGGGCCGAACGGATAAAACAGCCTGTGTTTGAATACACACAGACTCAGCGCCGGGTTGATGTTCCCAATGGTGGCTATATGTCTCAGATGGCAAATGCGGGCAAAGCGGATAACAGCCGAACCATGCACACCGGGGATATCACGATTAAGCAAGAGCAGCCATTTACCCCTGATCAGTTGGCGCAATGGATGGAGATGGATACCCCATGACAGAGTTGTACGTTGATTTATTGGTCACAGAGGGCGGTATTGATTTTGACGCGGGTCAGCAGCCAACTTATACCGCTGACCGCAACAGCATTGCTCAGGATATCAAACACGCCATTTTAGAAAGTGGTTTGCTGCGAGAACTCCAGGCAGAACGCAGCCGGGCAATCCGAGCCGATGTACTGACGCGAATAGAAATGCTGATAGAAAGTGATGAACGGATCGAGCCGGGAACTGCAGAAGTGACCGAGCAGACAGCAGAAACTATCTGGATGTTTGCCAATACCGTAGATTTTGGACCCATTGAATTGGAAGTCGCCTAATGGACAGCCGACCAAGTGTAGATTTTAAACAGATAATTGCAGGTGAAGGCATTCCGACCACCGAAGAGGCACTGGCCATTGAGTTGGCCAAAGAAGTCGAGACGGCCGGGAGTAAAGTCAGTAACGATAGCCGGATGTCTCCCTTCTGGCGACTGGTGAAAGCAGTCGTGATTACCCCTGCGATTTGGTTGATTGATACGCTGCTGGTCAGCCATCTTTTACCCAATACTTTTGCTGCTACGGCTCAGGGCGTTTACCTTGACCTGAAGGCCTGGGATGTGGATTTAGAACGAAAGGCCGCGACGAAAACCCGAGGTGTGGTCACCTTCTTTAAAGAAAATGCGGCCAATCCTATTGTTATTCCGGCCGGAACCGTCATTGAAACCGACCGTATTGAAGATCAGGTATACCGATTGATTGTTGTCAGTGATGTTTTGATCGTCGCCGGGCAACAATCCGGGGTGGTATTGTGTGAAGCCGAACGGGCCGGAGCCGGATACAACCTGCCAGCCGGATATTATTCGATTTTACCTGTCGGTATTTCGGGTATCACGAATGCGGTAAATCAGGTGGACTGGGTTACCACATCGGGTGCCGATACCGAGACCGATTATGAACTGGCTCTGCGTATTCGTAATCAATTCAGTGTGGTTGGCCGATACCATATTGATGCCATTTATCGCTCGATGCTGGCATCGGTTGCCGGGGTTCGCAGCGATCAGGTGTATTTTCTCCATGATGCACCGAGAGGCCCGGGAACGGCGAATGCCTATATTTTGATGGATGTCGGGGAGACACCCTCTAACCTATTGGAACAACTCAATACTTACGTGAGTGATGACGGCAACCATGGGCATGGAGATGACATGTTGTGCATGGCTTTGCCAGAAACCCATCATGCCGTTTCCATTACTATCTGGGCTCAAACTAATACCAGTGATGATCGGAAAGCAGAGCTGCAAACCGAGGTTGAAAAGATGATTCGTGCCGCATTTCGTGAAACCGCGAACTATGAGACGGTTACCCGAACCTATCCAAAATCCACCTTTTCATTCAGCCAATTGACCAAAGAAATTCATGAGGAGCTGAGCCTTGATTTAATGAGCCTGAAATTCGCCAACGATGACATTATCAGCGCGTTAGATATTCCGCGTTTATCCGCCGTTGAGGTGATTTATGGCTGAGCATGACCAAAATGCCCCAGTCATGGACGAGCAGGCATTGCCATGGTGGATGGACGGTAAAACGCTGCCTCTTCAACCGAAAGAGCCGCATTTTCTTGCCAAAGGCGTGATGAATTTCTGGGCAAGAATACGCGGGTGGTTGCTGTATCCGTTAGCCCAGCTTGATCCGTTAACCTGCAATGAATCATTGCTAGCGGTTCTTGCCTGGGACAGAGATATCACCAGGTTTAAAGATGAGCCCACAGACCTGTTTCGCAAGCGGGTGAGATATGCATTTGTGAATGCGCGGGACGCCGGAGAAAAAGCAGGCTTTATTCGTATTTTTAACCGCTTGGGTGTGGGGCTGGTTGAGATTGATGAAAGAGTCCCAGGTCGGGATTGGGACATTATTACTATCCGGCTGAGTGACTCTCAGTTGTCGGATAATTATGACCTCCTGGAAGAGTTGATCCAGCAATATGGCCGCACCTGTCGCCGTTATGAATACCAGGTGATTAGTACGACACCGCTCACCCTGACGGTTTCCACTCTCGATTGGGATCATGCCTGCCACGTTGCAGAGTTATAGGAGTAAACATGGCACAAAGTATTATTACGCTGTCCTTTGAAACGTATAAAGCTCAGCAGGAGCTAAATTTACAGCCTGTTGAGTTAGATGAATTTGTCCTTGCCAATGTGCCCGGGCTGGATCCGAACGCAGCGATTGACCGCAATGAAACGCTGCCGCCGGCTGAGCAGATTGTCTATACCGCTGATGTCTCTCAGAGCGGCTTTGTGAATCCTAATGCCATCGTCTATTCGCTGATCATGGATACTGGGGTTGGTGACTTTGAATTTAACTGGGTCGGTTTGCGCAATAAAGAAAGCGGAATAGTCGCGGCTATTTTGCATACGCCGATGATTCAAAAATTCAAATCCGTGCTGGGTGTACAAAACGGGAATGCAGTCACTCGTTCGATCATGATGGCCTATGAAGGGGCACAAAATGCCACGGGTATCACTGTTGACGCATCAACCTGGCAGATAGATTTTACGGCTCGTTTAGCTGGGATGGACGACAGAGAGCGATTAGCCAATCTTGACCTGTACGGCTCTGCCGCGTTTTTAAACGAAGGGTTTAAAGTCATGCAGTCAGGGGTAGATTATTTGGCGTCTTCGGGCGTTGGGTATGTGGGTGGCTTACGCTGCACACTGGATGATGATTTGTTGATAGCAAATGTCGTTAAACCCGGTGGCATTTATCTCGATGCCTGCTGGCAGGGCTTGTTAACCAGCCAGTGGCAAACCTCGTTCGTTCTGACATCGAGCGCTGTAGCGGTGGCTGATTATGTCGATGCTGATGGCTATCAGCACTACATCACGAAAATTGCCGATATCGATGCCGCCGGGAATATTACTGACCGCAGGAATGTCGAAGGATTTGCTGAATATGAGCGAGCTGAAAATGCCGCTACTGATGCCGATATCGATGCCCAATCTACCGCAGCTAAACATGTAAAGCTGGCGCAGTTCTGGCGGGGTATCACCAATAAGATCAGCGCGGCATTTAGTGCCAGAACAATTAATACCACCTCACCACTTAACGGTGGCGGAAATCTAAGTCAGGACAGAACAATCTCGGTTGATAGTGCAACCACCTCTCAAATAGGTGTTGTGCAACTGAGCGATTCCGTAACCTCAACATCTAGTGTGCTTGCCGCAACGGGCAAAGCAGTGAAAACGGCTTACGATAAAGCCGTCTCAGCCTATAACCTGGCCACATCAAAGCTGGATGCAACAGCAACAGCGATTAATTCCAACAAGCTAGATAACTTAGATTCAAGTCAGTTCTTGCGTTCGGATGCTGATGATCAATTTACAGGGAACTTAACGACGGGGGCCTCTAACCATCTAACGTTTGGCCCCAATTTAACATGGGGGGCTTCGTTACGCATTGGAGGTAACGGACGAACAGTTTCAGGTGCTGATGCCGCATCAATAGTCACTACAAACGGTAACCTACACCTAGATTCAGGTGAGTCTAAAAATACACACATCAATTTCTATGCCGGTTCAGAGGTGATATTCGGCAATGGCTCCGGTGTAGCCACTGCCAAGTTAGATAATACAGGGCAGCTATGGAAAGGAAACGGAACCTATAAATATTGGCACGCTGGTAATCAAGGCGCTGGTAGCGGCATGAATGCGGATACCGTTGATGGTCTTGAAGCGGCTCAGTTCCTACGCTCTGATGTTGATGACTCAGCTAGTGGACTTATTAGTTTAACTAGAGCTGATGAAGCGCTCTGGGCGACGGAATCTGGGACGGGGAGTAGTTGGCGTGGCCGCATTGGATGCAAAAACTTGGCGGGAGATAAAGCAGTTTTTCTTGCTACCTACAATAGCCTTGGTGTTATTGGTGCGCATAATAGTGCGCTTAGTGCCTGGGCTGACCTATACATAAATACCACTGATGGAGCTTCAGGCGGTAATGTATTTGTACCATCACTAACAATCGGTAGCGGCGCAACTATTACAGGCACTGCTGTAGCTACTACGCTTAATGCCACTTCGCAAGTTCAAGAGAACGGCGTTCGTGTTTATAGCCCAAATAACCCGCCTCCGGCATCAGCCGCTCTTGGAGTTGGTCAGTCGTGGCAAGATGTAAAAAGTAGCCGTGCCCTGTACGCGACATACACGAATACCACGGGTAACCCCATCATGGTGGCTGTCTCGTGGAGTTTAACAGCAGCAGTAAAAACGATGAACGCATATGTAAATGAATTACTTATAGCATCAATCACGATAGAGAGCCGAGAGGATGGTTTTTCTTTTATTGTGCCAGATGGCAGCACTTACCGAGTGGATGCAGGGAACACATATATTCAGTCTTGGACAGAGTTAAGATAGGAGAAGAATGATGAACCACTATAAAAACTCGGCAGGGAAAGTATTTGGAATTGAGGATGACCAAGCGGACTTGATTCAGGATGACTGGGTGCTAATGACTAGCGAAGAATTCAAAGAACACTGCTATCCAGCTAAAACGATAGATGATTTATCCACTGATGCCCGTCATCTTCGTGATCAGCTATTGTCTTCTGCTGATGTTGAAATAAATAAGCTGTTTGATGCGGGACTATCAACCAGTCTTTGGAGTACCTATCGTCAGGCATTGCGTGATATTCCCCAGCAAGATGGGTTCCCTGAAATAATAAACTGGCCTGAAGTACCGACAGCAGGTTAATACATGAACTGGATAAACAGCGATTTTCAATGGCCTGCTAGCATGCAGAACATTCAGGATAGCAGTGATAACGTACTGAATCAGCTAAGCGGATTAATGAATCAATCTTCAAGTCATATCGCTGAACTTAGTTCAGCAGTGGCATTTAATCGGCATCAGTTAAGTTATGAAGCAGAAACACTTCTAGCATTGAGGTTGCAGTTAGAGAATTTATTAGTACAAGGACAGATCATTTCTGTTCACCCTTACCAGTTTCAGGTTGGACGCCGGGTCGAATCAGGCCACCATTTATCACCGGATATTGCGGTGACAACGCTAGCTAATAAGCTTCTGGACTCAAACGATAAATATCGCCCAACGGAATCCATTAACGTGATCGGCTGGATGATTGCTGAACCGCTATTGGCCGATTTTGCCTCTGCCACTAAAGCACTGTTCAGTGTGGTGAATATTCCAGAACTAGGGATGGTGGCGAGAAGGCTGGAAAAAGAGCAATCATTGCAAGCCGATAAGTTCACCCAGCCGGAAGCGATTATTCAGCCACGATTTCAGCCTGAGGCATATTTGAACCAAAACCCACTGCGTGATTCGGTTCGCTGGCAGGGGGCACAGATAGCACAGTTGGAAAGTCTGTCATCGGACAATCAGACCGCGGTATCGAAACTGACGGCATTGGCTCAAAAACGTGGCCAGGCACTAAGCGACATCAAGCAGGCAATCAATACGCTGAAACAGAGCGGTATTCAGATCTGGACATTTGCTGCATCCGGCACACCGGAGGTGATTGCTACTGAGCTGTCTCAATCTTCACCACCGGGGCGGGAGAACAGCTATACCTTTGCCTCACTGTTTATCAGCAAACAACCGCTGACATTCATTTCGGAGCTATTTACATGACTCAAATTGCATTAGATGCCGAAATTCTTTCCATGAAAGCGACCCGGATTAATTTATCCATGGAACTGAAAGAATCCGATATGAGCGGGCAAAGTTCCGCGACCAGTGGCAGCGAACAGGGCGCAAAAGGGAAAGTTCTTGCGGTTACCGGCATTATTCCGTTTAAAAGTCAGGACGCACTAAGTCGCTTAATGGTGTTGGCTCTGCAGCAGGAAAGCGGCAAGCGCAAAATATACCGGATTGGGAACGAGCTGGCCAAAGCCATGAAAATTCGCCAGGTCAGATTTACCGGGCGAGTCCAAGCGGATGAGCAAGAAGATTTAATGGCGTGGAAAGTCAGTTTTCAGCTTCGAGAGCATTTATCGGTCGCTGAAGTGAAAGAGCAGAGAGACGCGGACAAACAATCGGATGCCAGCTCTGAAACAACCGAAGACAGCACCACAGTGCAACCCAAAGCCCATGCTGCCGTAAGCAATACAGAAAACCAAGAACAAACTCAGTTTGAACAAGCGTTAGCCAGAACCGAGGAAAAATTATCATGAAACTGGATAAACGCTTACTGGTCGATGGTGAAACAAGAGCGCTTTCATCTGAACAACTGATTTTTGAACTCTCTGCCGGAGGTCGGGCAACCTTTGTCGTTGAAGGTGACGTGACGGTACATCAGATCATTGAATTTCATATAGGTTACCAGGGTGATTACAAACGCTATTTTGATGGCTTTGTTACCCGGGCACAGAAAGCGGCGAATGGCTACACGCGAGTGATCGCCAGAGAGCGTTCAGGGATTCTGGCCAGTCGTTGGCCGCTGTCCATTCAACACCCAACATTATCGGAAGTAATCGAACAGCTCAGTTTTGATACCGGACTGAGTTTTGTACTGCCGGAAAACGCCAGTTATGTCACTACGCGCATTCCTAATTTTACCTCTCAGGGTACCGGCTATCAGTTGCTGGAAAATGCCGGGCGGGCATTTAGTATTGATGACTTTTGTTGGTATCAACAAACGAATGGTTCGATATTCGTCGGCAGTTATGCAGACAGCCGTTGGCCAACTCGGGCAGTGACCTTGCCAGAGGCATTTTCACAGTCTCAGTTGGGCGGCAATAGTATGAAACTGGCAGTGATGCCATCGGTTAGGCCAGGCGCGATTATCAATGGTAACCGAGTCACCAAAGTCACCTTTGAACAGACTGAAATGACGCTCTATTGGCATAAAGGTGAATTTAACGAAAAGCGTAAAATTCACTATTTGTTCCCGGAACTTGCTGCCGGGCATCACCTGCCAAGGTTTGGCCGGGTAGAAGCGGTCACGGATTCAGCCCGATCAGGTCATGAGAATAACCCGTTTCGCCCACGCTATGCGGTCGATGTTCAACTTCTGGATGAAAATGGCGATCCAGACACTTTGGTGCCGATCTACAAGGCTGTGCCACTGCCCGTTATGGTTGGCGGCGCAGAGCAGGGGATGTTAGCCACGCCAACGGAAGGAACCATCGTTGAAATCGCCTTTGCTTATGGCCGCAGTGATAAGCCATTTATCCGCACTATTCTTGGTCATGGCTGGTCACTACCGGACATTGAACCGCAAGAGCAGCTCCAGCAACAACGCAATGAGGTATTTACTCGCACGGATGCTGCTGGTAACCATACCCAGAACACAGACCAGAAGCGAATAAGCCAAGCATTTGAAGAACTGCAGCAGGCTGATCGGTATATTGGTGAATTTGGCTCGTATCAGCTAAGGGTATCGCAACACAGTATTGAAACGATTACCGGGAAAAAGCAGATTGAAGCACTGGGAGCAATCGAATTACTGGCCGGGGATAATCTTGAATTAGGCAGCCTGGCCAACACCCATTTTGCTACCGCTGGCGAACTGGTTGCAGTAATTGGCGCGTTACGCAGTATTATCATCGCTCAAGATGACAAACTTAATATTCTCGGTAATCGTCTGGAAACCATCGAGAAAGACTGGGAAGCCACTGCCAAAAACATGCGCTTCACCGCAGACTTAATCACCATGAACGGCGGCAAAGGTGTAGTGCAGGGCGATTGCATCTGTGCCTTTACAGGCCTGCCACATTCAGACTTATCAAGCACTGTTAAGGCAGGGAAATAATGGCACTGAGTAAACCGACACTAAGAGACCGAATCGTAACGGAACTGGAACAGCAGGGCTTTGTCACCAACGGCGAACATTCAAGAGTGCAGAAGATGGCAGAAGCTATCGCGAATGCGGTCGTGGATGAGATCCAGGCTAATGCAAAAGCAACGGTATCGAGCGGAAGTTCGGCAGGGACTTGGCCTATTGAATGAAAACTAATTTTATATTCTTGTATCTATATAAAAATTAAAATAAAATATTAAAATTTTTGGATATGAATATGACTTTCTTAGATAGAATTACTGATTATATTATTAGCATGGCTCTTACAATCGTTGTGATAGTTATTTTTGTTCAAGAACCATTTGTTAAGTTAATATTAAGCCACAAAGAATTAAAAAATCAAATAATTGAGCTAAATGATAAAAACCTTGAATTGAGTAAAGAATTGCAAGTATTAAAAAATGGCTTAGATAATATTGATGACCCAGAACGTATTAGTATATCATTACTAATAAACAATAATAAGGAACATATAGAAGAAAATAACAAAGCAATAAAGAGTAATTATGAATTAATATCTGATCTAAATGGTTTTCTAGAAAATGATAATGAAAAGATGAAATCATTTTATGAAATAAATGCAAATTATAAATCAATTTCAGCACGTTTGCAAAAAAATGAAGAAAAAATAGAAAAAATAGATGATCGGATATATAGTAGCTTTGCTAGCAAAGAAAACATCATGTTTGGGTTTCTTCTCTTGTTGATTCCAATTTGTATAAAGCTATGGATTTCAAACCGCAAGCTTAAACATGACTTAGCAGCGGGAAAACCTATTATTTAACGTTAATTATACGGATAAAACGCAGTCATTCGACTGCGTTTCTTTTTACTTGCAATCTAATACTCTAGCGGTCTGAGCAGATGGCAAACATCTGACTCACGTAATCGAACGTTTCACTCACAGAATCCGCACTCCTCCTCCCCACCTGCGCGGCTTTTGGATCACTTTTTTCGCAATTTTATTTTCGTGAAATTTTGCCCGTGAGCGAGTAGGGCAAACAAAGCGCGAGACCTTTCGCCACAAGGGGCTTAGAGAGTGGTTGAAGGCAGAGAAAACACCTTGAAACGGGCTAAATAAAATTTCAAACATTTCAGTTTTTTTCAGTTAATTGCAAAAATAAGGATCATAAAAGATCGTGTGAGGATGAGTAACTAACTGAAAAATATAGAATGTTGGTATTTTACGTGACAATATCTAATGATCTTGATATGAAATTAAAGATCAGTTGAATTGCTTTCCATCCATTGCAGCATAAGGGCCATGAGCCAATCAGAGAGCAAAAATATTTTTGCAAAAAGCAACACGGACATGGATATCCAAAGAACTGGTAATAGAGCTTAAAACGGGTATCACGGAAAACAGGGTTTTGTTAAGTCAGCTTATTGAATGTTATTCGGATAATATGGCGGCAAAAGTGGCGGCATATCTCGGTATTAGTCGGTTTTAATCGTGAAAAATGGCGATATTTTAATGTTTATATATACAGTAAAAATGGAATAAGTACATGATAAATATGTGCTTTTGTTATTTTTTATTAAATTCTACGGCATGTCTTCTCAGTCTGCGATGGACAAGCATTCCGGCGGTGTGGCCAACTACCGTGCAGCTGAAGGAAAAACCGTACTATTGCCATACCGTGGTAGCGTTGAAAATACCATTCAGGATATCCTTGGTGGAGTGCGCTCAACCTGCACATACCTAGGCGCAGCGGAGCTTAAGGAGCTAACGAAGAGGACAACGTTCATTCGCGTCCAGGAACAAGAGAATAATGTTTTTGGTAAAGAGTAATTCGTTAACTATTCGGAAAAACCGATAAATTAAGGGCCACTTTTTGTGGCTCTTTTTATGCCTGAAAATCACCAAGTGGCGACAAAGTGGCGACACTCAGGCAAAAAATTTTGTGGCGACAGCTACAAATTGGATAGCGGATTAAGGGTGATTGCTTCAGACAAGTGATCCGGTGCGAAGTGCGCGTACCGCATCGTCATCGAAATATCGGCATGACCAAGCACATCTCTAAGCACCAGGATATTGCCGCCGTTCATCATAAAGTGACTGGCGAAAGAGTGACGAAGAACGTGAGATGCCTGGCCGGATGGAAGAGAGATACCAAGCTTAGTTTTGAGGATGTAGCAAAACGGTCTGTAACACTCTTCGAATAGTAAACCAGATGTCGGTTTATAAATCTCATCGTACAGCTCTTGCGAAATTGGCACTGCTCGGTTCTTCTTGGTTTTTGTATTGGTGAAGGTCACTTTGTATTGTGAAAGCTGGCTACCTCGCATCTGAGCCGCTTCGTTCCACCTGGCACCGGTCGATAAACACAGTTTTACAATCTTCAGCATATCCTTACGTTCGTGCGCTTCGACATGCGCCAGTAACTCAGTGATCTGCTCTTTGGTGAGAAATGCCATCTCTCGTTCTGACTCTTTGAACGGCTTCACATCTTCAAGCGGATTGGGCAGGGGCCATTCACCAATTTCACGCAGCTTATTAAACACCGCTTTAAACCGGGCTAGTTCGGAATTCAGAGTAGAAATGCTGGGCTTACCTCTATTCCATCTTTCCTCATCAACAAACACCAATGTGCCTGCCATGCGTCGGCTTCTGAATTCTGAATAGGTCTTTGCTGAGAACGTAGACGCAACCGGGTTACCCATGGCCTTCACCATATGCTGGAATTTGCTGAAGATAACATCGCCATTAGAAAGCGAACGCCCATAGTGGGAATACCATAGTTCTATTAAGTCAGAAAGTCGCCGGTGATCGGGCTTATCACCCATCCAAGGTTTATCATCAACCTCTCGCATCACAAACTTTTCATACGCAGTAGCTTCGCCTTTAGTAGCGAAACGTTTACGGACGCGCTTTCCAGTACGTCCGTTTGGGTAGCATTCGCAAAGCCACGGTTTTTTTGAACTATCTTTTAAATTTCTAATAGACATGGAAATTTGCATTAATTACTGTATACTTATACAGTAGCATTATAATTAAAAATGGCAATGTATGGATTATGTTTGTTCGCATAAGGTGATATTTGCTAATGAAATTTGCGTAGTATGAGTATAAGATTCAACGTCAGAAAGCAGAGACTAGAGTATGAAAATGAAGGCATTACTTTCCATTAAACCTGAGTTCGTAGAAAAAATTTTTTCTGGTGAAAAGTTATTTGAATACAGAAAAGCAATTTTTAAACGTCCGGAGGTAGAATCGGTTGTTATTTATTCAACGATGCCGGAAGGGAAAATAGTCGGTGAATTCAAGATAGGCCATATTTTAGCTAAGCATCCAGAAGATTTATGGGAGCATACAAAATTGTCTTCAGGTATTAGTAAGAAATTTTTCGATGAATACTTTATTAATCGTGAAGTTGCTTATGCTATAGAGATTACTGAGTTGAAGAAATATGAAGAGCCAATTGATCCGTATAAAAAAGATAGTAGCTTCAAAGCACCACAGTCATTTAAGTATCTAGATTTTTCTTCCAATCTTTGTTTTAACTAAAAAGTGTTCGAAGCCAAGCGATATGCTTGGCTTTTTTGTATTCCAATTAGAGGCTAGGGAATATGTCAAAGATCATCTTCATATCAGGGATTCATGGAGTAGGTAAAGGTACTTTATGTCGTTCATTGCAAGAACTTGTAGGCTACCCAATTTATGCATGTAGTGATTTGATAAAGCAGAACTCAAGTTACATTGAGTCAAGTAAGGTCGTTTCTAACGCTGATAAGAATCAACAGGCATTACTAGTTGGTTTAAACAAAATTACTGAAGACGTTATTTTTTTGGATGGACACTTTTGCTTAATCGGGAAAGATGAACAGGTTATTGAATTGGGTTTTGAGACATTTGATGCTATCAAGCCCTTTAAAATAGTGAATGTTACCTGTGATGAAACTGTAGTGAATCAACGGCTGGTTACTAGAGATGGTGATGCTTTATGTGTTGAAACATTAAGGAACCTTCAGCTAGCAGAGAGTATACGAGCAAAAGACTTTGCAAGTTCACGCTGTATCCCGTTGATTAATTATGAGTCAGGTAGTGATGAGAATGAGTTGCTAGAGTGGATAACAACGTAAAGAAAGCGCCATAACAGGCGCCTTTAGTATTTAGTACAAAAACTGCTTATCTAGTTCTGACAAATCTACGATCGAATTAAACTGAGTATCGGAGAGTTGCATCACGCCCCAATAATCATTTCGGTCTAAACCCGCATCATCGGCTAATGAACGTCTGATTGGTCGTTTGGGGAATGCTACGTTATAGGTAAAGTTGATGATGTAAGGGTATTTTTTTGAACGATAGATGTCTTTCAGTTCTTTTTCACTAAATACACTAAACTTGCCGCAGTAGTTTAAGAAATCAGCTTCAGATGTGTACTTTGAAATATGGTGAACATCTTCAACTACACATAGCGAAGTTGCTACCGCTCTATATTCTGCAGCGCCATTACCATCACCAGTTCTGTAGATAACAATTACGTCACCCCTTTGAAATTGCATTACACCTTCCATTCCGCAAATATAAATTTTGTGGATACTGTTTGAATGTGAAATGTCTTTCACTATATCGGGTGATTCAGTCAATAGGCGAGAATCAGGGAATAGAGCAGTGTGATATTTAGGATAAATACTGAGAAGAAATTTGTTATTTCCAGATGTTTTGACATACGGATAGTCTTTGTCAACATCTTGATGTTTAACACTTAAGTCTCTAAGCAAAATCTGTTCGGTGCCATTAGGCGTCGTTTTGATCCCATATTTTGTAAATCCATATTTTTCAAATAAGGATACTAGATATGGGTGTTTATCTGCGAACACTGTGACATATATATCGTCGACTTGTGGATTACTTGCTAAGGCATAATCGAAAATCTTCTTGAGATATCGGTCACCTCGACGAGTCTGTTGAGGGTTAAATTTGAAAGTACCGACTTTAAAATGATTTGTGTTTGGTAAAAGAGGGGAGGTGTCGTTACCGGGGCCTTGTTCATGTTTACAGTACAAAAAACCTTCAATTAGGCCGCTATGACTATACAGGACCAGTGCATGATTATTT
>QGCX01000150.1_pt1 | contig 15688 bp, 19 predicted proteins | sample 4708031 | NCBI WGS metagenome assembly QGCX01 (sample SAMN08941163, study PRJNA450518) | Sediment metagenome, whole genome shotgun sequencing project. | reverse complement strand
CAAACGTATGGGCCGGGCGTGATCGTCCAGTAAGACACTCAGATATCCGGAGCGATTTTCGGCAGGCGTGCCAGAGCGTCAGACCAGATGAGGTCTGTGACGCTCAGAACCGGTAGGTGAGATCCAGACATTCCACTTCTTCGCCCACGCTTGCTGCTGGTGTATTCGGTAGGCGCCGTATCAGGCAATTTGCGGTTTGCAACGGGCGAAGCAAAGAACTGTCCTGGTCGGGAAGGGGCGATACAGAGTGTGCCGCATCGCTCCGTCGCGCCACGGCTCTATAATACGTCTCCCTGAAACCTCCGGCGGGCATATCTGTTTCAAGCCGGGCGCTGAAATTACCAGTTGGCCCTGCGGTCTTTGAGAGCAGGGCCTTCAAGAAGAGGTGGGCGCACACAAAAGCCGACGCAGGATTTCCTGGCAAACCGAGTACGCGCTGTTGGCCCTTTCTGGCAAACCAAGTGGGCTTTCCAGGGCGCACGGCGATACCCGAAAAAAGTATTTCGGCTCCGGCGTCCTGAAACGCCGTTTTCATGTAATCATAGTCGCCAACGGATGCTCCGCCGATGGGCAGGATCAGGTCAGCCTCATCTGATGCATCGATAAGTCTACGGATCTTCTCGACTGTGTCGCCGGCGATGCCATGCGCAACCGGCTCTCCGCCCCAGGCGCGGATCAGGGCGGCCAGCGCCGTTGAATTGGAATCGACGATTTTTCCCGGTTCCAATTCGCTGCCAGGGGGAAGCAATTCGTCTCCACCCGGGATTATCGCGATGATGGGTCTCTTCAATACAGTCACTGTGCTGTTATTGCCCGCCGCCGCCAGACCAAGGTCTGCGGGTGAAAGGTGTGTGCCCAAGGGGACGAGAACGTCACCTTCTGCGAAGTCTCGTCCGGCTTTGCGTATGTGACGGGAAGATGTTTGCGGGGAAGTGACTTCAATCATATCGCCCGTTCGTCGTGCCTCTTCCTGGATGAGAATGTGATCTGCACCATCCGGCAAAGGGGCGCCGGTAAAGATGCGGATTGCCTCACCGGCTGCAATTGGATGGGAGGGCAGCGTTCCTGCAGGGATCTCTCCAGTTACTTGCAGGCGGTTGCCTGCTTCGCGCGTGTCTGAGAGGCGGACCGCATATCCATCCATAGCAGAGACATCTGCCGGCGGAGTTGTGGTTCTGGCCAACACGTTTTGCGCGAGCACCCGCCCGAGTGCGACGTCGACCGGAATCGTCTCTTCTCCCGCATCCAGGGCGTGCGGTGCCAATGCCTGAAGGGCATCGTTTACACTGATAAGCGCGGTCACGTGCTTTCCTTGTGATAGTCGCCGGACTTGCCACCTGTCTTGCTCACCAGCTCGATATCCGAGATCACCATCTCCTTGTCTGCGGATTTTAGCATATCGTAGAGTGTGAGACAGGCGGCTGAAACGGCTGTCAGCGCTTCCATTTCAACTCCGGTCCGGCCCGACGTCCGAACTGTCGCCGTCACCTTCAGTGCGTCAGGCTCAGCCGAGGCGATGCTGACTTCAACATTGGTGAGAGGAAGCGGGTGGCAGAGCGGTATCAGATCAGCGGTCTTCTTGGCGGCCATTATGCCTGCGAGTTCTGCGATCGCGATGGGGTCACCTTTTCGCGTTTTCCGGTTCATGGCGAGTGCACGCGTCGCGGCCGCCATGCTTATTTTTCCCTGCGCGACGGCAACCCGCTCAGTGATGGGTTTAGCACCGATGTCGACCATCCGCGCGCGTCCGTCCGGCCCAATGTGGGTGAGGTCGGTCATGCTTCATGTTCCATGAGCCGCGGCATCAACTCGACGAGGTTGCAGGGCTTGTGCCGGCTATCGAGTTGGTAAGAGATAACCTTGTCCCACCCGTCCTTCACGGCGCCGGTTGAACCCGGCAAGCAAAAAATGAAGGTTCCGGACGCAAGGCCCGCGATTGCCCGTGACTGCAGGGTTGAAAGACCGACGCTCTGAAAACTGACCTGGTGGAAAATGACGGAAAATCCTTCAATCGTTTTGTCGAAGAGTGGTGTCACTGCTTCGGGCGTCACATCACGGCCAGTCAGCCCGGTCCCTCCGCTGGTGATCACGACGTCGGTTTCGGGGTCTGCGATCCATTCGGAAACCTGCGCGCGGATAGCGGCTTTGTCGTCCCGCAGGATTTTTCTGTCGGCGAGCGTGTGTCCCGCCGCTTCCAGTCTTTGAACCAGGGTTGTGCCCGACGTGTCTGTTTCAAGTGAGCGCGTATCGCTAACGATCAACACCGCGATCCGGACCGGTTTGAATTCGAGTTTTTCGTTGATGCCATGCATGTTGGGTCAGCTCTCTCCTTGAGGGTTCCATCTGGCGCGGTCGTGGTAATCTTCTGCCCGCGGCTCGATCCAGCGTGTTTCAGATGCGGTGACTTCCTTTTTCCAGAAGATTGCATCTGTCTTGAGGTAATCCATCAGGAAATCGGCAGCTTCGAATGCCGCCCGCCGATGCGGGGAGGCGGTTGCCACGAAAACAATGGCATCACCCGGCGCCATGTCTCCGATCCTGTGGATCACATGGGCCGCGGTGAGCGGCCATCTTTGTCGGGCGTTATCGACAGCGTTCCTGATGCCGTTCTCCGTCAGTGGCGAATAGGCCTGCAGGTGCAGGGTCTTTACATCTCCTTCGGAAGATTGAGGACGAACCAAACCGGAAAATGTGACAATCGCGCCTGCACCAGCGGTATCCTTTTCGAACTCTGCAACCGCATCGGTGATGAGAAAAGGCCGGTCGGTAAGCTTGATCATTATCCTCCTCCCACGGGTGGAAGGAAGGCGATTTCGTCGGCATCAGAAACCGGAAATGGCTCGGCAACGATTTCGCTGTTCACAGCAATGCGAACGCTGCTGTGCATCAGGGCACCGTCGAAGCTTCTTGTTTCGTCCAGCCATTCCCGCAGCGTTCCCGTATCTGAGACCTGGTCCGGAAGAGGCGTTTGCTCGAACACCTCACCGAACATGCTGGAAAGCTTACCAAAGTAGAGGATTCGGGCCATCTCTAGCCTCCCGTTACGGACATGTGCCGAGGCAGGGCAGGGCGCTGGCCCGGCGATTGGATCGAGAAGTCGTGACGTTCGGGCTTGGCAAACAGCGCTGCATCCAATGCCTCATCGAGAGCTTTCGACGGATCGGGAGACTCCCTGAGCGGTGTGCGGAGATCTATATGATTGTTTTGCCCCAGGCACATATAAATTCGACCGGTGCAGGTTACGCGAACACGATTACATCCGGCGCAAAAGTTGTTCGTCAGTGGCGTGATGAAGCCAACGCGTCCGCCGGTTTCCCGAACCCGGAAATAGCGCGAAGGCCCTGCCAAAGGATCAAGTTCTTCTTCCGATTCCAACGTCCACTGCTCTTCGAGCCGGCGTTGAACCAAATCCAGTGGAATGTACTGGTCGAACCTGTCTTCACCCGTTTCACCAAGTGGCATGACTTCTATCAGGGAGACATCATGTCCCTGATTGTGAGCCCATGAAACAATATCCGGAATTTCTTCGGCATTCTGGTGCTTCAAGGCGACGGTATTGATCTTCACCTTCAGGCCGGCGCATTTCGCAGCGTGAATTCCCTCAAGGACCTGACTAAGCTGATCCCTGCGAGCGATTTCAGAAAAGCGGGCGGGATTAAGGGTGTCGAGAGAGACATTTACTCTACGAACGCCCGCTTGGGCGAGGTCGTTCGCATGCTGCGACAGCCGGGTGGCATTGGTGGTCAGGGTGAGTTCTTCAAGGCCGTTGCCCAGCATCTGTCCCAGTTGGTTGAACAAAGACATGATGTCTTTTCGAACCAGCGGTTCTCCACCTGTAATTCGGATCTTCCTGACGCCACGCCGTATGAAAGCTTTCGCAACAAATTCGAGTTCTTCCAGGCTCAGCAATTCCTTTTTGGGAAGGAAGGTCATCGCTTCGGCCATGCAGTAGGTGCAGCGCAAGTCGCAACGGTCCGTAACCGACATTCGGAGGTAGGTTACCTGTCGACCAAACGTGTCCAGCAGGGGCGGGGATGAAGATGTGGTCATATTGCTATGCAGTCCTCCAGACCTTGTATAGCAGCCGCGCTGCAACGATGAGGATGAGAATGGCCGTTCCATGGCGCAGATGGTCGGGCTGCATACGGAGCACACCATACCGGTTGCCTATCCATCCGCCGACAAGAACGGCTGGCAAGAGAGGTAGGTAAGGTGTCGCGAGTTGAAGCGTGCCAACATTGCTCAATTTTGATGCTTGTCCGGCCAGGCCGGACAGTGAGTTAAACAGGATGAACAGGCTGCATGCGGCGGCAATCGCTTTTTCGTGGCTCCAGCGGATCCAGTAAAGAACTGGCGCGAGAAATATCCCGCCGCCAATCCCAACGAGGCCTGCCAGGAAACCGGTCCCCGCACCGACAGGTAGCAGGATAAGTGCGCGAGAGGACGAAGAGGCTTCACTTGGTTGTTTCCAGCGGTTCTGGAATAGCATGGAAAGGCCAGTGAGCATCAAGGTGAGCCCAAGCAAAGCGGAAAATACGAATTCGCTCACAGGCACTCTGCCACCGAGCCAGGCAAGTGGGACAGACAAGGCCAGCGCCGGCAGGAGAGCGCGCCACTTCAAGTTTCCTGTCATGCCGTAGCGTAGCGTGTTTCCGGAAACCACGAGAATGTTGCAGGCGAGCGCAATCATCGGAACGATTCTGAAGTCAGCACCTGAAAGGATTAGGACGGCGTTGTAGGTCGACCCGCCGCCGAACCCGACGCTTGCGTACAGGGCCGCTGTAATAAAGAAAATGACCGGGAGTACATAAACCAAGGTCCTGCCCTCCTAGGTCATCAGGGCGCCGGTTGCCCGGGCGAGGTCTTCGGTAGTGTCGACGTCGATAGCCTCATGTTCCGGCAATGGAATGGTCTTCGTGTCGTTCAGGGAACGGAAAACATGTCGAGCCCCAATGTCCCCGGAGATGTTTGCAAGCTGATCAAAAGTGCCCCTTGAGAAGATGGCGGGCGGGCATAGTGTGTCGCCAGCGACCGACATAACCGCAGACGTTTCCGGGGTCATCGCATTGCGGAGTGCATGTAAATGAGTGTCGGAAACGAAAGGCATATCAGCCAGCATGACTAGCACACGCTTCACTTCCGGCATTCCGGAGACGGCTTTCATGGCAGCCTTCAAAGAGGTCGACTGTCCAGCGGCTGGATTAGTATTTTCCACAATCTTCCATCCCGCAGATTGAAGTAGCCTCTGACGGTCCAGCTGGCCCCGTCCGGTCACGGCGATGCGCGCGGCGCCGGGGTGATCTGTAAGCCGTTCGGCGGCGTGGCGTAACACTGGCTTTCCGGCGAGATCTGAGAGTAATTTGTCTCCATCTGCGAACCGTTCGGATTGCCCCGCGGCGAGGAGAATGACGGCTGTGTCGGCGAATGGCTGGAGCTGCGCTTTGTTGTAAACGCCGACAATCTCGGCCAGCGCAGATATAGCAAGCATTGAGGCGTCCCGCATGGATGGGACGAGGCCGATCGGTCCCCGCACGCGGGCGATTTGTGCAGGCTCGATTCCTTCCTGTTCCAATCGTTCCTGGCGGCTGCTTTGCGTTTTTCGGCTGCCAACTGCACCAATGTAAAACGCTTGGCCTTGAAGTACCTGCTTCAGGAGCGCCGCCTCCCAATCCGGATCATGGAACATTAATATGAAAGCAGTCCAGGCGTCGTCGGACGAACTTGGCAGGTCTTGTGGTGTCTTCAGGGCATCGACGTCATTGAAACCATCAAGTCTCGCTAAGTCTATGTCTTCGCCATCGCGCAGCTGAAGTGTCAGGCCGTATCCACTCGCCTGGACGAGCCTCGCCAGTGCGAGCGCATCAGCACCACGTCCTGCGATCCGTACGTGAAGTCTTGGAGCGTAAGTGAATGTTGTGGAAAGTCCCGGTAAGGAAAGCTGTGCCTGCTGGCGGGCGCTCAGAGTATCATGGCACTTTTGTAGCACTTCTTCATCGGCATCCGGCAGGATCGTGATTCCAATTGCACCGCCGCAGGGGAGCGGCATGTCGATGAACGGAGATCCGGCACCGTACGTCAGTGACACGATCTGGTCATCTGTGATGGCTTTTTGCGCTTGCAACACAACATCGGCGTCCACGCATCCGCCGGATATGTATCCGCACCTGCGCCCATCGTAACTGACAGCCATCAATGCGCCGGGAGAGCGTACGCTTCCGCCTTGTGTGGATGAGACCACGACTAGCGCAACCGGGCCGGATTGCCGCCAGATCAGCCATTGGCTCAACACCTCCTGAGGGTGCTCTGCGTAAAGGCGTGAAGGATCAGCCATCGTAAAGCATTATAAACGGTGATTTATAATGCGACAGTCCTATTTGCGTGTGTTGGGTTTGCAAAACTTTGTGAGGAGATCTCTGTTGGTCCCGAGTGCTCGTTTGCAAAGCTCGCGGTAAAGATCGCATATTTTCTTGGCGTCGTCGGTCAGCCGGGAGCCTCCGCCATCTGCTCCGCCTTGTGCTGAGATGACAATTGGAACGCCAAAATCACGGTTCATTGCTTCCACAAGCTTTTTGGCTCGTGGGTAGGACATGCCCAATTGGGTAGCAGCTTTGTTGATTGAGCCCAGCTCCGCAATCGCGTCCAGCAGGGCTGCTTTGCCCGGTCCGAACCGCCCTCCGCCGGGCAGGTCTATCCGGATACTGAGGCGGGGCTTCTCTGGTGCTGTCATCGCCTGATACCCGGAGATTCCATGGCCAACCCCTCCGCTCGCTTCGCCAGATAGAGCTCGACCGCAGTATAGGTTTCAGAACCGTATTCAAGTGGCTCTGCGCGAATACCAGTATCACAATCACTTAGCCGACGGTGGAGGGAGCCAAATGTTTGCCACTCCATCCTGTAGGCAGGAAAAGCATTTCCGTGCCCCTGGCTGATCGTATCTCCGCGCAGCTTGTCACCCCAATGTTCATTATGACACTGGCTGCAGGCCAGGTTGAACTGTCCTTTGCGAAGAAAGAAATAGTCTTCGCCGGCGTCATAGTATTTTCTGGCCGGGCCGGTGATGTCTACCGCCACGGGAACACCGCGGGCGAGATAGGAAATATAGGCGGTCAGGCCCAGCAGGTCATCGCTTTCATATTCCAGCGGGGGACGCTTCTGGTAACGCTCGCGGCAAAGGTTTATCCGCGCCTCAAGATTCACGAGCTTGCCCGTTTGCTCGTCAATGGCAGGGTAGCGCGCAGCGGCTTCCGAGACGGGATGGATGTTCTCATTATGGCAGGAAGCGCAAGCTTGTTTGCCATCGTCTGGATGCAGACTGAAAAGGGCTTCGCCTTTGTCGACCCAAAGGAAACCGGGATTGGCAAAATCATCTTCCTGAAGGGACTGGGTTTCCGGCTGGAGGAATTCGTAGCCAGACCGGATGTCTGCAGGTGCGATCCTGCTGCTTTGAGCAGTTTGATCCCGATGGTCACTGCATCCTGCCAGGATGAGCGCCAGTAGACAGAATTGCCTCATGAGACCGTCAGCAACCGCTGCTCTGTCCAGGACTCTCCGCGTTGGTCTGTCCAGGTGAACACCAGGGGCCCGGTATGCGTGGCGCGGGCATGGAAAGTCAGAAATGGGTTGGCCGCAATACCCGGAAAGAACTCTCCTTCGAAGACGACGTTTCCGTCATAGGTACAGCGGAAGTGCTTGATGATGTCCTGTGGAATGATCTCGCCTTTGGAATCCCGCCGGTAGCCTGTTTCCATTGGGTGCTGGATCATCGCCTTGAGTTCGATCACCTCACCTTCAAAGGCAGTGTCCGGTGCTGAAATGCGGATCATTGGAGCCTTACCTTTCTAACCGATGATGCAAGCAGCAAGTGTGACATACGTGCTGCCCGTACCGGTCCAAAGCGTGCCATCGCTCATTTCCGCTACAACGCGAAGCGTCTGAGTGCCTGCCATGCGCACACGCGTGGAAATCTCGGCACGCCCAGCATGCGGACCCAGATTAAACCGAGCGATCGTTGCAATCGGATTGCGTGGAGAAAGAATGACAATCTGCTTCACGAAGTCATCGTCCGTCATGGGACTATCAACGGAAATTCCGATCGCCACTGAATTCCCGTTTTCGGCAATGGGTGGCAGCGTCACCGTCACTTTGCCCTCATTGATCGGCCGGTCCCCGAAAATGTCCCGAACTGCCTGGTCTGCGTCTTCTGGTGTTGCGGATGCTATTGGAGCAAGAACAGATGCAATAGACAACGCGCCGGCAGAGGCGAGAAATACGCGACGTGTGCAGGTAAGTCTGAAAAGTGTCCGGTTGTCCTGTTGCATTAGTCTGTCAGCGTTTCCAAAAAGGCAACGATATCTTCGATCTGTTGAGCGTCGAGGGCAGGGCTGCCGCTGTACTCATTGCCAACCTGACGAAGATCGCCCGTGCGGTAGTAGGATGGCATGACAGTGTCTGGCCAAATGCCTTGAGCGTCAACAATGCGATAGCGGATCTGTCCAGCGGTCAATCGTGTGCCAATACCGGTGAGTGCTGGACCAACATTTCCCTGAAACTCCGCATCCAGGCTGGCCACTTCGTGGCACAGGACGCAATGCCCGTCCTCGCGCGAGGCAAATATTTGTTGTCCCCGTGCCGGGTCGCCCAGCCTGCCATCAAGCGGTTGCGGAATCGCATCTCCTGCTATTCGGACGGAGCTTGCCAGCCGATCTCCTTGGACTGGCTCACAGGCAGGCAGGAAAAGAAGAGAAAGCAAACTGGTATAAGCAGCTCTTCTCATCCGAACGTTTGTTCGGTGATTGTGCGGAACCATGTCTGTGCCTGCAATGCCTCGTTCTGGCGGACAATTGGATCGGCTTCCAGGGGGCTGAGCCCGCCGGCCCCTTTGACCGACTGTAATGCCCCTCCGGCATTTGTGTAGACTCCCGTAATCGAGACAGCCGTTCTGTCGGAGAGGTAGGAGTAGCAAGTATTAGTCAAGGTCGTGGGCTGGGGGGAATCCCCTGAAAGAACTCTCAGAATCTGCATCACGCACAGTTTGGCCTGAAGATTCGCTGAGAAAGCGGATTTGGGCATCGGCGAGGCGATCGTGGCATCGCCGATGACATGGATGTCAGGCTGAAGCGTGGAACTGAACGCCAAGGGATCGATCGGACACCATCCGGTCTTATCTGCGACCCCAGCGCGATGGGCTATCGTACCGGCTTTCTGAGGCGGGATAACATTGGCAACATCGGCTTTGAAGTCCTCGAACTCTGTCGAAAGAGTCTGGGAGGATGGTGCCACCGCGACTACCCGTCCAAATGCGTTCGCATCGTATCTTTGGATATGATCCGGGTAGAGCCTTGCCCAAGCCGCCTCAAACAACGGTTGCTTCGAGAATTTGTCCTGAGCGTCAAGGATCACCAATTTCGATTTCGGCTTATGTGTCTTGAGATACTGCGCGATCAGGCTTGCACGTTCGTAGGGGCCGGGCGGGCAGCGGAAGGGCGCTGGCGGCACGGACATGGCAACCACACCACCGTCGTCCATTTCATGCAGCTGCCGCTGCAGCAATTTGGTCTGGGCACCAGCTTTCCAGGCATGGGGCATGATCTCCGCAGCAGCTTCATCGTAGCCTTCGATGTCATTCCATCTGAATTCTATGCCGGGAGACAGGATCAGCTTGTCATAGGAGTAAGTGCTGCCGGATTCGACCAATACCGTCCGGCCGGCCGGATCGACGTCCACGGCACGGTCTTGAACAATTTCAATTCCTTGCGCTTTGAGCGGACTGTAACTGAAGCGCTGGGAGGAGAGATCACGCAGGCCGGCGATGACGAGATTGCTGAAGGGGCAAGCATAGTATTCGGAATTGGGCTCGATGAGTGTGACGGACGCTTCCGGCATCAGGCTTTTCAGAAACCGGGCCGCCGTAGCTCCGCCGAATCCGCCTCCAACGACCACCAAGCGTGCTCGGACCTGCGCCGCGGCCGGCAGCGGAATGCCAGCCAGCAGGCTTGTTCCCGAAAGGGCGAGGAGCAGGTCACGGCGGTTCGGGGATGGGCCAGTCATTCCGTGAAGTCCTCGGCCAAATACGTGCTGATTGCCTCAATGTCCGTCTCCGAATACCCCCTCATCATGCGATGCATGACACTTCCACCATTATCATCAGAACGGTAGCGCAGTAGCGCGCCATGGAGCTCCGCTGCCGAGCGGCCGTCGAGACTGGTGATCGCGCCACTCGTCGATCCGTGGCAGCCTGAGCATGCGAGTGAAAGCACTGCAACTGTACTGACGTCAGCGGTCGGAGTTAAATCCGCAGTAGCGGTCTCTGCCCGCGTTGACCCACACCCCCCCAGTAAAGGCATGAGCAATGCGATCATTGTCAGCGTGCCAGGCTGCCTGGTCATGTCTATCTCAGTGCCTGATCCTTGATCGGGAGCTGGCGAATGCGTTTGCCAGTAGCTGCGAAGATGGCATTGAGGACTGCTGGTGGTGCCACCGCAATCGTCGGCTCTCCTACACCGCCCCAGAATCCACCTGATGGCATAACCAGTGTTTCGACGTCCGGCATCTCGGCAATCCGCATGGAATTGTAAGTGTTGAAATTCTTCTGCTGAGTTTCGCCGTTTTCGAACGTGACCTCCTGATGGAGCATGGCGGAAAGGCCGTAAACGAAAGACCCCGCAACCTGCGCATCGATTTGCTGTGGATTGACGCCATACCCCGGGTCGGTCGCCGCGACGATCCGGTGCATTTTCAATTCGCCTTCATCGCTGATCGTTACTTCTGCGCACGCGGCTGTGTAACTTCCAAATGAGTAGAAGCAGCAGAGGCCACGCGAGAGCCCGTCGTCTGCGCCCCATCCAGATTTATCCGCCACGGCTTGCAGGACGGTAGCCATTTTGGGGCTGTCCTTAAGGTGTGCCAGACGAAACTCCAGCGGATCACGACCGGCAGCATGGGCCAGTTCGTCCATGAAGCATTCGAGATAAATTGCGTTCTGGTTCGCATTCACGCCGCGCCAGAATCCTGGCCGGACAGGGGGATTCCGCATGGCATGGTCAACGAGCAAACTCGGGAACGTGTATTTGATGGATTGATCTTCAAGCCGCGGGTCAACGCCTGACGGAAGCAGCCCCTGGAACACGACCATGTCAGCCCCATCATTGAGTGCCTGAGGCATGATGCCCGCGAGAATGGACTGACCCGAGATCCGGAGCTTCAGGCCAACCAGATTTCCATCCGAATCAAGTGCACCCTGGCAGCGTGCTTTGGTGATCGGATGGTAGAAGCCATGTTCCATGTCTTCTTCACGGGACCACAACAGCTTGATGGGGGTGCCGGGCATTTGCTTCGCAATCTTCACGGCTTGCGAGATATAGTCCGACGCTCCCTTGCGGCCAAAACCACCACCCAGCAATTGTTTGTAGACGTCACATTTTTGGATAGGCAGGTCCGCGGCTTCGGATGTTGCAGCCAATGCCGCTTCACCATTTTGCGTCGGGCACCAGACTTCACACTTTTCCGGCGTCCAAAGGGCGATCGCATTCATCGGTTCCATGCAGGCATGGTTCTGGTGAGGCGCGTTGTACTGCGCTTCAATGACCTGCGCCGCATCGGCGAACGCGGAATCGACGTCACCAGCCTGGTTCCCGATGAAGGTTTCACTGGCCGTGAGGCCCTCATTCAAGTCCGCTTCAAAGGCCGTGCTTGAATAGTCCGACCCCTCTCCGTCCTGCCATTCGATCGGAAGTGAATCGAGGGCGGTCTTCGCTTGCCACCAATAGTCCGCAACCACTGCAACGGCGGTGTCGTCTACCTGGATAACCGCCTTCACGCCGGGCATGGAATTAACCGCCTCAGCGTCAAAGGACTTAAGGGACCCGCCCCGTTTTGGCGCTGCCTTGACGGCTGCATTCAGCATACCGTCCATTTTCATGTCTGTTGTGTAGAGCTGTTTGCCAGTGACTTTATCAACGGTATCAAGTCTCGGGACAGACTGCCCGATAATTTTCCATTCGGACGGATCTTTCAGTGTAACTGTTTCGGGGGCAGGAAGCTCTGCCGCTTCCGCTGCCACTTCCCCATATCTCACGGTCTTGCCGGTTGGGGTGTGCGTGATGACGCTCTTCGCAGCCGAGCATTCACTGACCGGGACGTCCCAGCGGTTTGCGGCGGCCTGAACGAGCATCATCCGCGCAGCTGCGCCGCCTTCGCGGACATAATCCTGGCTCGTCCGGATACCTCGGCTCCCACCGGTGAGAAAGTCTCCCCAAACACGGTCACGCGCGAGGTTTTGTCCCGGGGTTGGGTATTCGGTTTTGACGAAGTCCCAATCGCATTCCAATTCCTCGGCGACCAATTGCGCGAGTCCGGTGAGCGTACCCTGACCCATTTCGGAGCGAGCGATGCGAACGGTGACGATATCATCGGTTCCGATATGGACCCAGGCGTTGACTTCTGGCGGAGGCGGGCCAGCCTCCGCAGGTGCGTCTTTTCCACCGGGTCCGCAGGCTGCAAGGATGCCAATGGTTAGACCGGTTGCACCAGTTCCGACGATGAATCCGCGACGGGAAAGGCCTGTTGTAGCAGTCATCTCTTGAGTCCTCCTCAGGCTTTTTTCGTCTTGGCGAGGTGAATGCCTTTGCGAACGCGGGTGAACGTACCGCACCGGCAGATATTGGTGATCGTAGCGTCGATGTCTTCATCCGTTGCGTCGGGGTTGTCATTCAGCAAGCCGGCTGCGGCCATGATCATGCCTGGCTGGCAGAAACCGCATTGTGGGACGTCGAGCTCCACCCACGCCTGCTGGACAGGGTGGCTGCCGTCTTCCGACAGGCCTTCAATTGTGGTGATTTCCTCGTCGCCCGCCAGCGCTCCGACGGGGTAAACACACGATCTGACGGCTTGTCCGTCGATATGGATCGTGCAGGCGCCGCACTCTGCGATTCCGCAACCGTACTTTGTGCCGGTGAGTCCAAGCTGTTCACGAAGAACCCAGAGCAGGGGGGTCGATTCGTCAACATCAACTGTCATCACCTGTCCATTGACCTTGAGTGTTGCCATATCTCTGCTCCGACTTTCCAAGATAATTCCGCTACGTGAACCCTATTCCAATCAAGAACGTATTGCACGCCCTTTAGGTTCGAAATTTTGTACGTTGACCCCCGAATGGAAGGCTCGTGATTGGGAATAAGTGGATTTTCGCTGCCCCGTCGGCAGAGCAGGTTGGACGGTCACCTGCATGGCCCATGTGTGATGTTCAGCCGGGCCGGTTCATGCCCGGTTTTCGTGCGCTCCATCACGGAATGAGCCTGGCGTTTGTCCTGCCCAGCGTTTGAAGGCGCGTGTGAAGGCGCTTTGCTCGGAAAACCCGGTCAGGAATGCGACTTGTGCTATGGAGTAGCGCGTATCGGTCAAGAACTTCTCGGCGAGTTGGCGGCGAGCCTCGTCCACAAGAGACTGAAATGTGTGCCCTTGGTCGGCGAGGCGGCGCTGCAGGGTACGTGCGCTCATCCCCAAGTTTGCGGCAATGTCAGATAAGGTCGGGATGCCTTCGCTCAACATGTTCGCAATCTGGACTATAACCTGACGATCCAGTGCTTGCTCAAGACCTTCGTCGACCAAAGTCTGCTCAATATGGGTCGTCAGGAACTGCCAGATGCTTTCGTCCCCGACGGTATTTTTCCGGTCCAGACGTTCCTCCGGCAAAATGATCGCGTCGATTTCTGCGCCAAACGTCACAGGGCATCTGAAGTAGGCCTCCAAAGCCTCCAGGGACCCTGCAGGTTCAGAGTGGCGAAACTGAACGGCCTGAGGTTTGTTCTCTGGAAATGTTGTTTCTCGGCACATGGCGACATAGGTTCCCAGAGTCCCTTCGGTCGACAGATACATGCCCAGTCGTTCAGGCTCTAACCGTTGGTGCGTCCACATGCTCAAACCGTCTTTTACGACAAGTCGAAATGTGGCTGTCGTATTGAACGCGCGGGCATACCGGTCCATCCGCTGGAAGGAACGACGCAAAGTGGGGGCACACTTCCAGGCGAGGCCAACAGCGCCGAAATCTCCGCACGTCATTGCTGCGGACGTCCGGAGATGGAATGCGATGTCTGGTGCTTCCGCTGCCGCGATGGTTTCGAGCAACGAATAGTATTGGGTGTCACGAACCGTTGTGTTTGGGTTCGATGCGTCTTCTTCGGTTAATCCTGTGCTCGCAAACAGCTCGGCTCGATCAAGCGTATCTGGTGCCTGATCGATCATTTTCTTCACAAACATCGCCGCAACGTTCGTCATGTCCCCAAGTCTCTCACCAGTCGATCAGGTGAAATTCACCCCCGTTAGCCCATCATTCCATCAGGTGGTTCTGCATGATCCTCAACCCCTCACTCGTCTGATTGAAGCTTTACCGCGATATTGCGAAATGACGCGCGGCTTATAGGCTATAAAGACGATGAAGACGAATATATAGGCATCTCGCAGCCAATGGGAGAGGTGAGAGGTTGGTATAAAGCCTACAAGCGACTGCTCTGGTTTTGCTCAGCGCGGTTCAGTTGGGGGCCATCTTGCAACGTCTCGCCGGAAACTTTGTGTCCTCGTGGTGCGCTCATCTGCGTCATAGCAAGGGAAGAGCGCTTTTATACGCCGCGATACGCCGTTTTAGGGTTGGTTTCCCTTTGGGGGTTGCGGCGGCACTCAAGATATAGGCGTAGCCCAAGCCAGCCGAGGGCAGAAGCGCTTCCGTCGGGAGGGCGCCGGTTGCCCACGAAAGCATGGCGCCCGTCGCGCTATGCGTCAGGCTTCGTTCCAGCCATTCGATGGGCTCATCCTTGTCGAGATACCCTTCGTCCTGGGCATGCAGAAGGACCGTGCGCCACGCTGCACGCGTTTGGGCCTGGCGTTCAGGGGGCACAATGCTGGCGTCGTTTTTACCGCTCGAATCCAGGAGCGCACGCCATAAAGGGCGATAGAATTCCGGGTCCTGGATATAGAAACTGACCGCGAGCTCATGCGCGGCAAAGACCCGGTCGATTGGATCTTTCGCCCGCACGCCGGCGAATTTTTCCAGGAAATTCTGCTGGTCTTCCAGTACCGCCAGAACAACAGCCTGTTTCGATCCGAAAAGATTGTAGGCGGTTGCGATGCTGACGCCTGCGCGGGTCGCAATCAGGCGCATCGATGGATTCGTATCGCCTGTCTCCCGGATAAGGTCTCTTACAGCGCGAACAATCCTCTGACGACGCTCCTCCTTTGCGCGTTCGCGGCGTCCGGTATCGGGCAAGGTATCTGTGCGAGTCATGCGGCGAGATGCTCATCCTGTTCGTGGCGGATGATATCGGCTTGGGGGTCGATTTGAAGTGCGGAGAGCATATCCGCGCGTTCCGGGCCTGGCGGTGGCGGGTAAGCTGCTGCGTTCGCTTTCTTTCCGCGGGCCCAGTAATAGAGCACTTTCGCCAGGTTGTGAGGTTTGCCGAGCCACTTGTCCGGATGCTCCAGCATATGGAACCCGCGCATGGCATCGCGCAACAGACGCGTATCTGACCGCAACGCGATCCGCACGCCGTCTTCTGCGAAGCTTTCGAGCATGCGCGCGCGGAAGGATTGGGTCGCTTCGGGTGCCAGGTTTCGTCTGGCACGGCGTATCGCACTCCGATCCTGTTTTCGTTGATTGATGTAGTACGGACGGAGTTCGGCCTGTATTCTGTCATGATAG
>QGCX01000148.1_pt1 | contig 15799 bp, 7 predicted proteins | sample 4708031 | NCBI WGS metagenome assembly QGCX01 (sample SAMN08941163, study PRJNA450518) | Sediment metagenome, whole genome shotgun sequencing project. | reverse complement strand
ATACAAAATTCTAGAATCTACTTGGGACACCGCCAAATCAATTTTACCGATAAGTCCTTCGGGAAGGCCTTCTTCCAATTTTTCCCAGTCTTTTCCTCCATTAACAGATTTGTAAATACCGCCTTCGCTGTTTTTGCCACCTGAATCAATGGTCCAAGGTGTACGACGTGCTTTCCATGCTGCTGCATAAACCACATTGGGGTTTCCTGGGAGCAGTTCCAAGTCGGCAAACCCTGTTTCATCGGAAACATATAATACCTTTTCCCATGTTTCACCTCCATCCGTAGTTTTAAATATGCCTCGTTCCTCATTGGATTTGAAAGCATTTCCTATGGCAGCGACCCAAACGATGTTACTGTTTGTGGGGTCGATTTCTACTGCCCCTATTTGACCTACATTTTCCAATCCAATGTGTTCCCAAGTTTTTCCGGCATCTATGGATTTGTACATCCCTTTACCTTCTATAATGTTACTTCGGATTCCATCGGAACCTGTGCCCACATAAACAATGTTGGGGTCGTTGGCTGCTATTTCAATGGCTCCTATGGAAGGTGTTTTAAAAAAACCATCGGAAACGTTGTTCCAAGAAGTTCCGTAGTCATCTGTTTTCCAGACACCAGCACCAGAGGCGCCAAAATAAAAGGTTCCCGGGAGCATGGATGTTCCTGTCACTGTGGTTACCCGACCACCTCTAGATGGTCCTATGGTTCGGTATTGCAGTGCTTCAAAATCTTGCGCAAAGGTTGCACAAGTCAATAAAAAAGTAAACAGAAAATAAAATAAGCGTTGTTTCAGGGTCATGAGTCAGTTGGATAGTTTGGTTACTTCCCAAATCTACTAAATACATAGCCAATCTGAAATGGTCTTAGGCCGAATTACAATCTTTTCGAATAAAAAGTTGATTAATTATGGAATTTCAAACCTCATTGATGTAACGTTTGCTTATTGATGGGTCTAAAACTTTAATTTTTCATCTTTATCCCATAGTCCCCAATACGCGCCGACATCTCCTTCGTCGCCTACTTTCCATGATTCATCAAATGAAGAAAAATAGAAAACCTCGATATCATTTTTTTTAGACCAAACTTGTGTATCAATAAAATACTTCATAGCATTTTTGGCGGACGGTTGTGCCGCATTGAGCCCCGCTCCTTGACTGGGCCAACCGGTCTCGGTTATAATTACCTTTTTTCCCTGACCCGCGTCGGTTGCCTGACCAAACATTTGCTGCATATGGTTCAAGGAATATTCTATGGGACAACCTTCCCAATAAGGGTAACAATTGGATAAAATCACATCACAAGCCTCGGTTATTTTTGGTCGTTGCGAAAATTCATAATACGCATCTACATAGCCAACGGTAATATTTGGTAATGCTTCTTTAACAGTATGGATGTACTCCAATAGCTGTTCCTCGGTCAAATCACCTCGGTACATTACTTCATTACCCACAGCGGCAATATCCACATATCCATCTTGGGCCAATTTAATGAGCCCATCGATTTCCTTTTTATTCAAATCCATATCGGAACCCAACCAAGCACCTACCAAGGTTTTAATACCAAGCTCCTTAGCTACTACTGGAACGTGCTCATTACCTTCAATACAAGAAAAGGAACGAACCCAATCCGTATAAGGTTTGATGATTTGCATTCTTCTTTTCACCTGTTCTTTGGTAATAACATCGCCTGGACTTTGTCCATCTTCATAAATACTGAAGCAAAGGCCGTGCATGCCATTCTGAACGGTTTCCAACCAAAGTTGGTTCAATTCATCTTTAGATATTTTATCAAAATCTATCCCTAAGTGCTCCGTATATCCAGCTTTGGACAATGAGAATTGGTGGTCTTTTCTGTAAGACATATTTTTATTTTGTTTTATAGTTCACCCCTACGTGCTACAAGTTTTTCTTTAATTTCTTTGGCTCTTTCCTCTGATAGGCTATACTTCCACATAACCCAAATAGCCAAAGCGGCGGTCAAGGAAGGGATGGTTATATCTGCTATCCTTAGTCTGTTCATGGTATCTAAAGTCTGTTCCGTAACATTGGGGTCAAAGCCGACGATTTTCAGAATTACTCCACCCAAAACAAGAGCAATTGCCTGTCCTAATTTCACCATCCACCAGTAAATAGCGCCAAACGTTCCTTCTTTTCTGGGCATCCCATTTTCCAGTTCATCCAAATCGCAAACATCGGCTGTCATGGACATCATTAAAGTGAACAACCCTCCCATTCCAAAGGCAAATAATGGGATTGGCACAAAGATGAGCCAAGGTATATTGCTACCTGGGTCTATGGAAAACCAGGACATTCCCACATCATCTAATATCGGATTAAGATATTCGAAAAGTGATCCTACGCCAGAATTCAAACTCTTTCCAAAACCAGTCTCGCTGAACTTACTGTTCAATTCCTTATCAAACCCCCACCATTTTAGAAGATACCCGACTATTGATAATGCGGTGGAGATAATAAATGCTTTCTTCTTTCCCCATCTGTCCGACATTTTTGAGATAATCGGTATTACCAAAAATGCAGTTATCATGGCATTTATGGTATTGAACCATGCAGGCCAAGTACCTGCCATTTCATAACTGCCGCTATACATGTAAAAAACGATAATAAAAACACCAAAAGCAGCCACAAGCTGGAATCCATTAAAAACCAAAAAGGTAGCGCCGCATAATTTCATAAATGGTTTGTTTTTGGACACTTGTTTTATTCCAACAAACAAATCTTTCAAATTGGACCATAGTGTTTTCCAAGTGATTTCCTTTCGATTTCCCATATGGGCCGAATCTATTCCCTTACAGAATAAGGCTGGCAGTATTCCAAAAACCACACACATTGCCCCGACAATCAATGCCATGGTTCGGACACCTTCTGTTTGGGTATTAAAAGTGTTTGAGTCTGGAATTATTACATAAAGCCATGGTACGATCATCCAAGCGATTTGCCCCATACTATTGGCAAAACTCATTAGTCTTGTACGCTCGTTATAATCGGAAGTCATTTCATAACCGAGCCCAACCAAAGGAGTGGCAAACATCGTATTTCCGACCAAAAACAATATTTGAAGCACCATCACATGCCAAATGATATAAGTTTGGGAGGCATTGTCATCTAGTTGCCACATCAAAAAGAACAGAACCCCACTGATAATGGCTCCCCAAAAGATATAAGGCCTTCTTCGTCCATACTTGGATTTTGTGTTATCCGAAATGAACCCCATTATAGGATCGGTAATGGCATCAAAAATCCTCGGAAGTCCACCCAAAAGTCCGGCCCATAAGGGGTCTACACCCCATGCGGTCAATAAGAAAAACTGTATGAAGACTCCTAATGTTCCTGGTAAAATATTTAGGATAAAATGACCGGCTCCAAATGCAGCTTTTTGCCCTACGGGGACTTTATCTTTTAAAAGTTTGGCGTTACTCATAGTTTTTTGTTTAGTTGGCGTTAGTGACTATCTGGGTTGGATTGGTGATAACCATAGTTTGCAAAGCATGGGGGGCAATTTGCATGTTATTGGATGCCTCACCCAAAGACAATGTTACATTCTTTTCTTCCAGATTTTGGTTTAAAACCACAACCACGATAGATCCATCAGGATTTTGGGCTGCAGTTACCAATAGGGAATCATCGGTATTATTGAAACCTATGCGAAACGCACCTGGTCTTATAAACTTGCTAAAGTGTTTTAATGTGTAATATAATGGGGTGAAGTATACCTCATCTTTATCTGGGTCAACAATAACTGGGGCTACACACCAATTTTTGAACCAGTTCGGGCCTCCTTGCCTATCCAACACCATATTCCAATCTACCCAACCATCGACCCAATTGTTGAGACACCCTATAATATCCCTTGCATATCGAAACACTGGGACATATTTAGGGTGCAAATGCTTATCACTTTCCGGGGCCCAATCCCAACCCCAATCGGTTGCTTCCTTGCTCCAGTACCATTGGTCATCTTTCCATTTTGGCACCTCGGCATCAACACAAGCCTCGGTTTGAATCAGATATTTATTTGGTGCTTTTTGATGGGCATATTGTAGGGCATCGGGAAATACTTCGTAAGTGCTCGCATACCAATGTATTGCAGTACCGTCAAAGTATTTGGAAGTAGACTCATTTTTGAACATGCTATCCACCCATTCATCCAAATGTTCCCTGTTTTGATCATAACCTAATATTTTCACCTGATGTCCATCATTTTCCAACTGCGGACCTAGATAGTTCTGCACAAAATCTGTCATCTCATCGGGACTAAAGTGCATACTTTCCCAATTGTTGTCATTTCCCAAAGGCTCATTCTCCACGGTAATACCCCAAATTGGGATGCCTTCCATAGAGTAAGCTTCCACATATTTTGAAAAAAATAGAGCCCAAGTATTTCGAAACTCTGGGCGTAATTTTCCACCGCGCCAATCATTGTTGTCTTTCATCCATGGTGGCGCCGTCCAAGGGGAAGCAATAATCTTAAATCCATCTTTGGAGATGGCCATCGCCTCCTTGATCATAGGAATAAGGTCATCCTTATCCTCTTCGATAGAAAAATGCTCTAGGTTTACATCGTTTGCAATATTAGCGTAGGAGTAATTTCCAAGTGAAAAATCGCATGAGTTGATGTGCGTTCGGGTCAACGAATATTGCGCTCCGTTTTCACCGAAATAAGCTTCTAAAATTTTCTTTCTGTTTTCCTTCCCCATCTGGTTCAGCAAATGGGCCGAGGCCTCTGTAAAAGACCCTCCAAAACCTGTAATAGTTTGGTATTTTTCTTCAGGCAGTATCCTTATTTCACTACTTGCTTCGTTAGAATTGACCAAGGCAATGGGTTTTACCTTATTACCATTGGCGGCGGTTTCAAAAACTTCGACCTCTAATGGCAATTTTTCCTCTCCGCAACTTATCATTAGTAATACCATAACTGTCCATAAATAGTGTTTTCTTAATTTCATGACATCGGTTTAATGAGGTTTCATTTCTTCATGGGTCGGCGGAACAAAAACCTTATCCATCAATGCATTCAAGTCTCCATTGTATGTTTTGGTAATTGTATTTCCATTTCTGGTCAATCCCTTAAAAACTCCTTGGTTTACCATCTCCCAAAGGGCATATTTTGCTTTTCCATCAACGGTAAAAAGTCCGAAATGGTTTTCTGAACCTTTTGGATTATGAGAATCTTTCCAAGGCTCGTTAAACGCCTCAAAGTAAAAGCAGGAAATCCCGGCTGCTTCGGTCCAATCCCGGATTAATTTGTAATACATGGATTGTTTATACTCATCGGTCGCCTTAGAACCATCGGGTCCATAGAATCCATTGGATACACTTGCCCACCCAGTTTCCCCAATGTGTATGGGCTTGTTTACACCTAAACTCTTCATGTAGTTGGTTACGCTGTCGTATTGTTTTTGAGCAAAAAGAAGTGCCCGCTGCATCGCTTTATCTACCTTTTCCTTGTCTGAAAGGTCTACTTCCTGATCAGGCTGTGTCCAAAATTCTGGATTATAATGTGTGTTATGGTAGGGATAGGTATGAATGGAAATATAATCGACCGCCTTGATCAATGCCTCCAAATCTGGTGTATGATATTCGGCATCACCACCTCCCCAGGATGCGAAATCATCCGAACTGGTAATCCAAAGTTCTTTAGGAAGTTTCCCTTCTACTTTTAAATTCTGCAAGTGATTTACCCATTTTAAAATCACATTGGGTTGCACATAATAGCTAGCGGCCCATTTTACCATAGCTTCGTTGCCCACGGCGACAACCTTTACAATATCGGGGTATTCATTTGCCAAATTCACAGCACGCTCAATTTCGGCTGCATTGGCCTCACTTTCCACATTATGATCAGGTTCCTGACCGGTCCAAGCATTTTTACAGTCTATCCAAGCTCCCAACATTACAAACATTTGAAAATTGGGATCTTCTTTTTTAAGTTCCCGAATAGCTTTTAGGACATTGGAGGCATGTGGAAGCTGTACATTATAGGTGCGAAGAATTCTAACACCCATTGCGGATAGAATCCTCATATCCTCTTTTAACTCTGCCAGCGTAGGTTGTTGTTCCCTTGTTTTTTTCCGGTATCCTCCGTAAGAAATGGCCAAATAGTCTGGATTCCCCAAAATATCCTTAGCAGTAATATTCAACTCTTGATTCACTGTGTTGATTTTGTCTTCTGGTTTGGTTTGGTTTTTACATGCGAAGCACAAAAAAACCACCAAAAAAATACTGATTGTTTTCAATTGTCCTCTCATGTATTTACTAATTAATTTTTGATGGAATATGTAATTTTTACTTCAATCGTTTTTCATCTATCCATACCTTGATAGTCTCTATTTTGTCCGTTCTCCCAAATAACATAGCACTGATGGTTTCATCCAAATCCAAGCCATCAAAATCTTTTTGAGAGCCATCTTTGAACAACACTTCTATATGTTCCTTTTGAGCTAAGAAATATTGAATGGGTACCTGACAATAGGTAAAGCCCAATGAATCTTTTTCGAGATTCATGTTTTTGGTCTCCCCATCCAAATCCACGTAGTTGAATGCTGTGGATTTCTTCAAGAACTCTCCCTTTCTTAGCATGCAGGGATTGAAAAATAGTTTTCCGTCGGACACAAAAACTCCAAGTTCACCAAAACGGCTTAAAATATCCTCTTTTACCTGACCGGTCATTCCGGGTTGTTGTGCACCTTTACCTGCCGGAGTATGCGAATAAGGGTCGGTTGGAAATGCTCCATAAAGTTTTGGAGGCTTGTGAACGCCTATTCCTTCATTGATTTCATAATAATGTTCCAGCAATCTCCCAATGACAACATCGTTTTCATTATTCCCAATTGCCGACAAACAGGTTTCCTCAACACTTAACAGCAATTTGGAGACCATATGCCAATAAATGGAACCCAAACCTTCATATCCATAAAATGTTCCCGATCTTCCTGTAAAGGATTTATGATCGAATATCTCCTCGAAAATGTTCAATAATAATTTCTTGTCCTTTTCCACCAACTTCCCATAAGTTTCCTCTGGAAGCAATAAAAATGCGGCTTTAAGACTATCTGCATTATTGAAAGAACCATTAAAGTGATACGTGCCTTCGACACTTTTTTCAACTATTGAGGTATCACCTTCCTGCAACATTTTTTGAAGCAACTCGGATTCCTTTACCCTGTTGGGAGGAATTACATTCTTTTCACAAAAACGAGTAAGTTCCTTGTTCGGATAGAGTAAGTAGCTGTATTGATCTTCCCTAAACAATGCGCTGGACTTGAGAGCATCAAGTACTTGCAGTGACTCTTTACCACCAAGATACCCGGAACTTAATACGGCCACCTGTCCTTCCAACATTTCGGACAAGTAAGAAATGGAAACTTCTGTATCGCTTTCAACTGTCATTAAATTATAGGCGTGGTACAATTTATCCTTGCGCTGATTGGCATCTATGCTATGTTCCAGATAATCCAAAGACACAATAATAAACTGTTGTAGATTCTTTTTGCTAATGCTTTGGACCTTATTTTGAAATCCTTGGTCATATATTTTATTCCGGAATTCGCTACCCGCCATGCCGAGCTCATCCATGATTGTTTTTCTGTCCGAATCCGAAATCCTACCGGAAAGCTTTCCTTGGTTTTCCTCTAAGGTTTGTAGTATGGCATTGAAAAATGTTGCCATTTCTTTAGAAATGGTAAATTCCTCTTGCTCCATATTTTTGGTCAAATCTTGGAAAAAGCTCAAGAAACGTCTCAAATAATATAAGGTGACCATAGAAACACCGTTACCCACCAATGCATTATTGGCATCGTTCCATTCTGGGCGTTGGGTGTTCATCCAAATACCGCCTTCTGGGATAAAATTTGACATTTTGGAAAGAACCGTAGCCAATAATTTTTCCAATAAGGTAACATGATAAATCGAGGAATCGTTTGCTGCTAGTAAAGCCGCATCTGCTCCTATTTTTTCTCGCTGGTTGTTGATGTTCCGGTCTAAATCCTCATCAAAAAGAATAGTATCCTTTGGATTTTCAAGAATCTTTTCATAGGGCTTTATTTTATAGGGTACATTGGCGTAAACAAAGATTTTTTCAAAGAACGATTTACCCAGTTCATTTGGATAATGGCTTTCCATCAACTCCAATAGTTTAAGGAGGTAAATAATCTGGTGATCGCCCCAGTAGCCAATGTAAGACCAAGGGTCATCCGGTTCTATGACCTCCCAATCAAATCCATCCTTGGTGACCCGATAGGGATTATAGCCATCAAAAGTGGAGGCGTTGAGAAACTTATAAATCATACTTTCCAGAAAACCAGGATAGGAAAGAGATAAGGCCTCCCAATTTTGGAAAATATCCCTCCAGTTCCCTTCATAATCCAGCACTTTTCGACCATCGTCCGTACGGGTATTTATGGAAAATTTGTTCCATGGTCTGCTTGGGTCCCCGTGTCGTCTACTAAATTTAAGGGGGAGGTATTCCAAGGCCAATCGTTTAAAATCCTGATTATCATCTTCATTGATTTTATTGCGTAAAAATTCCAATGAAAATTTATCGGGAAGTTCATCCAGCAAAGTCCTTTTATGGTTGAAAAGTGGTTTGTTCGCCTTTTTTATATATGACGAAAAGTCTTCACTTTCAATTTGGTAGCCATTATCAAAGATACCGCCACGCATAATATTGAACAAGGTGTTGGAAAAGTGTCTGGCATCCCGCATGCTATCAGAAGTACACTGTATGGCATCCGAGGATCCAGCCAATTGCACCAGTTGCTTTGTCCCTTTTTCAATATCCGTATCGATTGATTCGAACAGATTTTCTCCTTGTTTTATTTTGTGTTTGATGGTACTAACATCTACTCTGGATTGGTTGACCTCTGCAATCAACATCCATTTTTTTTCATCCTTTGGCTCCAACTGAATTTCCGCGTTTACGAAGTACGCTCCTTTTTCAGCTTTTACATCGGTTTCCTGTTCCAGAGAAATGCCTTTTCTAAATGCGTCAAGTTGAAGGGATGACACCAAGTATTTTGGTTTTTTCAGTCCATGAGACCATACCGTAGTGGCCTTTAAGGCTTCACTAGGTTCGGCCTTGTCGACAATAATGGCACTTAATGCGAAGATTCCCAAACCAACATCTGACTCCAATTGATTTCGTTTATAGGCATCTACCAAGTTGCTGCTACTATTTTGGGTGGCAGAGGGGACTCCGTAAGGCAAAACATTCTGGATGCCATCCAGCAAAGTACATTCGACCATTTGGTCACCATGGTTGATTAGATCGGACTTCTTCACAAAACCATAGGCTTCACTAAAATTCCATTGATACCTAAAGGTAAGCCCTAAATCTTGGTTGATTTCTTCAAAAACAATTTTGTTCCCATGATTGCTTTTATAGATATTTCTTTGGATATCGTATACCCCTGTATAGCAATTTAAAAAAGGTTCCCACAAATATCTTTTTGAACCAACATTGGCCTGTATAATTGTTTTACTTCCTGTAATATTGGCAGATTCCGTTATCTTATCATCTGTGTAATAGGGAAATAGGGCAGACTCGGAGTTTTTTCTTCCTGCTGTTAGCGCTCCATTGCTAGAAATAAACATCCAATGGTCTGAGTGGCTTACGATACTCATAAAAAAAGGCCTCATTCCATCACTGTTGGAAATCTTGTAGTACGAATCATTTTCGAATACCACTGATTCTCCCTTTACCTCCTTTGGAACCTGATTCAATTTTGATGCTGCTAGATAAATCTCTTTTTGAGCCATATACCAATTTATGCTTTTTATTGGTTTGATTGAAAGGGCGAATAAGAATAAGATTTCCGTACCCGCCCGTTTTTATTATAATATCAGCTTTCTATTCCAAGATCAAATCATCAATATAATAGGTCTCTGATGTAGCAGTTGGATTGTTCCCTGGATCAAAATCCGGGATTATAACAATAGCATTATAGATACTTGGATTAAAATCTCCAGGTACTATTGCTCCAAAATCAAAAGTCAATTCCACCCATTCGTTTGCGTTTGTGACCGTTTGTTGAATGCTATAATTTGGGATACTACCATCATTAGGTCTAGACTGCAGTTCAAATTGAAATACAGCGTTTGGCTTCGTAGAATAAACTTTTACCTTAAATATTCTGGTCGTAGTCAAATCCAATGGGGTGGCAAAAACATTTTCCATACCTCCATAAAATTCGGTTCCAGCAGGCTTGTTGAATGTATAAATATTTGCAGAAGTGTTGATTCCTCCAGATACTGTATTGGCAGTAATGGAGCCATCAACGCTAGCGGGTTCAAAAACAGCACTGAATTCTTCCCCACTTTCAAAATCTGCCGGTAGAGAAGATAATGCAGTTGGTCCGCTACCACCGCCAGAGCCACCACTGTCTTGAACTAAGGAAACATTATCAATATTAACCAAACCGGCCGCTCCATTCAAATCGAATAGTACACGCGCATCAACGGCTCCAAATCCTGTAGCCGTCAATGAAACTGTGTAAGTCGTCCTTGTGGTATTGATATTAACAGTTTCGGTAGTATTTGCAAAACTTCCTCCACTTAAACCGATTCCGGCAATGATTGGGCGATCGGTGTCTGACCAAGCATCGAAAGTTAAGGTATAAGAAGCATCTTGGACTATCTCCAGTTTCTGGCTCAAATTCACCAAAAATGGTTGACCAGGGTCTGGGGTGGTTATATTAACAGAGTAAAAGGAATTACCATTCTCTGTGGTAACTGGAGCCGCAGCCGCGTCATCCACACCCAAAATCCATGGGTTACTGCCATTCTCAAAATCTCCATTGGTCAACAATCCATCATCAAAGGGGGTCACATTTACTGTCCGTGTAACCTGAGTTGCGGCGTTTCCTGCAGCATCACTTACATCATAGGTGATAACATAGGTGCCTGCCACGCTGGTATCAACGGTATCACCGCCAACCACAATATTTCCGGATATATCTCCATCCGTATCATCATTGGCTGTAGCCCCAGCATCTGTATAAGGGTCACCAACATTCAAATCTACCGTGGCATCTCCATTCAAGGTAATGACAGGTGGAGTTGTATCTCCTCCACCAGTTCCCCCTACAACCAGAGAAACATCATCAATATTTACCAAACCTGCTGCTCCGTTAAGATCAAAAAGCACTCTTGCATCGGTAGCTCCAAAACCTGCTGCGGTAAGCACCACCGAATATGTTTGTCTTGTTGTATTGATATTCACAGTTTCAGTAGTGTTTGCAAAACTCCCACCACTCAATCCGATTCCGGCAATAATTGGGCGGTCAGTATCTGACCAGGCGTCAAATGTCAGTGTATAAGTTTCATCCTGTATAATCTCCAATTTCTGACTCAAGTTGACCAAGAAAGGTTGACCTGGGTCTGGTGTTGTAACATTTACGGAATAGAAGGAATTACCATTCTCGGTGGTAACTGGCGCTGCTGCACCATCATCAACACCCAAAATCCATGGGTCACTGCCATTTTCAAAGTCGCCATTGATCAACAGTCCGCTATCAAAAGGTTCTTGAACATTCACAGTTCTGGTCACTTCGGTAGCAGCGTTTCCGGCAGCATCACTTACATTGTAAGTAATCACATAGGTTCCTGCGGTATTGGTATCCACAGTATCACCGCCTACCACAATATTTCCTGAGATATCACCATCTGTGTCATCGCTAGCAGTGGCGCCCGCATCCGTATAAGTATCCCCTACATTTAAATCTACCGTGGCATCTCCGTTCAAAGTAATTACAGGTGGAGTTGTATCTCCCCCTCCCGATTCATCTACTACTAATGAAACATTATCTAAAACTACAACACCAACTTCAGCAGCCATATCAAACAACACTCTACTGTCCGCTCCACCAAAACCTGTAGCTGTAAGATTTAATGTAAATGTTTGGGTATCCGCTGTCAAATTAATCGTTTGGGTTGTATTGGTAAAAGGAGCCACATTTAATCCAATTCCGGCGATAATTGTTCGGTTTCGATCGGATGATGCATCAAAAGTCAAAATATAATTCTCATCTTGGGTCAGTTCCACAACTTGACTTAAGTTTACTTGAAATGGCTCTGAGGGGAGTGCCGTGGTTACGTTTGCGAAATTATAACTATTATCTCCTTCGGTCCTCACATCAAGTGCATTACCAATCCAAGAATCACCACCATTTTCAAAATCTCCATTGGTCAACAATCCATCATCGAAACCACTACTTCCACCACCTGAGTCACTCAAAGTAATGTCATCAATATAGTATGTCCCGTCTTCATCGATTGGACTATCCGTCATATCGTTGTCCGGTTTTATCACCAATTGATTATATGCTGTTGGCCCACCGGGCAAACCAGTGAAATTAACCTCTACTTCGGTCCATTCGTTGGCATTGGGTATTGTCACAAAGACCGGTGCAGGATTTCCTGTAACTGGGTCGGTTTGCGGATTCAAAGCAAGTTCAAATCGGAACACAACATTTGCCTTGGTAGAATATACTTTTAGCCTAAAGACATTTGTAGTGGTAAGATCAAAATTATTTTCAAATGTATTTTGAATTCCTGCAAAGAAACTGGAACCGGAAGGTTTGTCCACTTGCAAAACAAAATCCGAGGTATTGATACCTGTTTTATCTGGGTTTTGGGCGAGGCCTGAAGTAATGCCGTCACCAAAATTTTCTGAAGATAGGAACGTTTCACAACCTTCAAAATCTACAGGAACAGATGCAGCGGCCACTGGTGTATCCGCACAACCTGTAGGCGTTGTAACAGTTTCAGCTTGTTCCACATCATCAATAAAGAAATCTCCTGAAGTAGTTCCAGGCCCATCGACGAACAATGTTATCCTTGAGAAGCTATCTGTAGAAGCAAAATCGAAAGAAACTATTTCCCAACCTGTTCCACCGTGACTTGCCGTTACTTCGGTATCACTTCCTGTTCCGAGCTCTAATTTCATTAATATATCAATTGGCTCTTCGGACCAAAAATGTGCTTTTATTGTTTGACCCTCAGACAAATCAATTGGCGTTCCCAAATCAAAGTAAATACCTTCAAACGCTGCTCCACTATTAGTTATAGCACCAACTTTTGAACTGTTATTTGTTTTTGTACCAGATTCATCGGGGTTATCTATAATTTCAAAAGTAGCTCCACTGAATGTGCTTACGCCCAAAGCATAGTTTACATTGGTTTCATCGAAAGTGATAGGCAATGTAATAGGGTCTTTAATCACTATTGTAATCTCATCCTCAAAAGTTGAAGTTGCACCCGAAGTATTGGCCGCAGTCAACGTAATGGTATACGTGCCACTGGCCATATAGGTCTTTATTGGATTGATTTCGGTTGATTTTTCCCCATCACCAAAATCCCATTGATAGGAGGTCGCCTTTTCGGAGATATTTATAAACTCCACCGTTCCGGTATCCTCATCAAGCGTATACGTAAAGCTTGATAATATCTGTGGCAAGAGTACATTGTCATCTGTTTCGCAACCGAGTAACAGGACCAGTATAAATACCGATGCCAGCTTGAATTTGGTTATTAACTGCTTCATAATTAATAGTTAGTTTAGTTTATTTTTAATTCTTTATACACTCTGACATAATCCACCAACATAGTTTGAGGAAATTCAGTTTCTTCATTAGGTGAGCCTACAAAGGTTCCTCCCACCGCCAAGTTCATCAAAATGTAAAATGGCTTATTGAACACCCACGTGCCCGTCACATCTTCTGGAGTAATTTGATTATATAGCACATCGTCCACATAGAAATTCACATATTCGGGACCCCACTCGATTCCAAAAATGTGGAAACCGGTATCGAAGCGATCATTAACGAGGCTATATTCTTTGGAAATGGCATCGCCACCGGAATATCCCGGTCCATGCACACTTCCTATAAGTAAAGTTGGATTTTGTCCTCGATATTCCATGATATCGATTTCTCCTGCACCTGGCCATGGATTTTCATCAATATCAGCTCCCAGCATCCAAAATGCAGGCCATATCCCCTGTCCATAAGGCAATCGAATACGTGCTTCAAAACGACCATAACGCTGCTCAAACTTATCCTTGGTCACTAATCTGGCAGAGGTGTATGAAGAGCCTTCAAAGGATTCTTCCCTAGCCGTTATGAGCAATACCCCATTCTGTACGTTCACATTTTCTGGTCTATCGGTGTAGTATTGTAATTCTTGATTTCCCCAACCATTTTCTCCTGTACCAATGTCATATCCCCAAATGGAAGCATTGGGTTGTCCATCTGTATCAAACTCTTCGGAAAGCGTTAACTCGGTGAACCGGGCCACGGTTTGCTGGTCGTCGGTTTCGCAGCTCAATAAAGCGATAATCGAAAGCATTAATGCGTATTTAAAAAACACCATGCTGATTGGTTTAAGGTGATTATATTTCATATTCATTTTCTTTTTTTAAGTTGGTACGATTGGACGGCATTACTCTGTATAGAAGTAAATATTGTCCAATATAAAGTTGGGGCCACCTACTAATATTAGAGCTCCCAAATTGTTCCTTTGTGTGGTCAAATCACCATCCAGTGGTATATCAAATGATGTCCATTGCCCAACAGTTAGACCAGTGAGGTCTACTCTAAGATCCTTATCATCTCCAATAGGTAACCCTGTATTTACATCGGTATCTATGGTTTGGTTGGCTCCAACATCCCTAATTTGAAGTCCAACCTCGGTACCAGCTTCCTGTACATACACATCGATATGCATAAAGGTTAAACCAGATGCATCAACAGTATTATTAAAAATAATTCCAGTGAAATTATTATTGGCATAGGATAGGACTACGCCGTCGCTAGTGTTTATAATTGCTGTTTCTGTTGTAGATCCGCCAAAACCAGGTAAAAAATTACTTTCTGTGCTATTTTGGTAAGCATCACTAAATATTGAGTTTACGTTGGCTTGTGCCCGCATTGGAGTTGGTGCGGCTGGTAAAGCACCGTTTGAGGTTATTTCCAAAGATCCATCTGCCCTAACACCTGCCAAAATAGCGGTGATATCAACCGAACCTGTTCCCAGCACAGTTATTTGGCCAAGCTCATTTACGGTTGCCACTCCGGTGTCCGATGACTGAAAATTAAAATAGGAAGGTGCAACACTTATGGCCTGGTTTGTACCATCTGCCAAGTTAAAAGTTTGTGTAAGTCCAACTACGTTAAGTGTGGAACCTGTAAATGCCTGTACGGTAAGATCTTCTCCCGCAAATATGGCAGGCTTAGGCTGTGCAACAGTGCCCAGTTTTTCAAACTTTATCTCATCGAACCACAGAACGTAACCACCCTCATCTCCTTCAAAAGAGGCACCTTCAGCTAGCCAGAACAGTCCCGTTTCACTAATAAGCTTTGAGGCATCTGGAATGGGTATAACATACTTTTCCCAACGGGTACTCACTGCCAAATTATTGGCTGTAACCTGAAATTTATTATTGGTTTCCCCAGAAATACCGTATCCGATTGCATTAATACTTGCTGCTTTGGAAGCCTTGGCATAAAAAGTAAGGGCATCAAAACCAGAAAGATCTCGATTCGCTGTAGTATTGAATGTTGCTCCCACAAATCCATTTCCGAATGCGGGCACATCGAACCTCATGGAAGCATCTCCCGCATATACTTCCTCGGTATCTACGCTAAATGCTTCAGGATCAGCTCCGGCATCAACAAAAGGGAAATAATCCAAACCCGAGGAAAAAGCATCGATAAAAACATCTCCGTCAGGCGGGAATGTAGCAAATTCAACATCATCAGAGAGTTCTCTTTCACAACTTGTAAC
>QGCX01000145.1_pt1 | contig 15851 bp, 17 predicted proteins | sample 4708031 | NCBI WGS metagenome assembly QGCX01 (sample SAMN08941163, study PRJNA450518) | Sediment metagenome, whole genome shotgun sequencing project. | reverse complement strand
CCAAAGGAATACCTCCTCTTACAAAACCAATAAATAGGGGTACGGAAGAGCAGGAACAAAATGGAGTGACTACACCAAACAGGCTTGCCATAAAATATTCGGTTCCATACAGTTTATTCCTGGAAAGATAATTTTTTACTCGATCTATGGGGAAATAGCTGTTGATAATCCCCATTAAGAACACGACGGAAAATAGCAACAGCAATATTTTGATACTGTCATAGATAAAGAAGTCCAAGGCCTTGGCTAAATGGTCTTCAGGGTTCATCCCAAAAACGTCATATACCAACCATTGGGCCATATGTTCGAGCCAATCAAACAAGGGGTTTAATTTTTACGGTTCCAGATATGTTACACACCTGCTTAATTGTATTGTAAATAGTGCCAAACTTTTCTAAGTTTTTTTGTAAGAGCTTGGCATTTAAGTTTGAATCCTGACTATGTATTGTCAATTCATAAAAGATATCGTCCATTCGTGGCGGCCCATCAAGCCTTTGTGCCTTAATGTTTATGTGTGCTTTTAAGTAATCAAATTTTAAAAGGGAAGAAAAGCGTTCCACATTTTTTAAGATACACGCGGCCAACGACCCAAGGAACAATTCCGCTGGATTGGCTAAATCATTCTCAGTTTTGGTAGTTGTTCCAAATTCAAAAATTGAGTTTTTTATGGATAATGTGCCACTGTTTCCCGCAACGGACATTGCTTCTATCTGGTAGCTCATGGGTCGTCTTTTTAATTTTGAAGCCAAGTTGTTAGTTCGGTCTTGGAAGGTATTCGCCCTTTGGCTACAACATCACCATCTATAACCAAGGCAGGAGTCATCATTACATCAAATTTCATGATTTCTGCTATATCCTCGACTTTATCTATGGTGGCATCGATTTGGTTTTGATCTACAACATCTTTAACAACATTGGTAAGTTTTTGACATTTGGGACAACCAGTTCCCAAGATTTGAATGGAATGTTTCATCGTTCTTTGGTTTGCTTTGATAGTAATTATCGGATTCAATCGTAAATTTACGATGATATAAAAAGGAATACTGTGATATTTGTCACATAGGAAGTTAATGGTAAAAAACTTGACTAGTGACAGCTATTTCAAACTGTAAAATTTAGTATCTCAATAAAAACCCATACATCTTGATTCATTTGTTTTGAGACAAGAGTTGGCTTGAGAATGGAATAAAAAAGAGAGTACGTTTTACATTTACTTGTTTATAGTAATGTTCATTCCAAGTACTCTTTTAGGCATTCAATTTTGGACGAGTTCCTTAATCGGGCCAAAGCTTTTACCTTTATTTGTCTTACCCTTTCGGTTGTCAAATCTAAATTAAGGGCAATTTGTTCCAAACCCATTGTATCATTGGTGCCAATGCCAAAGTACATTTTAATGATATATGCTTCACGATAGTTTAGTATTTCCAAAATATCATTTAGTTCTAATTTTAATGAACCTTTGAGTAAGTTTTGCTCTGGACCGATGGTGTCATCTGAGCGCATGATATCGTGCAAATTGAAACCTTCCTCTCCAACTTTTAACGATTCATCCATGGAAATTGGCCAAGAAGAATGTTTTAAACAAAGCCGAATCTCTGATAGTGATGAATCTATTAATTCAGATATTTCCTCTGCTGTGGGAGGTCTTTGGTTAACTTGTTCGAAATGGGAAGAAGCTTGGTTAATTTTATTGATGACATTTATTTTGTTCAGAGGTAGCCTAACCATTCTTGATTTTTCGGATAGTGCCTGTATGATGCCTTGACGTATCCACCAAACGGCATAGGAAATAAATTTAAACCCACGGGTTTCATCAAATTTTGTGGCTGCTTTGACCAATCCAAGGTTCCCTTCATTAATAAGGTCGTGAAGATTCATCCCTCTCGACTGGTATTGTTTGGCAACCGAAACAACAAACCTCAAATTGGCGGATACTAATTTCTCCAGTGCAGGAATATCCCCATTTCTGATTCGAATCGCTAATTCGACCTCTTCTTGCTCCGTAATCATTGGGATACGGCTTATATCACTAAGATATAGGGTAAGGGAAGGGGTATCCCTTTTGGTAATCTGTTTTGATATGGATAGAGGTCTCATAGTTTTTCTTTTTCATTAGGTCTTTGTCCTTACATAAATGAGGTTTCCATTACCCTTGGGATTTTTTCTGGAACCAATTTCTATTTGATCTAAGGACTTGACCATAGGTGTCAATTTTCGGAATCCATAATTCCTTGAATCAAAATTGGGATGCTTTTTTTGGAGCAGCGTACCAACTTCGCCTAAGAATGCCCAGCCCTCTTCATCCTCCACGTCTGCAATGGTGGTAAGAATCAGGTCAATTACCTTAGGGGTGATTTTGTCAATCTTATTTTTATCATTCTTCTGCAGAGTGTTGGATTCACCTAATTCGGGTTTATGGAGTATTTCTAGGTAAATGAATTTATCACAGGAAACTATAAATGGGTCTGGGGTTTTTCTTTCTCCAATACCAAATACGGTCATTCCAGCTTCTCTTAGGCGTATGGCAAGTCTTGTAAAGTCACTATCACTGGATACCAAGGCAAAACCATTTACCTTTCCAGAATAGAGGATGTCCATAGCATCTATGATCATGGCACTATCCGTAGAGTTTTTTCCTGTGGTATATCCGTATTGTTGAACAGGGGTAATGGCATTCTTTAGCAGCACATCTTTCCATTTTACCAAACTCGGTTTGGTCCAATCGCCATAAATTCGCTTAATGCTGGGGTTACCATATTTGGCAATCTCCTCCAACATCTCTTTGACATATTTGGAGGGAATATTGTCGCCATCGATTAAGACAGCAAGGTTTAAATCTTTATCCATAAAATCACTCTTCCGTCCTTTGCAAGTACTCATTCTTATAGACAGCCTTGGCTAATTGCTCTCTTTTCTCTTTGGATTTTTTGGTAAACTCTTGGTTGCTCCTGATCTGTTTTAATTGTTTCGTATTTCGAACTTTGTTTCTGTATCTTTTCAAAGCTCTTTCTATGTTCTCACCTGGAACCAATTTAATTTTAAGCATATCTAATTTTTAATGTATTATTTTGAATACGGCCACAGAACAATACTTTTTTAAGCACGGTCCTTTTCCAAGAAATATGAAGATTTCTTGACCAGTATAATTTTAGACTTTGGCCTCACTGGCCCTTGATGAGGTTATTGTTTCAAGCAAAAAATACCAAGAAGCGGCTCTGGATAATTGGAAATATGCAATGGAGAGCTATCTTTTTATTTAAGGATTGGAGCAATCGTTGTCCTTAATACATAATGGAATGTAAAGGAAAGGATTTAAATTGAGAGTAAACCTGTTTACGCTGTTTATTTTGAAGGAACATCCTTCATTTACTTTTGAAAGTAAACCAATTGGCGTTCGTTGTTTGATTACTTTCCGATACAGAAATTGGAAAAAATATTGCCCAATAAATCATCTGTGGTCACACTTCCCGTAATTTCTCCCAAATGATAGAGTGCTTGACGAATATCAATGGCCATTAAATCGCTGGACAATTCCATATCCAAACCTTCTTTTACCTTTTGAATTTCCTCCAAAGCTTTTAACAAGGCATCGTAGTGTCTACTATTGGTAATTATGGTAGTGTCCCCGCTTAATGCCCCTGAATCTACCAAAGAAAGAAGCTTTTCTTCTAGTTCGGAAATACCCGTTTTAAACTTTGCTGAAAGGAAAAGTACATTGGGTATTTCCGATGATATCTTTTCTTTTTGCTTTGGATTTAAGAGATCCATTTTATTGCAGATAGGAAGCAACTGTTTATTAGGGTATCGCTTTTGGATTTGTTCAAGTTCCGCTTTGTCAAAATTCATTCCTTCGAAAAGATAAATAATGAGCCGAGCCTTTTCAATTTTCTCAAAAGTACGTTCGATACCAATTTTTTCAACAACATCTTCGGTTTCACGGATTCCTGCGGTATCAATAAATCGAAAACCGATACCTTTTATACTGATGTGGTCCTCGACCGTATCTCTTGTGGTACCTGCGATTTCACTAACAATCGCTCGTTCCTCGTTCAACAAAACATTGAGCAGGGTTGATTTCCCAACGTTCGGCTGCCCCACAATGGCCACCGGAATTCCATTTTTGATGACGTTGCCTAGTGCGAAGGAATCAATCAGTTTTTTAAGGACGTTGCTGATTCTGGTGAGCAGTTCGTTGAACTGGGTCCTGTCAGCGAACTCTACATCTTCTTGGGAAAAGTCGAGTTCCAATTCAATAAGAGAAGCAAAATTGAGGAGTTCTTGTCGTAGTTCTTGGATTTCGTTACTGAACCCACCACGCATCTGTTGCATAGCAATGTCGTGGGCAGCTTCACTATCGCTGGCAATAAGATCAGCAACTGCTTCGGCCTGACTGAGGTCCATTTTACCGTTAAGGAAAGCTCTTAGCGTAAATTCTCCTGCGGAAGCCGAGCGGCAGCCATTTCTCAACAAAAGTTGAATAATCTGTTGTTGAATAAAAGGGGAGCCGTGACAGGAAATCTCCACCACATTTTCACCAGTGTAGGAATGTGGCCCTTTAAAAATGGACACCAATGCCTCATCCAGAACCTTTTCTTGGTCCACAATATGCCCCAAATGAATGGTATGGCTTTTTTGTTCCACCAATTTTTTATCTTTAATGGACTTGAACAACTTATCCACTAAGGTTATGGCATCTGGTCCTGAAACGCGGATTACAGCAATAGCCCCTGTTCCAGAAGGGGTTGCCAAGGCTACGATGTTATCTGTGTACGACATGGGTACAAAAGTACAAATTAGCTGGTGTTTGTAACATTTTTAGTGATTTGTATACTAATAAGTTGAATCATCAAAATCAATCAAAAATGGAAGTTATAAATCAAAAAGCAGTTAGAACGGACAACACTTTGTTGGCTGTAACACATCTGACCCAATTATTGGGGTATGCTGTAGGCTTCGGAAGCCTAATCGTTCCTTTGATCATTTGGTTGTCATCCAAAGACAAGGTCGAGGGAATGGACGAGCATGGAAAGGCTATAATAAATTTTCAAATCAGCCTTATACTTTACATCATCATCAGTATTCCTGCTATTTTACTTTTAGGCTTGGGTATATTGGGCTTGATAGGAGTAGGAATCATTGGCTTTATCCTACCCATTGTTAACGCGGTCAAGGCTGCAAATGGCGAATCTCCATCGCATTTTATGACGATTAGGTTTTTGTCTTAAAAACTCTTTGAAAATTAATTTTTGTTCGATACAACAACCATTTGAAACCTTCGTTAAGTTTTTTAATGACCAATGCTTGATTTAAATATTCTTCTATTTCAGTATAATTGCATCATTGGTTGAGAAAACAAAGGTTTTATGCTATCATTGAGCAGACTCAGAGGAGAATTGTTTTGGATTGTTGATAGGTTAAAAGGTTCCCCAATAAGACAGCATTACTTAGAAATCCAAAATGTGCTGGACAATCCCTTAAGTGATAAATCGCTTAAAATAAGAAAACAAAACCTGTCAAGGTTATTGGAGCATGCTGTCACGAACACCTCTTTTTATAAATCAAAAGATGGGTATAACTCTTTACAAGACTTCACTGTAATCAATAAAAATGAAATTTTAAAAAAGTATCAAGACTTTAAATCATCGGTTTTTAAAGATTCGGATTTGTTTAAAGTTTATAGTAGTGGCTCAACGGGAGTTCCTTTTAGTATTTTACAAGATAATATCAAAAGAAGCCGTAATACTGCGGATGCAATTTATTTTTTAGAATTGGCAGGAGGTATTCTGGGAGATAAACTTTTCTTTATGAAACTGTGGGACCAAAAAAACCAAAAAGGTCGGATAACCTCTTGGTTTCAAAATGTTTATGCTCACAATGTTATGGATTCCAACAATAAGGATCTGGAGGTCTTGGCAAAGAGAATTGAGAACTATAAGTCCACTAAAAATATCATTGGCTACCCATCATTTTTTGAGGAATTGTGCAGTTATTTGAATGGTTTGAAAAAAACACGGGAATTTGAAAATGTTAATACAATTATTTCCATTGCAGAAAGTTTAAAAGATTTCGAAAAAGGACTGATGGCCAAATATTTTAACTGTCCCGTATTTGAAAGGTACTCGAATCAAGAAAATGGGATATTGGCACAGCAAACTATCAAAAATCCCAATAAATACATTCTTAATTGGGCGAGCTATAATTTTGAGGTATTAAAGGTAGATTCCAACGAACATGTTAACATTGGAGAGGTGGGGCGGCTAGTGGTAACTGACCTTTTTAATTATGCAATGCCCATGATACGATATGATACAGGTGATATGGTGGTTTATGAAGAAACAGAATCAGGTCATCCATTTATCTCTTCGATCTATGGTAGACGTATGGATACTATTTTTGATATAAAAGGAAAAATAGTTTCTCCCCACATTTTTTATATGGTATTGGATTATGGTGAAATGAAACAGTTTCAATTTGTCCAGGTTGGACAGAAGGAATATAAGTTTAGAATTAATGGAGATAAACAGGATGTTAGGGAGGACATGATTGTAACCTACTTTAAAAAATATTTGGGAGAAGAAGCAATAATTTCTTTTGAGTATGTCGACGAAATCCCCTTGTTATCTTCTGGTAAAAGAAAAAAAATAGTAAATGAATATAAAAAAAGCTAGAGCAACGCTCTAGCTTTTTTGTTCTTACTATCTTACCTATTTAATCTTCCGCACATACAACTGCATGGGCAATTACATAAATATCTCCGGATAGGTTTTCTTCAATATAGTATTGACCTGGAGCAACAGTAGGTTCTCCATTATCTAATGGGAACATGGTACTACCTGCATAAGTGTGTGTTTCTGTGGCCACATAACCATCCTCGATGTTATAAATTACAGAAACCTCACCATCAATATAACTTACATCAACTGTTCCAACGAGTTCACCTTTACTAGTGTCGCATTGACCAGCTCCAGCATAAACGTCATAAGACTCTTCAGTGCCATCGGCCAGTGGACCTATACTCCATCCCCAACGGTTAAATCCATTTCCAATAAAACAAGTTTCACCATTATTGCCTCTGGCAAATGCGGTTTCGCAACCACTTGGTTCTTCCTCATCATCACATTCCAATGGAATAGTTACTATAATACTTTGTGTTCTACCTGTTGGAAGCAATACTATGGCCATTACTTCTCCAGTCTCAGGCTCAAAACCTTCACCATTGGCAAGGGCAGCATCAACAATTTCTTGTCCTTTTTCTGTGCTCCAGTCATCTCCTAAGAAGGAGCATGCAATACAGTTTTGGTCATCAAGTAGTTCCCAAATAGCCCATTGAATGTCACCAAAGGTGTAACCCAAGCTAATAAAATCTTGGTTTAAGATCCAATTGACCAAGTCAAAATTGTCTGGGTTTTCAAATGCTCCTGCAGGCAGTTCTGCATAACTGGAATATACAATATAATCATAACATTCTTCAGCTCCTAAGGATAAATCCACATCAACACACCATGCAGCATATTCGCCGGCGAGGTCTGTGTCGTTAATGGTCAAATCAAAATAAGCACCCAAAACAGTGTCCTCTCCTTTAGCAGTGGTGCATGCACTCAACATAGAAGGCAAGGTAGGGAATAAGTCCACTACACATTCTTCTGAACCTCCATTATTGTTGTCGTTTTTCTTGGCCTTGATTTTGCCTTTTCCAGCAACGGCCTCTAAGTTTTCACCTGCAGGCTCCACCTCACAAGCAAAGAAAGTAAATGCAAATAGCGCAAGAACGGCTAGTATTAATTTTTTCATGTTCAATAGTTTAAGGTTTAAATCTTATTCTATTAAAATTATACAAAATTGATACCCCTAAACGATTTCTGCGATGAATGAATTGTTTAGTCGATTAATTGCAGGTTTGCATATTAACACCTTGATTATGAATAGTTTATTTGTAGGAATTGTCTTAGCTGTTCAACATAACGGGCATCACCAGCATTGTTACGTGTTCACCTTCATCCAAACCATCGATAGGGGTAAGGATACCCGCTCTGTTTGGTAAGCTCATTTCCAATGATACTTCATCCGAAGACAAATTGTTCAACATTTCTAAAAGGAATCTGGAGTTGAAACCAATTTGCATATCATCGCCTTGATAGGAACAAGACAATCTTTCTTCAGCTTTATTACTGTAATCCACATCTTCCGCGGAAATATTCAATTCCGCGCCAGCAACTTTTAAACGTATCTGGTGTGTGGTCTTATTGGAGAAAATGGAAACCCTGCGCACAGAACTCTGGAACTGGTTTCTAGCAATTGTCAATTTGTTTGGATTTTCTTTTGGGATTACCGCTTCGTAGTTTGGGTACTTTCCATCAATTAGGCGACAAACCAATTCCGTATTGTCAAAAAAGAACTTGGCGTTGCTATCATTGTATTCGATGGTTACTTCGGATTCTGAACCTGCCAAAATTCCTTTCAACAAAGTCAACGGTTTTTTCGGCATAATAAATTCTGCTACTTCGGAAGCTGAAACATCCTGACGTTGATATTTTACCAGTTTGTGGGCATCTGTGGCCACAAAAGTTAAATTCTCTGGAGAGAACTGGAAAAACACACCGCTCATTACGGGGCGAAGGTCATCGTTTCCTGCAGCGAATATAGTTTTGTTAATGGCAGTTGCCAAAATATCGCCCAATAGGGTAGTGGAGCTCGGGTTAGAGACTTCTACCGCTTTTGGAAATTCAGCACCATCGGCATATGCCAAGGCATATTTACCGTGGTTGGAACTAATTTCCACCGTATTGTTATCCTCAACAACAAAAGTCAAAGGTTGTTCCGGAAATGTTTTCAAAGTATCCAACAGCAAACGAGCAGGAACTGCGATAGTTCCCTCGGAATCGGAATCCACTTCCAAAACCGTACTCATGGTAGTTTCCAAGTCCGATGCGGAAACCGTTAGTTTACTTTCTTTAAGGTCGAACAAAAAATTGTCCAGGATGGGCAAGGTGTTGCTATTGTTGATAACTCCCCCCAAAACCTGAAGCTGTTTCAATAAATATGTGCTGGATACAATAAACTTCATCAACGAAATACTTTAGTATAGTTGCTTTTTTAGCAGTTTTCCCTTCACAAAGGGTATTTAAAATCAATAAAAACAAATATATCCCAAATGGACTTAGCAAAGAAACAAATTTATCAACAGTTAAGCGGTAAACTTCTGCTTTCTGTAGTAGCTAAAAAACAAGCCGAACAACAGGGTTAAAACTACTGGCAATCCAATGTTTATAAGCTGCCACTTGGTTTTTTGTTCTGCTATTTTTTTGACATCCAAGAGCGGGATGGAAACTTTCTTGTTCCGAATGTTAATAAGCCCTGTATTGTCCAAGAGGTAATTTGTGCTGTTTACCAAGAATTCTTTGTTCCCATAGAAGCTGTTCGTCCATTTATCGTAACCCAATTCCAGGGGTCTGCCAGTACGCAATTGGTTCTTGATCACATCGCCATCGGAAATCACTATCATTTTGTTTTCGGGGCCTTCTTCCAAAGTATTTTGGAGTTTGAGTGGCTTCACTCTGTTTTTGTACATTGAGGTAAAATTCCCTTCAATAAGCACAGCTAGGGGCAGATTGCCATTGTTGTAAGTTTCCCGGTCGGGTTGCTGGTTGATCATATCCAAGCTTACCACTCTAGGGATTCCATCAGTCTTCGAAAGTGGCGAACTCTGCAACAAAATGGTTTTTTGATAATCGTTTTCCAATACATCCATCGGACTGGTAAACTGTAAGCGAACCGACTCAATATTCGTGTTGATAGGGTGGTTGTTCTGTGAAAAAACCATAGGATAATACAACCAAGGTAGGGGATTGTATTGGGAATCGTTTCCTTCGCCCGTGGCCAAAACAATTTGGGTAAAATACAGATCATTTACCAAAACAGGATTGATTCTAACCCCATATTTAAAGAACAAATCCTTCAAATTAAGATCTCTGGGAATGGCAATGGCCTCGCCGCCACCTGCATAAATGCTGTCCATTTCCATATTGACCTGGTCCACCATCCAAATGGATTTACCGCCTTGAACCATATATTGGTCCATTATATATTTTTCTTGGTCGGTAAATGCCTCTGTTGGCTTTGCAATGATGGCTAAATCAAACCCTTTGAGTTGATTTAATACGTTTTGTGGATTGGTAGCCACCGAATCCAACGTAATGGCGCCAATATTGTAATAATCTCGAATGGTGGTAAGGTAATCGGCAATAAAAATATCGTCCAATTCACCATTTCCTTTGATGATGGCTATGCTCTTTTTTTCTTCAATGCTGAGTTTGGTAAAGGCATCGGCAAAGGCGTATTCCAATTGCTGTACCGAATTGTTGATGCGATCTTCGGCTGTGGAACCCAACTTGTTTTTAAGTAATGGCACTTTTACGGTTTGGTCATTAAAATTGACCATAGCCCAAGGGAAAACCAGTTCGTTGGATACTTTTCCATTTTCTTCAACGGTTACATTGGCGGGCTGTAATCCCAAGGCTTGCAACTGAGCAACAGTTTCTTGTGGATTTTCGCTATCCTCCAAAGGGTCCACCAAATTATATTTGATGTTGCTGTTCTTCGATGCAAAGGATTCCAACAATTGAATGGTTTCAGCTTTCAACTTGGAAAACTCCGCAGGAATGTTCCCATCCAACAACACATCTACGATAACGGGTGTTTCAAATTTTTGGGCCACTTTAACAGCAGGATCTGAGAGTGTATAGCGTTTGTCTTCGGTAAGGTCAAAACGGGTGTAGACAAAACTGGCCAATAGGTTGATGACCACTACGGCTACAATCACTCTTACTATGGATATAAAAAACTTCCCCATTACCTTGGCAATTGTTTTAAACGTTGAAAAGTGAGATACAAAAACAATAATGTCAATGAGATAAAGTAGACCAAATCACGGGTGTCTATCACACCTCTTGCAATGCTTTCAAAATGTGATTGTGCTCCCAATGCTTGAATCGTTTGTTGCGTTTCTCCGTTCGAAAACAAAGAAGAAGCGGCATCAAACCCATTAAAAATCAAGAAACAAACCAAAATCCCCACCAAAAAGGCGATAATTTGATTATCCGATAGGGTAGAAGCAAATATTCCGATGGAGGTATAACAAGCCATCAAAAACAATAATCCAAAGTAAGAGCCCAGCACTACGCCAAGGTCATAATTGCCTTCTACCATTCCCAATCCTGAGATAGCAAAAACATACACTATGGTGGGAATAACAGCGATAACACACAAAAGAAAGGCGCCCCAAAATTTTCCAAGGACCAATTTCCAAATAGAGATAGGCTTTATCAACAGCAATTCCAACGTGCCCATTTTTCGTTCTTCCGAAAAACTCTTCATCGTAATGGCAGGCACCAAAAAGATAAAAACCCAGGGAGCCAACAAAAAGAAGTTGCTCAAATCGGCAAAGCCGTAATCAAAAATGTTGTATTCGCCCTTGAACACCCACAGAAAAAGTCCGTTGAGAAGTAAAAACGAACCCACGATTAAATAACCGATGGGCGATGTAAAAAAGGACCGTACCTCTCTCTTAAAAATTGCGAACATTAAGATGGGTTTGTTGATTGAATTTTATGAACACTCCAAGCTTCGGGTCTATCGGCGAACAATTTTTTGGTATTGCCCCACACCCCTTTAAAGAAATCCGATTTTCTATAGTTATCCAGATGCGCTTCCGTATCCCAAAAACTATAGGTGAAAAATATGTTGGAATTATTGATGTCTTGATACAACTCTACCATATTACATCCATCAAAAGCCAAGATGCCATTTTTAGATTCTTCAAAGATTCGCTCAAAACTAGCAATATTTTCGGGTTTAAAAGTCAGTTTTACAATGCGTATCAACATTTAGAGGAAATTTATGGTTACGGTGTCCCTATAATTTAGCCCTAGTAGGGACGAAGCACCTCCAACGGAATTTAGGTCACTTTTATAAATCGCAAGTTCTATGTAGCCTGCTGAATTGAATAGGGCCAAGGCATCTCCAGGGCCTTTGCGCTGGTTTCGCTCTAAATTATAGTTAATGATGCCGTTATAGCTTTGCTGCACTTGTCTTATTTTGGTGGTTCTCGCAATGATTTCAAAATCCCGTCCGCTTCGGTAAGCTTCAAAAAGACCTTTCTGAATGTTAGTGACCACGTTTCCGTAGTTATCAATATAAATGACATTGCCAGAAATAGTTTTGCCCTGATTTGTAATTCTTGGTTCAAAGTCACGAAGTTCCTTCAAGCTTTGAAGTGGTCTTCCGATTACCTCTAATTTTCCGCCACGAGCAATGTGGCAGGCCACTTGAACGAATATATTAAGCACGGGAAAAGCACTGGGCTCTGCATTCGGTAAATTGATTTCCACCACTTTTTCGGGCTGAACCTCAGAAGTTATTAAGGAAATAACGCCACTATTGGCACTCACAAAATAATGTCCATCTACCTGAACGACGATATGCTCATTTTCAGGGGAAATTTCTGAATCCACCCCAACAATGTGCACCGATCCTTTTGGGAACGATTGGTATGCATTTTTGAGGATATACGCGCATTCCTGTATGTTGAATGGACTAATGGCATGTGAAATATCAACAATGGAAATATCGGGAAGGTTGCTTAGTATTGCCCCTTTTACAGCACCCACAAAGTGATCCTTATATCCAAAATCTGTTGTTAAGGTTATAATTGCCATGCAATACTGTTGATATGTTTTTCCGCGTTCAAATTGATTTTTAGTTAAGTTTGTTTGTAAAATTAGTTAAAAAAGAAAGAATAAAATTCTTCAAAAACAACTGTAACACCTCACTATTTTTGAACGAACTTGTAATAGAACTTACGGAGATTAGCCCACAAGAATTTTTTGGGCAACAAAATGCCAACATTGAGCTACTGAAAAAATACTTTCCCAAGCTTAAGATTGTAGCTAGGGGCAATAAGATAAAGGTATTTGGAGACGAAGAACTTTTGGAAGAGTTCGATAAGCGCTTTGATGAGCTTACAGGCCAGTTTGCCAAATACAACAAGCTCGATGAAAACATGATCGAGCGGATACTAACTAGCACAAGCAAAGCGGACTATACTTCTTCCTCTAGTAGCGGTGACGTTTTGGTGCATGGTGTAAGCGGTAGGTTGATTAAGGCCCAGACCGCAAACCAAAGACGTATGGTGGATGCCACCAAAGTTGATGATATGGTCTTTGCCATTGGCCCAGCTGGAACGGGAAAAACATATACGGGAGTTGCTTTGGCCGTAAAAGCATTAAAAGAAAAACAGGTAAGACGGATTATTTTGACCCGTCCCGCGGTAGAAGCAGGGGAGAACCTAGGGTTTCTTCCGGGCGATCTTAAGGAAAAGCTAGATCCATATATGCAGCCCTTATACGATGCCCTTCGGGATATGATTCCTTCAGAAAAGTTGGAAAAATATATTGAGGATGGGACTATACAGATAGCTCCTATGGCTTTTATGCGTGGTCGTACCTTGGACAATGCCTTTGTGATTTTAGACGAGGCCCAGAACACTACCCATGCTCAAATGAAAATGTTCTTGACCCGTATGGGGAAAAATGCCAAGTTTTTGTTGACGGGAGACCCAGGGCAGATTGATTTGCCGCGAAGGGTGATATCAGGTCTTAAGGAAGCATTGCTTATTTTGAAGAATGTGGATGGCATCAGTATTATTTATTTGGATGATAAAGATGTAATCCGACACAAATTGGTGAAAAAAGTGATTGATGCCTATCAAAACATAGAGCACCAGAATCAATTCTAGAAACAATTATGGGAATGAATACGCTGATGTCCACGGATTTTAACTTTCCTGGGCAAAAATCTGTTTATAAAGGAAAAGTAAGAGAGGTTTATACCTTAGAGAATGATGTTTTGGTGATGGTTGCCACGGACCGTTTATCTGCTTTTGATGTGGTAATGCCCAAAGGAATCCCCTACAAGGGTCAAATATTAAATCAGATTGCCACCAAAATGATGGAGGCAACCGAAGACATCGTTCCCAATTGGTTGATGGCCACTCCAGACCCCAACGTAGCAGTGGGCAAAGCCTGCGAACCTTTTAAAGTGGAAATGGTGATTCGAGGATTTATGTCTGGCCATGCTGCGAGAGAATATAAAGCAGGTAAAAGGTTGCTTTGTGGCGTTCCCATGCCCGATGGAATGAAGGAGAATGATAAATTTCCGGAACCTATCATCACGCCGGCTACCAAAGCGGAAAAAGGCGACCACGACGAGGATATTTCCAAAGAAGATATTTTGAAGCGCGGTATTGTTTCCAAAGAAGACTACGAAGTATTGGAACAATATACCCGTGCCCTTTTCCAAAGAGGTACAGAAATAGCCGCAGAGCGAGGACTTATTTTGGTGGATACCAAATACGAATTTGGGAAGACCAAAGCGGGTAAGATCGTATTGATCGATGAGATTCATACACCCGATTCTTCCAGGTATTTTTATGCTGATGGTTATCAAGAGCGCCAAGAAAAGGGCGAACCTCAAAAGCAACTCTCCAAGGAGTTTGTGAGACAATGGCTCATTTCTAATGGATTTCAAGGCTTGGAAGGACAGTTCGTTCCCGAAATGTCAGATGAGTACATTGAATCCGTTTCTAACCGTTACATTGAACTTTACGAGAACATTACGGGAGAGAAATTTGTGAAAAGTGATATTTCCAACCTTCAGGAACGTATCCTGTCCAATGTAACGGCATATTTATCAAAATAACCATTGCATACTTGTTATTTAACCAAGATATGAAAGGGAATTCTATGAATTCCCTTTTTTTATTGTCAACACGGTGATAAATCTTAAAACTAATTTGATATATTGACCTGGCATAATCTAATTAACTAAACAAACCACCAAACTATGTCCGAAAGACAAAAAAAAGCGACCGCCTATTGGAAGGAGAACCTAAGGTACTTGGTTATCCTTTTGATGATATGGTTTCTGGTTTCCTACGGAGCAGGAATCCTTTTTAAAGATGCATTGAACAACATACGAATAGGTGGATTTAAACTAGGGTTTTGGTTCGCACAGCAAGGTTCCATCTACGTTTTTGTCATTCTCATTTTTGTATACGTTCGTCTAATGAACAAATTGGACAAAAAATACGGTTACGACGAGGAATAAATCAACCAACTGAATAAAACCATAACTAATGAGTGATGTACAAATTTGGACCTATGTGTTGGTCGCATTGTCCTTTGGTCTCTATATAGGAATTGCAATCTGGTCTAGAGCCGGTTCCACAAAAGAATTTTATGTAGCTGGGGGAGGAGTTTCCCCATTGGCCAACGGAATGGCCACGGCAGCAGATTGGATGTCAGCTGCCTCCTTTATCTCCATGGCGGGAATCATATCCTTTGCAGGGTATGATGGAGCCGTATATCTAATGGGGTGGACAGGGGGCTATGTGCTTTTGGCTCTGCTATTGGCACCCTATCTAAGGAAATTCGGAAAGTTTACCGTACCTGATTTTATTGGGGAACGTTACTATTCCAAAACAGCACGTGTAGTTGCTGTAATCTGTGCTCTAATTGTCTCCTTTACCTATGTAGCAGGGCAAATGAGGGGCGTAGGCATCGTCTTTTCAAGGTATTTGGAGGTTGATATCAATACAGGAGTTGTCATTGGTATGGTGATTGTTTTGTTCTATGCCGTATTGGGCGGTATGAAGGGAATTACCTATACCCAGGTGGCGCAATATTGTGTGTTGATTTTTGCCTTTATGGTGCCCGCCATATTTATTTCCATTCAGATGACGGGCAACCCAATTCCACAACTTGGATTTGGGGATACCCTCTCCGATGGCTCAGGAA
>QGCX01000144.1_pt1 | contig 15874 bp, 12 predicted proteins | sample 4708031 | NCBI WGS metagenome assembly QGCX01 (sample SAMN08941163, study PRJNA450518) | Sediment metagenome, whole genome shotgun sequencing project. | reverse complement strand
GTCATACTCTTAGCAGAGGCCCATCTTGCCAACGGAAATGTCAGCTACGCACCCTATCGGTCTCGTTGGTATAACCGCCCAGAACCTTTTACTCAGCTGGAATGGTACGACGCATTAGCCGTCCACGAGGGGCGTCATATCGTGCAACTGAATAAAAGCTATGACAACCCGACCGCAAAGGCCTTATACACACTTTTTGGTGAGCAGAGTTCTGAACTATTTATCGGCCTATTAATACCGACCTGGTATTTAGAAGGCGATGCTGTGGTCAGTGAAACGACGCTTACTCACGGCGGCCGTGGCCGTGTGGCGGCATTTGATCTTTGGTTTCGAACTGACCTGCTGACCAACAAAGCTTATTCTTATGACAGAGCCATGTTAGGGACCGGGTTTGATCGCTCACCCTACCTCAGCCCGTATGTTCTAGGTTATTTTTTAACCGCCTATATGCGCACCACTTTTGATCCCATGCTTTTTAATGAAGTCATGGATAAAGTCGGAACCCAACATGGCTTCAGTTTCAATGATAGCGTTAAAGGATCGACCGGCTTTTCACTTGATGAAATTTATAATCAGACCATGCTTGACCTTAAGCAACGCTGGCAAGATCAATTATCAGCACTCGAACTTACACCGGTTACAGTGGTGCAAAATTCAGATGTGGACCACTGGCGAAGCGATTATCCTATTGTCAGTAGCAACGATCAAACCATCGCACTGCGCATTGATGTGGAAAAGGGTAGCCATTTAATAGGTATTCGTGGGAAAAAAGTAGTGAACATTGTCGCCATCCCCAACGCTACGGCTCAACATTTCATCAGTGGTGCCAAAACCAGAGCGATAACCAGTGATGGGCAACAACACTGCTGGATTGAAGAGACTGCACACCCGACTCAGCTTAATAAGTCTTTTGGTGACCTGGTTTGTTGGAGCAACCGTATAGGTCGGCAACCATTAACCAAAGGAGACAAACTGACCGCCGTTGAAATCAGCACTCAAGGTTATCTAGTTCATCGTTTTAATACCGACCGAAGCAGTGAATTAGTATTGTTAGATGAGTCAGGAAAGGACCTAAAATCACACGCACTTCCAGATCATAGCCTCGCATCGGACATTCATAAAACAGACCAAGGCTTTGTTTTCATATTGACCGGTTCAGATCAGGACGGCATCTACCAAATTGACAAAAACCTGAACCGCGTTAATGCCCTGGTACTCAATACCCAGGCAACGCTAAGATCCCCGATTCTGACAACGCATTGGCTATTTTATACCTCTGATAGCACAGGAATTGATCAACCAATGGCGATGTCACTTACCGATGGCCAACACTATCAAATCGCAGCGCGCCCCTTTGGTGTCTACTACCTAACGATGCAACATGAAAACCGCTTAGTGATGTCCGATTATACCACAACAGGCCAACAGTTAGTCAGCATACCAATGAGCAACACAGCCGAACCTCTGTCTAGCTGGAAATTAATTGAGCCGCTAACGCAGCACCAAGTTTATGCTCAATCGCTCATCCGTAATGAGCAAGGCCCTAGACCTGCGCCTAGGGATTACCAAGTTAGCACCTATCGTATAGCTTCAAATCTATGGAACCCTCATTCCTGGGGCTTCTATATTGATGATCAGCAACTTTCTGGCTATGTTGAATCTTATGATGTTTTAGATAAGCTCTCGCTGATATTAGAAGCTGGCTACAATTTTGAAGCCTCAGAACCCATCGGTACAGTGACCGCCAACTATCGATTAAACTTAGGTCCCGTCATTGGCATGTCACTCGGGCATACAATCGAAGGAAATGAGGGTTCAACAACCCTTAGCCAACCTTTTATTTGGCAACGAGGCAGCCAAACGACTCTCGTAAATGCAACCGTCGGGGTATTAAAAGATTCTGATGATGAACGACTGACCGCCGCCGTTGACGTATCAACGTTTAAAGACACACCACTACAAGCGATACAAACACCGTTTGGTCTGCACCAAGCACTTTATGTTGATATCAACCGGTCTTCAGAACTTAGAACACTCAGTCAAACCGGGATAGTAACCAAGGGGCTCACGGCTCGGCAAAGTTTCGATGCAGCGTCAAATTTACAATGGCTTGAAACCGGACCCTCGTTATTGACGAATTCACCTCTGTTTAATGACATTCAGTACCGAGACCTTTCCGGTCAAGTTTCTGCCAACTATCGAATAAATCTTGGCGCTGTTGGAAAATCCTTCACATCAGCAGTGTATTGGCGCAATACTGAAGTCTCTGCGAATTTAAGAACTCAATTTCAAAACAGCCAATGGGAATCTGCACTGGGGTTAACCGTCGCACCCTCGTTAAACCTTGCTAGAAATCTATATATAAATATCAAACCCAGCTTCTCGATTTATGTTGAACCCCAATCAAAAGAAACCACATTTCTAATTGGTCTTAGCATCGCAGGCCAATAACAAAGACGTTTCAACCAGACAGATCAACTGTCTGGATTGGAGACACCCCTGCTTAGCTCTATTTTCATAGGGCGACCTTACATCGCTCTGGTAATTCGATTACTAGTCGCGCCACGCACGCGCGCAACAAACCTGAATTCACTTTTGATTGATTTATCCAGCGCGGCTTTACATCCATTATTTATTTTTTAACTACGTGCAATTAATCTATAAACCAACTCGAATTAAAATTATTTTAACGCTCTCAATGGTTTTAGAAAATTATTTTTTCAAATGAAACCACCATCCAATCATTAAAAAATCCTAATACTTACACTTATGTATATATTTATACGTCAACCCACTAAAGGTTCAAATTTTTATAACATAAAACTAATTTAAAAGAACTTAGTAGCTATATTTTTTTAACGCAGGTCGTAATTTTTTCACAATACGTATTAAAAAATGCAGAATCGAAACAGCCTGATACGTATCATTCACAAGACAATTAATATTAATTTTTTCTGATAAACTGCCGATACTGATCTATGATTTAAAAACTCGATAACCTTACGTACGCAGCTTTACAAGGATAATAAAATGAAATCATCTTGGCTTAGGTTCACAATACAAAAAAAACTAATGTTGCCTATTGTGGCTCTTACGGTGATTTTTGTTTTGCTCCTATGGGTATTTTATCAAAACAAAACAGTCATCAACGAAACCCGCGATCAATTATCGCTGTCTAACTCATTAATAACAGATGTCAGTATTCTAGCTAAAGAAATAGATGTGTTTCTAGTTACTGAAGAGGGCTTTGGGCCTATTCATGGCCAGTTGAGTGGAATGATTGATGGCTTAAGTGGCTCTGGCATTCCGGTACTAGAAACAATGGCTAATCATCTGGTTACGATCAATGAGCTCGTAACTGGGATCCAACAACGCTTCAGCGAGAATGATACGATCCTACAGAAAGCCACTGAGATGAACAACGCGTCTGTAAAAAATTCAAATAAAGTTGTAACAGATTTAGCTAAACTATTAGCTGACCCAGTTAAACGATCTTCTGTTACTGATGTCGCAAGAGAGGTTGGTTTACCGGGTGCTTTAGCTAACACTAACAACAGCTATCAAATTCAAATTCTATTCAATAAAGTTCATAGCGATTTTTCTTATTACCCAGAGCTAGAAAAATACGTAGAAGAACTGGTCGCAAACCTCCGTTTAGGCGTTGAAAAATTCTCAGGTACTACCTTGGCTGATGCACCGAAAAAGTCGTTAGAAATAGCGCTTGAAATACAATCATTAACAATTAACTATGCCGAAAACTTAAACGATGTAAGTCAAAAAATTGCCACGCTAAAAACCGAACTTGATGAAACATTCTTTTCTTTAAACGAATTAGAAACTTACGAACTGGAACATGCATTCGGTAAAATTTCTGGCAGCCTCATTAGCTTTATCATTGTATTGGGTGTCGTCGCCTCTATTACCGGTATAATATCTTACCTTGTCAGCCGCTCTGTTATTGGGTCGTTAAAACAATTACAACAGCATATTGAAACTTTAGCCTCTTCCGGTGGCGACCTGACTTTCCGTATTGCGATACAGCGAGACGATGAAATCGGAGCCTTAGCCAAAGGGATTAATAGTTTCCTCAACACATTGCATGACATTTTTACCGGTGTTGCGAAAAGTGGGCATGACATTGCGGCCACCGCAGATGCCGCTTCAGAACAAGCGCAAAATGCATTGACCCACATGAACCGTCAACTAAAAGAAACTGAAGATGCCGCAACCGCGATAAACGAACTGCAAGCGGCCATTCAGGAAGTTGCGCAAAGCGCGACCTCTGCTGCTGAATCTGTTCAACATGCAGATCAAGAGTCAAAAGAAGTCGTCGATCACATTAATTCTACTGTCCAACGCATTAACGCACTCAATCAGGATTTACTGTCTGCGTCTAACGTTATTGATCAGCTCAACCAAGACAGCCAAAACATTGGTGGCATCCTCGATGTGATTCGCGGCATAGCCGATCAAACCAATCTACTAGCACTTAATGCCGCAATTGAAGCGGCACGCGCTGGCGAACAAGGGCGAGGCTTTGCCGTCGTTGCCGATGAAGTAAGATCACTTGCGCAACGAACTCAGTCTTCAATTGAAGAGATTCATACCATGATCTCTAGCCTACAGGCAGCAGCCAGTGAGGCTACATTAGTGATTAAAAAAGGCAGCGATCAGGCTGGAGAAAGCGTTGCCAGTTCAGAAGAAGCAGGCAAAGGTGTCACCAGTATTGCTGAGTTAATCAGCAGTATCGCGATGATGAATGTCCAGATCGCCAGCGCAGTTGAAGAGCAAAGTGCGGTCATTAATGAAGTAAACAGAAGCGTTCATGAAATTAAAGACTTGGCGGATGAAGGCCAAATCGCAGCGACGAAATCAAGCGAATCATCAACCAATCAATTACAGTCTGCAGATGAGCTAAGAAAGCTCATTCAACAGTTCACGATTTAACAAATATCTATGGTCAGAGCAAGCATTGGCTTGCTCTTACTCATCTACCACTTTTATAACGCCTTAAATAGATGCTGCTTGGCACGACTGACCGATAACGCATAAGCAATGCCCTTCAAATACAGCTGGTATTGACCGGTGAGAGTTTTTTCTATTCGATCAACGTATTCCATATTCACCAAAGTACTGCGATGAATTCGCCAGAATCGCTGTGGATCAAGTTGGTCTTCTAGTTGCTTGATCGATTGCCGTAATAAATATTCACGCTGCGCTGTAACCAGTGTTGTATATTTATCTTCAGCTTTTAAAAACAATACATCGTCGATCGAAATGACCTTCACGCTCTCGCCATCCTGAACATTTAACCACATGGCAAAAGACTGTTTTTGACTACCGTTGACGAGATTTAACAACAACTCAACATCAGGGTTTTTGGTTTGATTGGCCTGCGACGTCAATAACCCTTGCAGCCGGTTAACCGTTTTGAGCAAACGGTCTTCATCGACTGGCTTCAAAAGGTAGTCAATCGCACCGCGATCAAACGCTTCAACGGCATACTCATCATACGCCGTTAAAAACACCAATCGAGTCTCAGGCTTAAGCTGAACTACTTTCAATGCAACTTCCAGACCTGTTAAGCCTGGCATACGAATATCAAGGAAGGCAACGTCAGGGCTTAGTTCCATAATTAAAGCCAGTGCTTCTTCGCCGTTGGCCGCTTGTGCTACCACTTCCGCATCAGGCCATACCTCAGCCAGGACCTTCTGCAGATGAAACCTTAATAGTGGCTCATCATCAGCAATTACAATTTGAGTCATGACTTACCTTCCATTTTCGCCAGAGGTATCTTAATTTCGTTACGCCAACCGCCAGACGTTGCGCTACTGCTGAACGTCGCATCTTGCCCATAAACATTTTCTAAGCGCTGGCGAATATTTTGCAAACTTAAACCATGCCCAGCTTGGTTCTTTTGATTTGGCGGGCAGTCATCCGTTACAACCATCACTAACCTGTATTTATCTTGATAAATTTCAATTTTAATCGTTGCATCACCAATATAAGGTTCCACTGCATGACGGATAGAATTTTCAACTAAGGGCTGCAATATCATAGGGATACAATTTAAAGGCAACTGCGTCGTATCAATATTTTCTTCAATAGAGAGTCTCTCACCCATGCGTATTTTTTGAATCCCTAAATAGGCACGAACAAGAATTAATTCTTGCTCCAGAGAACAAAGATCCTGTTCAGAATTCTTTAAAACCGCACGTAACATATGGCTCAAATCGGCCAACATGCGTTTGGCAATAGCCGGATCAATATCCACTAAACTTTGTATATTTGCCAAAGTATTAAACAGAAAGTGTGGCTGAATCTGACTTTGAAGTAGGCGATTTTCAGCCTGCCGCTTGAGGTTTTCTAACTTCGCAGCTTGTAGTTGCTGGTTTCTTAACGCCAGAGTTAATGTTTGATTGTGATAACGAGACCAAAAAAAATAAAAAGCCACCACGCTGATCACTATGCCAAAAGAAAAATTGAATACTAATGTTTTATTCACTTCACCGTATTCGACAATACCATGGGTGACTAAATGCTGGTAAACCGTAATAGAGCCGACAATGATACCTATGGCAATAGAAGTCAGGCTAATTTTCATATCCGACCACGGAGCTGTTCGAGTACGCAAAAACACTTCTGAGGTATAAATAGGCAAGCCATAACTTAAACTCGCCATGAAATTCACCCAATAGCCCAAATGGTTAAGCCAGGAAGTAAGCACGGCAATGCCAGCGCAAACCAGTAATAAAGTCCCCATCGACTTATATTCAAATAAAAAGGTTCGCCAAAAACCATTCGAGCTATCACTTACCTTTGCCATCTAGTTTCCTTATGGGGCTGCTCTTAGTAAATATTGCGGTGTAAACCATTTATCCTGCATAACCATAGGCTCGATTTGATCATAATATATTATCGTCTGTTGATCTTTTTGCACCCGATCCTGTAGCGCCATACTGGAAATTTGCCACCGCTGATCATGAGCGGTTAATTCAAATACCGCCTGTTTGGCCAGTTTACCGGACTTAAGATAAAAATCCGCATGCACTGGGTGAAAATCGTTTTCAGTTAACCATAGCGTCACCTTACTATAACTCAGACCTTTTCGATCGGCGATTAACGACAGTTTTAACAGCTCACCCTCTTGTTCTCGATTATCAATATTATAATCATCCGCCCAATTAACACTGGCGACGTCCCCGACGCTGGCTTCACCCATCAGTTTTTGCATTGCAGTAATACGCATCGCACGTTTGGTATCGGGCAGGAACAACCAAAATTTATCATCCAACATAAGGACCTTTTGACCCACATTGCGTTCGTTTCGATACACCACTAAAGTTCGCCGCTTCGACCCGACATAAACATCCATAAGTGACTGAGAATCCAGTTGCCCCTGCTCGTATACTTCAATGCGCGTCGTCATTTTTACCGGTTCGCCTCGGGAACGTAAAGCATCGACTAACACTAATTCTGGATCATCACCGGCTTGAGCTAGGCTACCCGATACAAACCAAAGACACAGGCAAAGCTTGATAAAATTACGCATATCTAAGCGCCTCCGATACCGACAGATGAGTACCTTTTCTAACTGCAATTAAACTGGCTATGATCGAAATAACCGCAACACCCATAAGTGCATAGACAGCAACCGGCATCGAGAAATAGACTTGTAGTGGGTAACCTTCCGTTTGGCCGGGTGCAGGCGGCATTTGTACATCCATAAGAGTTAAGCCCAATGAAATTGCGGCGCTGATAATATAGCCAATAAAACTTCCGATAACCGATAACAGCACAGATTCAATAGCAAATAAGCGAACAATTTCATGTCGATGCGTGCCCATCGCGCTTAAGGTGCCAATCTCGCGTATCCGCTCCATCACGCTCATCGCACTGGTATTAAAAACAGCAAACATCACCATAATTAAAATAATGCCGCCCATTACACCAAAAATTCGGTCATATAAATTTTTAACCGAATGGTAAAATGTGGCTAAATCTTCCCAGGGAGTCACTTTCAAGTCTGGAAAATCATTACCGAGTTGCGCCCGATATTGAGCTTGGCTCGTCTTATCTCGCAAATAGATACTTAACTGGCTGACCCGCTGCGTATCTAACAAAAATTGAGCTGATGAGTAATGAATCATTAAGTAGCGCGCATCCATCTCAGGTACTCCGGTTGACATAATCCCCCTGACGACAACATCAATGGCATTTAACGCGCCATCGGCGGTCGATGACATTAAAGTCAGCCCTGTTCCTATTTGCGCATCAAGAGAACGAGCAAGCCCCTGCCCTAGTATCACTTCGAAATCAGCGGCCTCGTCTGGGTAGCGACTTAAGGCATGGCCTTCAGTGATATCTAGCGCCGGACCAAGAACTTTAGGTAAATCAACGTCAACGCCTTCGCCTAAAAAAATTGTCGATTTTTCACCATTGGTAATCAAGCCGTTAAAGTCGATTGACGGTAAGACATAGGAAATCTGCATATCGGTAAGTAACTGCTTACGAATATCTTCAAAATTATCGATGCCCAATTGCAGCGGATATTCTTCGTCCATCTCAAAGAAATCAGGGTGCGACAAAATCAATTGCCCATTTTCACGCATTGCAAATTCACGTAACGATTCATAGGTATAAAGTGCAAATCCGGAAGTTGTTAAAATACCGGTGACACCCATCGCAATCAGCAGTGTTGTCGCCAAGGTACGGCGAGCGTTGCGGCCTAAATTCTGCCAGGCCAATAGAATCCATTTCATATCGTTTCTCCTACCAGTTGATGAACGGGTGCGACTGACTTCAAGGGTTCGGTTTGAATACGACCTTCTTCGACATGCAATACCGTATCGCTGTAGGGCAGCAGGCGATGATCATGCGTTGCCACTAAACAGGCAGTACCTTGCTGTTGTGAGAGTGTTTTAATCAACTCTACAACGGTGGTTGCAGTATGCGCATCTAAACTTGCAGTGGGTTCATCCGCTATAATAACGCTCGGCTTTTTTACTAAGGCTCGTGCAACGGCTACTCGCTGACACTGACCTCCTGAAAGTTGCTCAGGCTTTTTATGAGCAAACGCCTCTAGACCAACCTGAGACAGTACTTCCACCACCCGCGATTGTATTTTAACTGCCGGCCAATTTAACAACATCAGCGGATAGCCAACATTGGCAGCAACCGTCATCACCGGCACTAAATTAAAGCTTTGAAAAATAAAGCCTATGTGTTGGCGCCTAAATTCTGTCTTATCGCGATCTGAGAACTGACCCAGCGCGACATCGCCATAAAACAATTCACCTCCATCATAGTTTTCAGTTAATCCACAAATATTTAGCAGCGTACTTTTACCACTGCCCGAAGGCCCTAAAATGGTCACAAACTCACCGTTATGAACCTTCAATGATGCCTGTTGTAGCACTTGGGTTTTAGCATCACCCATGCCATAGCTTTTTGATAATTGATTGGCATATAAGACTGACATCGTGATCACTCCATAGCCAAGGCGGCGACGGTATAATCATCCGCAAAATTCATTGCCTGTAATGCTTGCTGCCATTGTTGTGCTTGCTGATCTTCATCTAGTTCAAAAGCAATCGTTATCGCGTAGTAATAAACATAGGTTTGCGCTGGTGCTGGCATTGCTAGAAATGCAGGGTCTGCTAAAACATCTTGAAACAGGTAATAGCCATCTTCCATACGACCAAAGAAACTGGGCACTTGGCTAAAAGTAATCGCGGCTTTGGTTTTTACTTGCAGATCAACACTCATGCGTTGAAATACTTCAGATTTATGTGAATCAGTTAATAACCGCAGTGCCATCGCCATTTCATCGAGTCCCTGCTCAGTATTACTCATTTTCGACCAGGGCATTAGCGCGTCACGCCCCATCATGGTGTGACTACTGCCAAGGATGACTAAGGCTAATGGGTCTTTATCGTCCTCATTAAAAATCTCTTGCCATTGCTTGGCGAGCTTTTTCGCTGAACCCTGCTCATTGGTGACATCCATGTAGTTTTGGTAGGCAGACAAAAATTCGGCTGAAGAATAATCTGCGGCGTTGGTTTGAACAGACCACACTGCACTGAGCAACAGTAACGCTATTGCAACGGTCAAATCTTTAAGGGTTAATGTATTCATGGCTCTCGTTCCTTGGTTGGTTTGAAACCAAGATACGACACAGATTTCTACTCAACAGTCGCAAATGACAAACCGTCTACTGGCTTCGTAAACGGTTATCAGCAAAGCTCAATGGTTTATGAATCTCTCATCCAGCTGAGCACAACCAATATTTTCATTAACGCCCTGCAGTTACCGGTTATCAGCGTTATTTACCATTAGTCGTTTGGCATAATTTGAGTTTCAACACAACGGTACACTGCAAATAATTAAAATTCTTATCAAACAAAGGATGCAGGATGAATGTTTCGGCCTACTTAGCATTAATACTTCTATTGAGTGGCTCAGCAGTGGCGGCTGAGCCATGGAGTAAAAGCATTGAAATCGAACTGCAAACTGAACGGGCGTGGGCAAACGCGGATGCAAGCCAACCCTGGATTACCAGCAGTCAATGGCAGGAATCGTTAATCACCGATGTATTGCTCACAAAACAAGGTTTTGGCCTAGGCTGGGAAACAGAAAATACGACGATAGAGATAACCGACCTCTACCAAGACTTTTCATTTAAAAATGCCGACTGGACCGTAGGCATTAAACCTCAAGAGTGGGCTTATGCTTACAGTGATAGCCAATTAAACTGGATTGAAGACAGCGACCCAATGCTGTTAACAGAGCAATATTTACCCTTTGGCAGTTGGCAACTGCTGTGTCGTTACAACCATCAAACTCTATGCGCTACACGGCTAACAGGCTGGTTAGATATATTCGATTGGCAAATAATGATTGGCGTAGAAGATCACTGGCAAGGTGCTGCAGCGCTGCAATCGCAGATAGGCAGTGGTGGGTTATTTTATATTGAAAGCTTTGCACGCAGCCAATATGAAACACAAACCCTAACCCCTATCGCAGTAAATATATCCCAGATCGAAACTGAAATCAGTAGCTTCGTCCAAGCAAATATTGGTCTGCAATGGACCTTTAACCAACTGACGCTGCAAACAGAATCATTGTTCAGAAACAGAGGTTTATCCGCTGACGACTGGGACTCTATTCACTCGCAATTGGAGTCCAGCGCTGCAGGATTAGTCGCTGATGCGTTCCAGTCACCACTCGGCCGTAGCCAGCATTTACTGCGTATCAATCAAGACTGGGGCGCGGTGAATTTCGAAAATATTATTATATTTTGGCCTGATGCCAATAATAGTCTGCTGAATGAACTGAATTTAAGTTGGGAGATAACCCACAAATTAACGCTTTCAAGTGAATGGCAACACAGCTTCGAAAGTAGTCTACTTTCAAGTATCGGCAAACAAGATGATGTGATATTCACACTCAATTTCAAGAACGGTTTTTGATTTTGTTTTAAAAGGCCAAATTAATGGCCCTTACGTTCTTCAAACTTACCCGCCATAAACCCTAGGCGAGAACGGGGATAGTATAACCAGTATCCCAATCCGGACATTTAGCTATATCCAAACTAATGTTTAGATGCCAAGTGATGTGATTATTATTTGAAGCAAAAGAATGCATGGCATCATAAGGCATCTGAACCACTGCTGATCGATTAAAATAACCCCCTGGAGTTATCACTGCAGCTTCGCTAACGACTGCATTGTCGATAACTTCCACCTTAGTATGTGTCCGACGATTAGTACCGCTGCCACTGACAGCAGTTTCAGTTCTTGTAAGCTTCATGGTCACGCGATTGAGTTCGACTTTTTTGGGTGGGCTTAATGTGAGCGCTAATTCAACGCTATCACCTGCCACATAAGTATCTTTATTCAATTGACATTTCACATCACCTAAACGGCCTTGAGCAATGCCACGTTTTATTCCGCTGATAACCATCGAACCGAGAAAGAAGCTAAATACCCCGGCGACCATTGCCATTGACCCATTACTTTGGCTTATGCCGGCGAATGTAAAAATTAATGCAATAATAAAAAACGGCGAAACGATCAGCGGAGCTGTAAAATTACCTTTAACCTTGCCGGCAATAACAAAAGATTTATGGTAGCCATTGCGCTTATCGACATCTGAAAAAGAGAAACTTCCTCTTTGCGAAGGGTTTGCACGCACAATCAGGTCTACTTCAGCTTTAGGGTCTATTGCCCAGGGGATATCGGCGCGTGCTTTGATATACCAGTCGATATTAAGTTTATCACCATGATAAGTGATCGGTGCCTGATCTAATTTAAATTCAAAATCAAAACGATGAATACCTGGATTCAACTGCCCATGATAAACCGCAAGAATGTGATGACCTCCACTATCCCGATTTCCTTTACCATGCGTTCGCCAATATCGGTCAATGGTAATTTCTTTGCAGTCGCATACTGAGTCGACAGTCACCTCTAGGTAACCTTGAATGGTATCACCTAATTGATATTCCCTTGTGTCGTTTAATAACTTTATCTCAAGTTGACATTTCGCCATTATTTTTCCCTTAAGTTCTGAAAATATTCATATAATTCATCTTCCATTGAACGTATGTCATCGCCATATCGCAGCTTTAATCCGTCCACTTGTTGAACCGTCAATTCTGGTACCTTGCCTGCATTTCGTCGCGCAAATTCAATTCGTCGTTGAAAAATGCACAGCAATGCTTGGGTTGATTGTGTTGATACGCAAATCGTCTTTACCTTAAAACCCGAAAGCCTAAGCTCCCAGCTCAAGTCTCTATGGGTCGTGACCGCCAGTCGTTTATATTTTTTATAGACCTTAAGCCGTTGAAAAAGACTTAAGTTTTCGATGCTGTCGATAAAATATTTATCGGCGACCTCAAATTTAGGCACTTCATCAATATGAAGTCTAATAAATGGAAACTCTTCGCATTGTTTATGTAGTGCCAGTAAATGCGTGGTTTTACCTCGGCCGTGATCAGCAATAAACTGGATACAAGTTCGCTCGTCTGCCATATAACCTGCCAGACCATCAATGTTGACATAGGCTACCTGTTTTCGCTCAAGTGAGCTCAGTTCACCAAATGGATTAAAGCGCAGGTTTAAATTTTCAAAAGATAAGGCTGACATAAACTCACTAGGAATGCACAAACAACGATAGAACCCATCGATGAATCAACGCATCGACAATCAGGGCGAGATTGTTTCACACCCTGTAATCTTAGGTCATTGAACTAGAGCACTAATTAAGTGGTTTCTGCCAAAAAAGTGCGTGGCCGGCTTCTGGGTCCAGTTCATAACCTTCATAACCAAGCTTGGTATAGGCATTCTTTGCGATGGTATTATTGCTTAAAACCTCTAAAGTTATTTTGCAACACCCTTTAGCTTGAGCGATATTCTCAACTCGTTCCAGCATACGAAGGCTGACACCTAAGCCGCGAAATTGAGGAAGCACCGATACATCATGGATATTCACCAATGGCTTGCAGGCAAAGGTTGAAAACGCTTCAAAGCAATTGACTAGACCTGCTGGCTGATCATCCACAAAAGCAAGCACAGAAAACGCATGTGGCAACTTATTCAACTCCGATACTAAATGGCGTTTGGTGAAATTGGTTAAACCTTGTCCACCACCCATGGCGTCAAGGGCATATTTATCGAGGATTTCAGTAATAATTTTGGCGTGTTGCGGGTCTGCATAATCGGCTTGGATGACCTTGATATTCATTGACTAATGTTCGCTCTAAGCTAAAAGGTGGAAGATACAGCCATGAGTATATCAATAACTTATAGGCCCAGAATACTGCTTAACTCTATCGTCCGGTGACAAAAAGATCATCACACTGGTAAAACTATAAATTATTGAATCAGTTGAGCAAGCGTCCACTATCGATAGGCTCAACCGTGACGACTGCCACGGCTTTGCTATAGAACATTACATCACAGTGCTATTCATCGGTAACAATCACTACTTTTAATGCCTTCGGACCATGCGCGCCAAAAGCCAAGGTCTGTTGAATATCCGCTGTTTTTGACGGCCCGGTTATACACACAATATTGGTTAAGGCTTGAGTATTAGGGTGATCAGCCATCCAGTCTTCAAATCGGCCATAAAGTTTAGATGCTTTAACAACCACCAAATGCACAGGCGGCACCAAACTCATGGTTCGAGGTTCAGCAATGTCGGGAATCAACACAATCGTACCCGTCTCAACAATCGCGGATTCTGATGAAGTCACCCCGACTTCAACTTGATTAAACACCTGTTGGCGTTGACCGCCCATTGGGTCATTGATGGTCAATAAATCAATTGAGGATGGGTTATTGGCCCGCCAGCGTCGTAATTGCTGCCCCAGCAGTGAAAGATCGCTGGCCCAACATTGAGTTAATTTTAATTCCGCTAACCATTGCGCAATGGTCCAACAAACGCCCTGAGACGAGGCAAACCTCACATCGGCATTGGCAGCTCTAAGCTTTTGTTCAAACAACGCAATTAGCTCGGCGCGATTCATCGGTAACGGCTCGGGTGCCGAGGCAATATCGTCATCCAGATTAGTCATCGGTGATTGAAATTGACCTTGTCGTAACCGTTTAAAAATTGCTTCACGTGCACTCATATTCAATCACTCCTGAGGCTTAACTTTTGACGAACGTTTAGCCATGCGGCTATGCAGTGACTTCGATGATAACTCTGGTGGGTTGCGATGCTTTGCCCATCCGCCTAATGGCACTGGCCACTTTAATCGTCGATGCCAAATACCGTAGCCCCAAAGCACCAGACTCACACCAGCATTGTAAACGGTACTGTGACGGCCAGCCCAAGACCAACCACTAAAACCGACACGTTCAAATAATTTCGGATGCGCGGTTTTCTCGCGCTGATCGAGTAACAATGCAGTAATTGGAATACCGGCAGGGCAAACCTGATTACAGGCACCACATAAGGCCGAGGCTTTTGAATGGTCTGGCGTTGACCCTAAAGAATCCAAATGGGGTGAAAGGATTTTCCCAATCGGCCCTGGATACGTTGTGTTGTAAGCAAGGCCGCCAATGCGCGTATAGACCGGGCAATGGTTCATGCACGCACCGCAACGAATGCAACTCAAGCTGATTTGCTGTGTTTGTTTTTGAAATAATGTCGAACGACCATTATCAAGCAACACCAAATGAACCTGACGCGGCCCATCACGTTCACCTTGTTTCCTTGGCCCATTTATCATATTTACATAAGTGGTAATTTCTTGCCCAGTGGCGCTGCGTGTCAACGCACGAATAAGCGTGGGTACATCTTTAAGATGCTCAACAATTTTCTCAATACCGGTAATGGCAATATGTACCTCTGGCACCGTAGTGCTCATGCGACCGTTGCCTTCGTTTTCGACCAGACATAAGGTACCGGTATCTGCAGCGAGAAAATTCACGCCACTTAAACCTACTTTGGCTTTTTCAAAGGCCGAACGCATTTGTTGTCGACCGATGGCAATAAGTTCATCAACATCATCGGTATAGGGCACATCTAATTTACCGGCAAACAAATTAGCAATGTCTTCTTTGGTTTTATGAATCGCAGGCATGATAATGTGCGAAGGGGCTTCACCGGCAAGTTGCACAATAAACTCGCCCATATCGGTTTCCATTGCGTCAATATTGCGCTGTTCTAAATAATGGTTTAGGTGAATTTCTTCACTGACCATCGACTTACCTTTAACCAATAAATCTGCCTGCTCATGTTCAATGATGCCATGAATAATTTTCTGGGCTTGCTCACAGGTTTCGGCCCAATGCACAACAACGCCATTGGCTATCAGATTTTTTTCCGCCTGTTCAAGCAGCTCGGGTAATTTAGTTAATGCACG
>QGCX01000143.1_pt1 | contig 15917 bp, 17 predicted proteins | sample 4708031 | NCBI WGS metagenome assembly QGCX01 (sample SAMN08941163, study PRJNA450518) | Sediment metagenome, whole genome shotgun sequencing project. | reverse complement strand
ATGGGGCTAGACGGTTTCGCGACCCTATACCAAAGTAAATTGGACGCCATCAAGTCTTTATATAAAGGCATAGAATTTGAAGACGAGATGGTGGGCTATTTGCCACACTGTACATTTAATTTAAATACTCGTGCGGCGAGTATTGATACACCCTTGCATGCGTACCTACCTTATAAGCATGCCGACCATTTACACCCAGATGCGGTAATTGCTATTGCTGCGTCTAAAAATAGTCGGGAATTAACCGAAGAAATTTTTGAAGGCCAAATTGGTTGGTTGCCATGGCGTCGTCCCGGTTTTCAATTAGGTTTGGATTTAGAAAAAATTGCCAAAGAAAACCCGCACCTAAAAGGTGTTGTACTTGAAGCACATGGCTTATTTACTTGGGCTGATGATGCTAAAGAATGTTATGAACTCTCCTTAGAAATGATTAACCGAGCACAAGCATGGTTAGAAACTAAAACTGAAGGTCAGGCGGCATTTTCTGGTGCGATTCATAGCAGCCTAGATATAGACGCACGCCATTCGATTGCAGCGCAATTAATGCCGTTAATTCGAGGCAAAACCAGTGCGGTTCAAAGACAGATTGGTCACTTTGATGATTCAGATACCGTTTTAGAATTTGTTAATTCACAAGACTTAGCAAAATTAGCCAAGTTGGGTACCTCATGCCCAGACCATTTTTTACGCACCAAGATGTGCCCTCTGGTATTAGATTTTGATCCGGCTAAACAAAATTTAGCGCAAGTGATTGAAGGCCTAGACGAACAACTAGAAAGCTATCGCCAAGATTACGCCGCTTATTATAACGAATGCAAGCATGACAATAGCCCTGCGATTCGTGACGCTAACCCAGTCATTTATTTAGTCCCAGGCGTGGGTATGTTTGCATTCGCCAAAGACAAATCCACCGCGCGCATTGCCGGTGAATTTTATACCAATGCTATTAATGTCATGCGTGGCGCCGATGGCGTGAGCGAATATATGGGCTTACCAGTTCAAGAAGCTTTTGACATTGAATACTGGTTGTTAGAAGAAGCAAAACTTCAGCGTATGCCAAAACCTAAAAATTTAGCCGGTCGTATTGCTTTAGTGACCGGTGGTGCCGGTGGTATTGGCCAAGCGACGGCTAAAAAATTAGCGGAGCAGGGCGCACATGTCGTTTTATTGGATATTGATGAAACGTCATTAGCTGAAACAACGAAACAATTTGTGAGTGTGTTTGGTCAGGATGCCGTAAGCAGTTACGTAATGAACGTTACCGTAGAAGAGCAAGTAGCTGCCGCTATTGCACACAGTGCTGTTGCCTTTGGTGGTCTTGATATTGTGGTATCCAACGCAGGTATTGCTTCATCGGCACCGCTTGAAGAAACAACCTTAGAACTATGGAATCGTAACCAGGATATTTTATCTACAGGTTACTTCTTAGTGGCGCGTGAATCCTTCAAGCTACTTAAGACTCAAGACATGGGTGGCAACATGGTATTTGTTTCGAGTAAAAATGGACTCGTTGCCTCTGCTAATGCCAGTGCTTACTGTGTTGCAAAAGCAGCTGAAATTCAGTTGGCTCGTTGTGTAGCACTGGAAGGCGCACCGTTGGGTGTCCGTGTGAATGTCGTTAACCCAGATGCCGTATTGCGCGGCTCTAAAATTTGGACCGGTAAATGGAAAGAAGAGCGCGCCAGTGCTTATTCCCTGTCAACCGACGAACTTGAAGAGCATTACCGTAACCGCAGTATGTTAAAACTGAATGTATTACCTGAAGATATTGCCGAAGCAATTAGCTTTTTTGCATCCGATGCGTCGGCTAAATCCACTGGTAATATTTTGAATGTCGATGCTGGCCACGCGCCATCATTCACGCGCTAAACACGGTTGACCGAGCCGCTAATTTAGCCAACCGATTTACCTAAGTACGCCAACTCAAGGTAATGTTTCCGGCCCCTCCATGTGAGGGGCTTTTTTTATTTCTTACGCACTTAGTTGTTGTGTTTTACCAAAGCTGTGAATTTTCTTTATATCAAATGGCTTGTTTTAGGCCATTAGTTGATCCAGTCAAAGAGCGTGTCTAGGTGAAGTTTTACATCATCGATTGTCATTGCGACTAAATTTTAATAACGATAGGCGCCAAGACTAAAAGCACTCCAATAATTAAAAATACCACTAAATTACTTACTAAATATGGAAATACACAAAGCCCAATGCCTGAAATTAATACAACAGGTTTCTTTTGTTTTCGCCCATAAATAAAATAGCCAATTCTTATTCCGCCAAATAACACACCCCACATAAGCAAAGCGGTACTTACCATCTAGGCATCCTCTTTTTACGGTTTTGTTTCGGCAATATCGTAGTCTCGGTTGCAACAAAGTTTACGCCGCTAGCTCGTGTACCTATTGATAATTACCAATTTTATACCACCTAGCCAGTATTGATCGATCTTTGCTTATTTCCTTTTTGAGTTTTTAAATTAGTTAAAACCCACTATAGCCTTATCGGCGCTTATAAATTTACGCGTTGCCCACGGATTTTTATTGAAAAAGAGACTCGGTTCGCAAAAATCCACTTTCAAAGTCTAGAGTATTTGCGGAAGATATTAGCGCGAGATATAACTGAAACTTATTTTTAGTAAGGGGTGTTTCGAACTCAACTATGAGTTTTTGGAATAGGGCTTAAATCGATAGAGGTTTAAATATAGATAGCCTAGGAAGTAATGGCTAGATCTTGGCTAATTCATGTGCCAATACGCATTTTTATATGGAATTAAGTTAAATTAAAAGGAGATTAATATGTCTTGGCAGAAACTGAAGACTAATATAAGTGCCCATTCATTGATGGCACTGGATGCACAAACTTGTCGCGATTATGGCGTTAAAGTAGATAGAAGCTTTCCATTTTATCGGGGCAAGATCAGGCGGTTATAAATGCAGATATAGACAGAATTATTGCTAAGAGGGGGTATGATCCTCAGCCCCCACGATTGAAAAAAATAATGATTTAACATGGTTTTTTAACGGGACAGCAATGCTATAGCCTCTATAAACTTAAGGAAGTTAAATAGGGCAAAATAAAATACATATTAATTTTAACTATTGCAGCGATTGAACCGAAAATGACTGCAAAAATAGTACAGGCTAAAACAAAGCTAACCTTTACATAAATTAGTCGATAAAACTTTTCTAATAAATGCCAAATTAGAAATAGAACTCCAATCCAAAACATAAAGCTGAGCTGATATAAGAGCGCCAGACTAATCAAAGCAAGTTCACTGATAAAGCCTACAATTTCTGCCAATAAGCGAATAGACAGATGTTTGTCGTGAAAAGATAACCGAATTCGAGTCATACCAAAAAAAAACGCCAACGGTAATAGAGACAGTATTGCCGGTTTAAACGACAACAGCACTGCGCTCTGGTTGCTGTTTAATGGCAACCATGAAGTATAGAATACTTCCCATGTAGCTAATACTAATATTAAACTTAGTAGAGTTACGAGAATTGTTGCTTTTAAACCATTGTCAGAAGACTGAGCGATGATCAAGCCGGGCATTATCACAATTGCAAACTTAAAGGTGAATAGAAACGCAATAATACAGAAAAATCCGAATATCGAACTACTAAAAGCAATGGTCAACACTAAAAATGTGATAGTCAGTGGGCATCCTATCCAAATGTAAATGTCGCGCTCATCGCTTAAGCGTTTAGCAAAGGAATAATAAATAACACCTGATAATGCTATTCCAGAGAATAGAATTAAATATTCAGAGTGTGATGCTACTAAGCAAATGATAGACGCGCTATAAACGATCAATTCATTCATAATTGGCGGAAAATAAGACATAATCTTTGCGACTAGAGCTAGCATTAACAAAGCAGATACAGCGTATAGTGAAGAGGTAATGTAATTAATGCGTTCTTCAGTCTTCGAGAGACCCGATTGGCTATCATCATCGATGTCTTCACTGGGATTAACTGATAAGTTGTCTTCACTCCGTCCTAAATCTGCATCGTCATTTTGTTTGTCTAAATCAATGTTTTATTTTTCTTTTGCATCGTTTTTTAAATCTATCGATTTATCGATAAAAACATCTTTAGATATTAAGTAATCTTGATTTAATTCAATCAACAATTGATATTGCGCATTTATTTCTTCTATAGAGGTTGGTTGATACTGAGTATTTGCACTTGTTAAGATTGGACTTAAAATAGTGATAAATAGAAATATTGATAAGAGTCTATTCAAAACAACTCTTGCTACTTTTGATTGAGAATTCATATGGTTCCTTGCCATTCCTAGCTGATATCCATTTCTTACTTAAAGAAGTCATTCAGCCATCTAGTGAGCTAAATAGTCATTTTTAGTAATATGCAGTGTTAGTTAGACCGTCGCTTTAATTTTAGTTGTAAAGCGCCTTGTATGATAAATCAAAGCCCTAATTTGAAATGACTTGGACAGTACTGATACTCATACTAGCTAAATACTTAAAAATGGGTTCAAGATATTCATCTTTGGCACCGGGTTGCATTTCTAAAATAACTTTAACATTTTTATTGTCGATTAAAGTGTCGTTCAGTTCTTTTGAGTTAATAACCGGTGAGTTAAAATCAAGATTTTCATCTTGATAGTAATAGTCGCCTGTAGCGGTCACTAGAATTGTAATCCTATCGACGGTATCGGTAGCTTTACTTGCTCCTTTTTCTAATTTAAGATCATAGAATTTTTGATATTGTGGGCACTCCCATTCCTTTCCTGTCAATGCTTCTATCCTTGCTTTCGCAGTAGGGTACAGGTCGTGATAAAATTCTATGGCATTTAAATCGTCTATAAGTGAAGTGAATTCTTCAGTTTTTACGGCTTCTTTGCTCTTTTTACTTACAGTTTCCTCAAGCTCTGATGGTGTTATTCCTGATTCATAATTATCCCAATTTTCGATTGTAAATACGTCGCAGAATCTTAGGGAGTCGTTAGTTAAGTCTTCGTTTTTATTGCTACAGCTTACAAGAATTAAAGAGGCAACAATAAATAACGCAGAGTTTAGTGGTTTTTTAAGCAAGGAATTATCCTCTTATTAATTTATCTACTAATAAATTTTGAATTCTATAAGTGAGTAAAATCCTAGATTAGATGGGTATTCTGGTTAAATTATTGATTGCGTGAATAGACATAGGTAAGGATTAATTTGCGCTTAATTAAATTCATTATATATGAATTATGATTCCGTATCTGGCACGCTAACACGAAGTGGTTCACGTTTTTTGTATAAATATAAATTTTCATGTGCATGATAGTATGGACTATATAGTGTTTTTAATGTTCCATAGGCTTTATATGTGCTCTAGTAAATACTGGTTTTTTAAGAATACTGAAGCAAAAAATTACAGTTGGAAAGTTTATTGATTTGGAACTTCAGAAAGTTTTAGGGTACTGATAATGAAAAATATACTTCTGAATCTTTTACTGATAGTTACAATCACGGGATGTGCAACTGTAGATAGTCATACTTCTGCCTTGTTTAGCGAATTTTTACGGTATGAAGAAGGTACCAATAAGAGCAACATTATTGAGATTGCTGATCGATACTTTAGTCCCTCATTACTCGGTGAAAGTTACAAAATAAATTTTGAAGTAGAAAGTCAGTTGCTTTTTAAAGAATATATGGCCGCCATCGATGGGCATTACGAGAGTGTTTCTGGTAAAGAGGGCTGCCTAATTATTAATGGCTATGATGAGGATGAATCACCGGTAGTATTTAGCCTTAAGTATATTTCAGATAATGGACATTGGTTGATAGATGAAATTCATATCGTTTATGTCGAAACTGATAAAGCATTCTCTGATGTAGCTATATGCCCAAGTGACTATCTAAACAAATAAACTTAATATTAGTTTAACTGCAACTCATCAGCAGCGTTAGGTGTTACGATAGGTGACCTTGTAGCACCCCTTAAATAACTAGCGATATATAGCCAATTGATGAAACCCGTAGTCACCTTTGAACAAGCAAAAGAGCATTTCATAGATAACCGAGAGCATTCGATATTTGTTAAAGTGATGTCTGATTTTTACCCCAATAAACAGCCACATGCTGGCTTTGCAATGAACGAAGCTGCTCACTGGTCAGTTAATATTGACCAATTTGAAATCATTGATGATTGGCGGCTAAAAGACTACCGCTTGTTGAAATCAGGTATTGAGGCGTCTGGTTTACTCGTCGACCAACAAAAACATATTTTCATTTACGATGACATTAATAGCAATAGCAGTCAAACCGGTTCGCGTTTTGATGCGTCTGCACGTTTGTATACTATTTTATGCCTGCTAGGGTTTGAAAATGTCAGTATAATTCATGATGTTTTAGTAACCGAAGATTCTGTACATGAATTTTTGCAAACGCTTGAGGTCGGTTCGTCTAATCCAAAAGTTACAACTGTAAGATCCATACATCAACAATACCATCAGACGCACTCCCAGAATCATCTATTGAGCCATAGTCAAATGACTGAAGTTCTTTCGGGTGCAAAAGGGGGCTATTACTTGTTGGATGCACGAACGCAGAGGGAGTTCTTGGGACTTGATGCAGGGTATTGTTACGTTGAACGAGCAGGCAAAATAGAAAATGCAATCAACGTGTGTAGTGGCGATTTTCAAGCGAGTGAATCTGAAGGCCTATATGCGTTATTAAATCGACTAGAACAGGCATTATTGCTACGTAATATTACTTCTAATGATTTTATTATTTGGTATTGCGGAACCAGCTGGCGAGCCTCGCGTATGTTTGTGTTAACCAAAGCCTTGGGCTATTCAAATGTGCACATCTATGATGGCGGTTGGTATGAATGGCAAAGTTACTTAAAAGGAGTTTAGAAATCGTTAAGCGCTTTTAATTGCTAATGTCTAGTGAAAAATTAACTTAAATGAAAACACACTCTACGGGTTATGGCGTAGAGCGAATTCTGATTCATCCAATAACAGAGGAAGAATATCAGACGCTAACCGATATCACCATTACCCTGATAACAGCATCAGACCAAATTGTCGAACTCTGACCAGAGGTGATGTTATTGATGGTTTCATCGTTGCATTAAATAGTAACTACCCGCTAATTAACAGGTTCAACTGAAGTGGCAGAACTCTTGTATTTACTCGGCGTCATGCCTGTTCGCTGCTTAAATGCATTGTAAAAAGATGAACGGGTATTGTATCCGACGGACAATGCGATTTCTAAGACAGTCTGTTGACTGGTTTTAAGCGTTTCTTTTGCCGCCTCAATGCGAGCATCATTGATGTAACTATAAAAAGTCGTCTGCATTTCCTGGTTTAACACTTGTGACAAATAATGCACGGAAATACCAAGTTCAGACGCGAGCGTTGAGGCATCAATATCAGGATTCAAATAGGATTTTTCTTCCATCACTTTCCGTTCAATCTTACGCGCGATGCGTTTTAAGCGCTCTTGGTCAATTGAAGAGTTTGAGTATTTCTGTGCTGCGCCATCTCCCGGGCTGGACTCTGGTTTAGGGGCCGGTTCTGGTTCTACTTTAATATGGGAAAATACTGGTTTCCTGTTCAACGTCTGTAGACAAAACATCCAGATAAGCAGAAGGACCATTACAGACAGTATGGTTTCGCTGATGAACGGTGTCGTTGTGATGGAAGATAAGCCCAATACTACCAGTGCATAAAGCCAAGTAACCACCAACAGGCCGGTAAAGCCGACAAGCCAGTCCAGCCGCTTTCCTTCATGGTCAGCAAACTCGATATTCAATTGTTGGTGATACGCCTTTGTATTTATCACGGTTCTACTGAGGTAGAGAATGCTCAGGACGGTCCAGCCGACCAATAGGAAGGCAAACCCTGCGGAATTAATGCCCACCCAGACCGAAAGCTGCTCTGGATCGTTAAAAAACATATTGTTGAAATCTTCGCTCGGCATTAGGCCAATAGACAGACTAAGCATGCCCGCCAGCCCAACGGGTATCCAATGGATTGCGCGTTTATCGGGTTCAGGCCGAGTGCCATAGGCGGTCAACAGCTGTTGATACCAATAGATCATTGGTAGAAGTAGAAAAAAGACGACAGGGATTGAGGCGATATATAGCCTCGCGAGTAGCCCTCCTTGATCCATCATGAGTGAGCCGGATACCAACCAGCTGAGTATGACAATGACGCCGGCGACGAGCTTACTCGGTTTGTGTTCTGCCGGATTCAGATAGAGCAGTGATAGAAACAACAATCCTATACCAACGCTTATCCCGTCTATAAACATCCTGAATTCCTTTGATATTTCTCAAAAACTTGTCCTTCTGCTGTCCTTCTCACGGGAAAAGGACGAATACAGCTGTAGAAAGACCCAAAATAGCACCATCAGCTTTTGATGAAAACTGTAAAAAAGAGGATGGACTCAATGGTCAACAAAGCAACACTCGGTCAATGTCAGATAAAACCGTTTCCGACTGCCATTATTCCATCACTGATTATTTCTTAACTCACCGGAGAAAACGATAAATGAAACAACCTTTTAAGCTGTCTATTGCCATTGCTATTACCGTATCGACTGGCTTGCTAACCATGGCAGAAGCCGAAGAATCATTCGTTAATACCAAAGCATACATAGGCGGAAAGACCATTGATGACAGTGCCTGGAGTGCGCAAGATGGCCATGGCTCGATAGGCTTGCTGACTGATTTTAAGACTGGATTTCATGGCATCCGTGTTGCCGTGGACTTATTTGGGGCGGGCAGTGAAGACAGTACCACAAGCCAAGTGAAAGGCACCTATACCGCAGAAGCACACGTGGGGCTAAGGAAGTACTTTGAACTTCAATCTCGAATTAGGCCCTATGTTGGTGGCGGAGTTAATTTTGCGTATGCAACGCAGACTAACAATGACGGTTCTGGAAAAACAGAAGAGGAAGACACTAACACAGGGCTTTGGCTGAACGCCGGTGTTGATTATCTTCTGACCGAGAAATTTACCGCAGGCGTCGACGTTCGCTATGCCACGGCAGAGGTTGAACTTTACGGTGAATCAGTTGAGCTTGATGCAACAGCGATTGGCGTTTCCTTAGGGTATCGTTGGTAAGTCGCCCTGCTAACATCAGTAAAAGCCAAATGAGAGTTGAGTGCATCTGTGATGCCTCAACTCATCTTGGTGAGCATTATGTGCATTCGTGATGATTTTGACAGATCGTACCCCCAAAAAAACTTGAAAATGACTTAAAAACAGTGTCCTTCTCATTTGGAAAGGACGAAGACAGTGGCACAAAGCCCCAAAATGGCTTCATCAACTTGTGATGAACAGTTAGGAAATTAAAAGATGAATACCATAATCAACGAAATGAACCAAGGCCAACGTCAGCTAAAGTCACTTGCTGGCGCAGCCTTTATTGGCATGGCCTTATGTTATATCACCCTCTTTATTATCTATGGCGCCCTATTGAACACACCAAGCGACGCGAATACAGCTGAAAAGATTGCTTACCTCATTGAAAATAAGGGGCTGTATAACTTTACCTACATTTTGGGCTACGTTCTTTTTTCTTGTCTGCTGTGTTTTTGCGTTTACGTCATTGGCAACCTTTACCAGCAGGTGTCGAAGCCTGCCATAGCGATGGCCACGCTGTTTGGCTATTTCTGGGTGGTGGTATTGTTATGCGCCGGCATGATTGGCATTAGTTCTAATGAGCTATTGGCAAGCTATAGCCCCTCGAACCCCGCAGCGGCAGAAGTGATCTACTATGCCAGAGTCTTATTGACGGAAAGCCTTGGCGGCGGCATCGAGTTTATCGGCGGTGTATGGCTGTTACTTTTAGGAGCAGTAAGTTGGCGTCACGGCTTGTTTTCAAAGTCCCTATCAGTGTTTACGATGGTGAAGGGGGCGGTTGGCGTAATAACGCTCTTCTGCGCAGACTCGGTGTTAAGAGATTTGTTTGGTATTACGGGAATTGTATGGTTTATCTGGATGGGCATTGTCATGATCAAGAAGCCTTCTTGACAGGTCATGCCAACGCACCGCGAGACGCGTTGAAAAAGGCTAATATTTTTATGTTTATCGGACTGACAGTTAATCTACGCGGAAAACCCAAACCATCAACGGTTCGCGAATCACAAAAATCGCTCACCTCGTCGCGAATATCCGCTAAATAGCTGGATACTTGGTACGCGTCGGCATATCCAAGAGAAACCTCAGAATAGTGTGATACTTGACTGCTTAGACAAGTATCACTCACATGTTCGTAACTTATTGAATTTTATAAGAAATTCTCGTCGGCTTTTTTCTGGATACTGAGTACGCATATCAAATATCCACGATATTCAAATTGACTGGCTGCGCTGGGCACGGCAGTATGAGTGGGGATAAAGGAAATTATAGATTTTCTTGAGAAATGAAATGCGTACACTGGATACTTCGTACGCGTCTGTGAAATAAACTGTTACGTGTACTAGAGCCATGAATCGAGTATTTGGAAATTACGAAGTTACTTTAAGGGATGAGCCAGTTTACTCTCGTAATTCGGCTGACAACCCAAGAGCCTATATTCACGAATACTGTCGTAGTGATGAGTATCAACATGTATCTGCACATGGTGTAAGGGTTAGGGAAAACGACGAGATGTTAGCTTCCGCAATATTACTGGGGGTTGGTGGTGCTACAGGTGTTAACGAAAACTCGGTGGCGTTTGACGGCGAAGCTCTTTATATGGCTTGCGGAATGCCGCCCACTGTCTTGTACCCGCAGGGCATAAATGCCAACTCGCCTCCAGCCTACGCCTCATATGATGTTCTCCGGATGGCCGTCCCGATCATCAGCTCGCAGTTTTGCGGCCGGCTTCCTCCGGACCAGACCTCACGGTCAAGCCCTTGCCATTCGCTAGTAGTTATCGTCTAATCCCAACATGGTTTTCGACGGTGATCTTCCTACAGAGGACTTTCACCTCATAAGTTCATGCCCATGCTGGGCGTACACAATCCATTGCAACGGACTCGGAGAAAGCCCCTCGCCGTTGAATAGGGGCGTTATAGCTCTTCAGCATCCGGAGTATGAGGAATATGAATATTTCAACGAGCGACAAAGTAAACGACTTCCTTTCTGATATACAGTCCATATCCTCTGAGCAGTTTGATATGGTGATTGCAATAAGAGATATCTTCTTAAGGGCCAATGAAGAATTAGTTGAAGGTATTAAATATGGTGGTTTGGTCTTTAACATGTCAGATGCGTTGATAGGAGGTATTTATTCATATAAAGAACATGTCTCAATTGAGTTCAGTAATGGCGCGGACTTTATTGATAATTATTCGATCTTGGAGGGTGGTGGTAAAAAGAGGCGCCACCTAAAGATATACGAAAGTGACGATATTTCTCAAAAAAATATCGCGTACTTTATAAATCAAGCAGTGAATAACTAAAGGAAAATATCGAATGGTAAAATTCGGATATACAATTAATTATGTGCGTGATGTAGATATAGCCTTGTCATTCTTTGAGAAAGCATTTGAAATGACACGACGCTTTATCACTGACGAAAATGACTATGGTGAATTGGATACGGGTGAAACAGTTCTGGCTTTCGCATCTCATGAATTAGGACTATCAAACTTCTCTGGCGGATATATAAGTTCTACTGATTCAGAAAAACCATTAGGCATCGAAATAGCACTCATAACCGATGATGTTAGTGGCATACATCAGCGCGCAATACAATATGGTGCAGTTGAGTTAAAGTCGCCTGAAACAAAACCTTGGGGGCAAGTTGTTTCTTACGTTCGTTGTCCGTCTGGCATCTTAATCGAGTTATGTACCCCGATTCAAAACTAAGCTATAACAAGGCATTGCAGCGGATAAACCGCTGAATGCAGCGTTGCCCTTAGGAGTAGATAATGAGCAAGTGGGATACTAAAACTGCAGAGTGGTATGCAGAAAAATATGGAGATTACGCCACGAACAAGCTCGGCGTAGAAGCCTTGAAACTTGCTGAAGACTCAACTGTGGTTGATATTGGCTGCGGTACTGGTTGCGCTTTAAGGCATGCTTCCGAACAGGTAATTAGTGGAACTCTGATAGGTATTGATCCAGTGCCCCGTATGGTTGAGATTGCTAGAGAGCAAACAGCTAACCATAAAGCTTCTAACCGAATTGTGTTCTACGAAGGTTCAGCAGAAGATCTGCCAGTTGAAGATTCTTTGGCTGATTTTGTATTTGCCTTTGATTCATTTGATCATTGGCATGATCAGGCTCAGGGCTTAAAGGAAGTACTTAGGGTTTTAAAGTCGGGAGGTCAGTTTATTGTAGTAAAAGACGGTGGCTTACCAAAGGGAAGTGAAGCCAAAGATGCGTTTAAACGAGCTTTAGATAAAGCTGGCTTTGAACTCGTAAAAGACCAAGATATCAAAGAAGGCGATGTAAATTGCACTCTTTGGGTATGCATTGCGGAAGCCTAGATATCTGGCATAACAAACAGCTCCAGTTGACGTTGTTCTTCGCTTCGTTTTGGGGTGGCTTCGCCACTTTACCCCAAAACTCCAGTACAACCAAAGCGCAGCTTAGCTGGGTGTTGGACCGATTTTGGGCTACTCGACACAATATTTATCACACTATATTTATTGATCCCCTCAACTTAACAGGAATCCCAATAGGAAAATGATCAATCTTTAATTTGGTTTTGATTGTTTTATGTGCAGATTCGCCTATTTTTTTATCAAACTTTATTTGAGACCAACAAAAATACAGCCATCAGGATCTTCCTATGCCATAGGTAGGTACTGGTGGCTTTTTTATTGAGCACGAAATAAAACGCTGGTCTAACGGTTCTGCTTGTAAGGTATCTTTTTTAACTTTCGAAATTCTCGCCAAGGTTTTATTCATTAAAACCTGCATTCACACCTCCATTGGTCTAATAAAATTGCGCCAGATCATATTTTAAATGGCCAGTATCGAGTCATTGATGACTGTTCTTCCCACCTCTTACTAAGCCATATAACACCGAATCTCTTGGGCTGTAGCGTTTAAATCCTAGGTTTTGATCACGCTTGCCAAAAATAATCCCGTGAGCGGGATTTTTCGTCCCTGCGGTGAAATTCAAATGCGAAATCCTATCGGGCACACTTTTGAGAATAAAGCGATCTCGGTACTAACAAGGTCGTTAAAACAATAACAAAAATGCACAAAATGAGGTAATACATCATGAGATTAAGAAACCCCTGGTGGGTTGTTTTCGGCTCGTTAATAGGACTGATCGTTGGTAATGGCCCAGTGATGCAGTTTACGTTTGGTGTCTTCCTAAAGCCTATATCACAAGATACGGGCTGGGATCGAGGCACTATTTCACTCGCTCTTAATACTGGGTTAATCCTAACCGGTATAGCAACTCCGTTTATGGGCAAATTAATGGACAAATATGGCATCAGAATTATAGCCGTGCCATGTGTTTTGCTGTTGGCCTTAGCCACTGCGGCCGTCAGCTTTGCGGGAACATCACCCGTCTATTTCATATTTATCTATGCGCTGATGGGTATTTTTGCAGCAGGTCAAACACCTATGCCGTATTCAAAAGCCATCGCTTCTTGGTTTGATAAAAAACGCGGCCTTGCGTTGGGCGTCGCCATTTCAGGTGTAGGCCTAGGCACTGCATTCGTTCCGAAGTTCGCGGGCTATATGATCGCAAATTATGGCTGGCGTTCTGCTTATCTCGGCATGGCTGTATTGCTTGTGATACTTGCGGTGCCTGCACTTCTCTTCTTTGTGCGTGACAGTAAATTTGCCGTAGGCAAAGGCGCGTCGGCTCCTAAGGTAAGTATGGCGGGTCTGACGGGTAAAGAAGCATTATCAAACGGTAAGTTCTGGTTGCTCGCGGCTACTTTTTTCTGTGTTGCGTTATCGGCTAACGGCGCGATTGCGCATGTCGTACCCATGTTAACGGATAGAGGTATTTCTCCTCATGTCGCGGTATCGGCTATGGCGGTTGCTGGGTTCGCACTGATTGGTGGTCGACTCTTGTCAGGCTATTTGCTTGATAAAGTATTTGCACCGTATGTTGCTGTTGTATTTTTCGCCGTACCGTTACTTGGCTTAGGTGTTTTGTTCTCAGCGGACACCGTTGCGATGGGTGCTGCGGGAACAATTCTAATCGGTATTGGGCTGGGTGCTGAAGTTGACCTGATTGCATTCTTATTAACTCGTTATATCGGTAACCGTTCTTTTGGTGAAGTGTATGGCTATTTGTTTGCCATATTTATGCTTGGATCCGGTATGGGGCCGATGCTCATGGGCGCTTCATTCGATTATTTCGGCGAATATTCGCAAGGTATTAGCGTGTTAATGGCTTCATTGGTTATCGCGATTCTGTTGACCCTGCGGCTTGGCAAATACGTCTACTGTGCAGGCGAAGATAGCGCCAATAAAAATGTGGGAGATGGTTCAGACATAGCCTCTAACTTAAAAGACGGGACATCGATTTCACCTCAAACCTAAGAAATAACGCCTAACTAATTCAACTCTAAACATACATATTTTCATGCTAACAGCGCAGTTGGCAGGGATTTCTATATCAAAATTTTAACGACTAGACATGAATAATTGTCATTGAAGGGGCAGTATATGATGCAGAAAATAGCACTAGAGGAACATTTTTTAATTCCTGAATTGGCCGGTTATATTGAAGAAACTTATCAAAATATAAACGAAAATTTAGCGGACAAAGCGGTTCCAAGCCTGTTAAAAATAGATGGAAAGCGACTAGAATCCATGGACGAATGTGGCATCGATTTTTCGGTGTTATCGATCGCAGGGCCTGGCGTTCAAATTGAAACTGATATCACGCTTGCGAAAAAATTAGCGCTAAAAGCAAATGATGGCTTGGCCGATATTATGGCCAAGCACCCAGGCAAATACGGCGGTATGGCACATTTGGCCATGCAGGACCCAGCCGCAGCGGCGGATGAGCTTGAGCGTTGTATTTCTGAGCTTGGCTTTCAAGGCGCAATGATTAATGGGCAAACGTTGGGCGTGTATCTAGATGATCCTTGTAATGAGGTTTTCTGGGAACGTGCGTCTGCATTAAAGACACCAATATATATTCATCCAGGTAACCCAACAGAAAAACATGTGACTTACCAAGGTCATATTGGTCTTTGGGGGCCGTTTTGGAGTTGGGGTGTTGAAACGGCAACGCATGCACTCAGGTTGATTCTTTCTGGTGTATTTGATCGTCATCAGGATGCACGAATTATTTTAGGGCACATGGGGGAAATGTTGCCCTATTTTATGTGGCGTTTCGATAGTCGTTTACCTATATCGCGCCATCCAGAGCAATTATTGTCGAAGCCACCATCACACTATTTGAAGAAGAATGTGTTTTGTACTACTTCCGGTGTAAGTGATTTGGCTCCTCTTAATTGTGCGCTGGAAAACTTAGGTGAAAATAACATAATGTTTTCCACTGACTATCCGTTTGAGAACGCGGTTGAGGCCAGCCGTTGGATCGACAGTGTGGGTGTGACTGAAGAGCAAAGAGCAAAGCTTTGTTATAGTAATGCCATGTCACTGCTGTGCAATATGAACTAACAATAGATGTGCAGTTAGCATGCAAACTGAGAATGTTAATCATTACATATTTAGATTGCATGCTCCTTTCTGGCGCATCAGCGCCATTGGTATTTAATTAGTTATAGCCATTCAAAATACTTGTTTAATCTCAACTCGGCGTGTGTTAAATCTAAACTCAAAATATCGTTGATTATCTTGTTTAATCTATCTCGTATTTTCGAAGCAACCTATCGGGAGTATAAAAATAATATGCCTTTACGAAATGGGGTGACGACAATGGATATGGCAAATTGCCAAGCAATATCTTATGGCTCTATTTCACCGCAGTTTATCGCAAAATTGATGTATTTTTCGATTTTAGTGGAAGCCGGTTC
>QGCX01000142.1_pt1 | contig 16036 bp, 15 predicted proteins | sample 4708031 | NCBI WGS metagenome assembly QGCX01 (sample SAMN08941163, study PRJNA450518) | Sediment metagenome, whole genome shotgun sequencing project. | reverse complement strand
CGGCACAACCCTCCGAGCTATTTTTTCCCAACGGCCACGCAGTAAGACGGCTTATTCGCTATATTTATTCCACATTTAAAAAACAATGGCCTTCGCCCCGCAGAAAAAAAAGTTGCACCTTTTCCCAATCTGTAGCCATAGCCAATAATAATACCAGATGAAAATTTTTCGAAAAATACGACAACAATTGCTCTCTAAAAACAAGGTTAGTAAGTACTTGCTATATGCCATTGGAGAAATTACACTTGTTGTTATTGGGATTCTTATAGCTTCAAGTATTAATAATAAAAATGATGAAATCTCTAAAAGAAATGCAGAGAAAAACTTCTATCGTAATATAAAACAACAATTATTAGATGATGCGGACAATATAAAGTCTCAAATAGAATATAATTCTACCTATAGCGAACAATTCAAATATGGAATTGAACTCATTGAATTGAATGACAGAAACAATAAGGATACTTTAGGCAAAATAGCTGTGAATTTGACTAACTATTCCGATTTCGACCGCCAAGGAAATATTTATGAAACAATGGTAAATAGTGGAGATATAAAATTGCTGCGGAATAATGAAATAATTGAAAGACTTAGACGATTAGAAGAAACATATATATATGCAAACAGAATGGAAACCATTCATTTTGATGTAGTTATTTCCATTGTGCCCGATTTGATGAAATCAATTCGACTATATTCCAATAAAGTTGAAAATGTGGAATATCTATTTGGATATAAATTTCAGAATCTCTTTGTTATATCTCTTCGAATAATGAATGAAAAAGACGAGGTTTATAATAGAGCCCTTGATGAAATAAACGGAGTAGTTGAATTAATTGAAAATGAATTAAAATAACAAAGGCTAACAATGGCTATAAGTAATTGCTTGTTCTCGCCTACTTCTGAAAATCCTCACGGATTTTCAGTTTGGTGTGTACTTGTAAAGTTTAACGCTAAAACACACAACTACTCATAGCCGAGACCGTTGGGAAAAACCGTAACAATTATCCCATTACATCGTCAAAATTAGTATGAAGTAATAAAACCAAATAATCTATGATTGACACAAAGCAAAAACAATTGATTAAAACTGCAAGAATAACTGGCGTGTGGTATTTAATAATGGCCATTTCAGGAATTTTAGGTTTTATGGTCTTTCATTCTCAAATATTTGTGTCTGGTAATCCTGAACAAACGCTAACGAATTTAGTAGAATTAGAATCTACTGCGAGAATTAGGTTGCTCTTAGAGTTTGCTATCGTAATATCTCAGGCACTTACCGCAGTTTGGTTTTACAAATTATTTAAAGATAGTTATGAATGGGAAGCTTGGACTCTGGCTGTATGGGGAATGGTGAATGCTTTAGCCATTATGATAAGTGCAATTTCAATCGCCTCTGCTATAGGTATTGCCAATTCTGATATAAGTGCTATGGAAGACAAAGTTGTACTAATTCAGGTTTTTCAAAATATAATTTCAAATGCTTGGGGTATTGGTGGTCTTTTCTTTGGGCTTTGGCTGTTTCCTATGGGATACATAGTCATCAAATCTAAAAGAATGCCTGTCTGGTTAGGAAGAGTTATTGTTTTAGGTGGTATTGGCTATCTAATTAGCACCGTTATCCGCTACGCAGGAATTGATTTTAGCTTCAATAGATTTCTTACTCTACCCGCAACCATTGGAGAATTTTGGATGATAGGTTATTTACTAATTTTTGGCATAAGACCTAGCAACGAGTAAAATAAAATTAAAACGGCACACAACAATGGCTATATGTAATTGCTTTTTCTCGCCTACTTTGGAAATTCCGGCGGAATTTCCAACTTGGTGTGTACTTGTAAAGTTGAGTGCTAAAACACACAACTACTCATAGCCGAGACCGATGGCGGTAATTTAGATAAAACCATATAGATTAAAAATGTACCTAATAGACAAGCCATATATTTCAGATTTTCTTATTGATACAATAAAAGAAAATTCCTATCAAGTTGTTGCAACTAAAGAGGCTAAAGAATTAATAGCTGACGCTTCTTTAAATTGGATTAGCGAAGAAGAGGCTATAGAAACTATAAAAAACAACCCCTCTCAGCGGATATATTCCAATTCAGAAAATGCTCTCAGTTGGATAGACAACCACTTTAAGGAAAGTGAATTGTCAAAACAAATCAATGTCCTCAAAGACAAGGCAAAATTCAGAGAGCAGATTAAACCCATATTTCCAGAATTTAAATTCCAAAAAATCAAGTTAGGAAACATTCAGAATATTACTACCGAAGAATTGTCATTTCCGTTTGTCATAAAACCATCCATCGGGTTTTTAAGTCTCGGTGTCTATATTATTAAAGATGAAAACGACTGGATTAAGGCAAAAGAGGAAATTACGCCGCACAATCTTAAAAGTATCTTTCCAAAAAATGTACTAGATACTTCCCACTTTATTATAGAGGATTTTATTCAAGGTGAAGAATACGCTATAGACTATTACCATAATGATAAAGGTGAGGTGGTTATATTAAATATTTTACACCACGTTTTTTCATCGGGAAAAGATACAAGTGATAGAGTTTATTCGACTTCTAAAGCAATTATCAATCAACATAAAGCTAGATTGGAGCAGTTTTTAAGCACAATAGGCAATAAACTTAATTTAAGGAATTTTCCGGCTCATGCAGAAGTAAGGATAGATAATAACGGCAAAATAATCCCTATTGAAATCAACCCGCTTCGATTTGGAGGTTGGTGTACTACGGGTGATTTATCGGGGATTACAGTGGGGCTTAATTCCTATAAATACTATTTTGAAAACACTTGTCCAAATTGGGATACTATATATCAAGGTAAAGAAAACAAAATATTTAGCATTATCGTTTTAGATAATAATTCAGGGATTAAGCCTGCTGATATCGCTAAGTTTGATTATAAAGCACTTGCTAATGATTTTGAAACTCCTATTTTGATAAGAACCTTAGACATTAATAAATATCCCCTTTTTGGTTTTGTTTTTACAGAAACTGACAAAAAAAACAAAGAGGAACTGTACGATATTCTCAGTTCAGATTTGAGAAAATATATCATTGTTAAAGAGAATCAAACTTAAGATGTATAAAAATAATAGCCGGTATAGCAGTAAATTAAAGGGTTGCATCCCACTTCAACTTACTCGTAATTTGACATGGAAATGCCACGCAGCCAGCTACTATTCTTATACTCACCGTTGCACCCCATATTTCTTCCGACCCTACTTAATATTCTTCAAATTAACCACCTCTTGCTCCGTTAAATGCCTCCAATGACCTCGCGGCAAGTCCTTTTTGGTAAGTCCTGCGAAAATTACACGGTCCAATTTGGTAACATTATAGCCCAAATGCTCAAAAATGCGGCGTACAATGCGGTTTCGACCACTATGGATCTCTACGCCCACTTCGCGTTTTGGCGCTCCTTGGATAAAGCTCACACCATCTACGGCAATGGGTCCATCTTCCAATTCGAGTCCTGCTTCAATTTTGTGCAAATCTCCAAGGCTTAGGTTATTATCTAAATGCACGTGGTAAATTTTGCGCACGTTGTGCTTTGGATGCGTCAATTTTTTGGTAAGGTCACCATCGTTGGTGAAAAGTAAAAGTCCTGTAGTATTTCTATCCAAACGGCCAACGGGCAACAAACGATTTTTCGAGGCACTGGAAATTAATTCCATTACTGTACGACGTCCCTTTTCATCACTGGTAGTGGTAATAAAATTTTTGGGTTTGTTCAGCAGAATGTACTCCTTCTTTTCCAAATTGAGTCGTTTTCCATCAAAACGGACATCATCGGAGCGTTTCACCTTAAAACCCATTTCGGTTATCGTCTTTCCGTTTACAGTAACATTCCCCGCAGCTATAAAAGTATCCGCTTCCCTTCGGGAACAAATACCTGCATTCGCAATGTAACGGTTCAACCGAATCTCATCTGGATTGGATGTTTTTCGTGGAGCGTTTTGCCTCGGTTTGGAAGAAATCTTTTTATCGAACGGCTTCTTATTATCGTCTCTCTTGAAGTTTTTGGAAGGTCTTCTGCCTCTGGTGTTGTCTGATTTCGCCATCAGTCGAATTTTTTGCAAATGTAGTCTTTTTAAGTTCCAAAAAACTTAAAGAACAAAGAATTACAAAATTCGGTTCAGCACCACATCCACATCAATTAAAAGGATACTGAAAACACCGGCTACAATTATAAATTTGATAATGTTGTGCAGCCAAACGTAGTGCTTTTTGGCACCCGCTTTCCACAATAAAACCAAGAAAAAAATCAAAAGTGCAATACAAGCCATAAAATAGAGGTACATAAAACCAACATCAAAAGTTCTGATGAGCAAAAGTGCAGGAACCAAGGTTAGTACAATCAATAAGGAGATTATGGACTTTGATACGTTTGGACCATAAATTATGGGTATGGTTTTGTAATTCTGCGCCATATCACCGGGCATACTTTCCAAGTCTTTGATCATTTCACGGGCCAAAATCAATAAAAACAAGAAGATGGCGTGCACAAATATGACCGTTTGAAAATTCCGATAGTATACAAACACCACGAAGAATGGAGCTATCGCCAAAGTGGAGGATACCAAATTACCCACAAAGGGTATACGTTTAAGTTTATGCGAATAGAGCCAAATGCCAAAAATATAGGCAGAGAAGAACAACACCGCCCTAAACGAAATATAACTCGCCGCAAAAACGGCCAGAAAGTTGAGGATAAAATAAGTCGTCAACTTAAAGCGCTGGCTCACCAAACGGTCCAACATACTCTTGGTGGGTTTGTTTATCAAGTCCTTTTCCGCATCGTAAAAATTGTTGATGATGTACCCGCTGGCAATGGTTAGCGCTGAAGCAGTAACGATAAGAAATAGGTTTAAATCCAAAACCACATCCCTTAATGGAATATTTGGAGCCAAAATATAAATGGAGGCCAAGTATTGGGCCAAGGTAATTACAAGGATATTATAACCCCTCACAACTGAAAACAGACTCAACAGCTTAAAAAGCAGGAGTTTGTTTTTTCTGCTAAGCATGATTTTTCTTTTAGAAGTTGTAGACTACTTCCAAAGTATGCCCTTCAAGTGCTTTTTTGGCTTTTTCCAGGTCTTGGGTAAAGCCTAAAATATATCCACCACCACCAGAACCACAAAGTTTAAGGTAGTAATCGTTAGTCTCGATTCCCTTTTGCCAAAGCTGATGGAATTTGGAAGGTATCATCGGTTTAAAGTGGTCGAACACTACGTGGGAAAGTTGTTTCAAGTTCCCGAACAACGATTTTACATTGCCGTTCAAGAAATCTTCCACACAGGCATCGGTATGTTTCACAAACTGATTCTTTACCATGTTACGGAAACCTTCCTGCTTCATGTTCTCCATAAACAGCTGCACCATTGGTGCTGTTTCACCCGTTATTCCACTGTCCAACAAAAAAACAGCTCCTTTTCCTTCCGTATTTTGTGAAGGAATACTGGTGGATTCAATATTGTCGTTGGAATTGATCAAAATCGGTAAGCTCAGATAACTATTCAATGGATCCAATCCCGAGGATTTACCATGGAAGAAAGATTCCATTTTTCCAAAGATCTTCTTCAATTGAAGCAACTTTTCTCGGGTCAAGTTTTCCAAAACCGTGATTTTATCGGTAGCGTAACGGTCGTAAATTGCAGCGACCAAGGCGCCACTACTCCCGATACCATATCCTTGGGGAATGGAACTGTCAAAGTACATTCCTTGTTCTACATCTTCTTCCAACGATTGAATGTCGAAGGAAACCAAGCCCTGTTCCTCTTGCTCAAGAGTTTTTAAATATTGAGCAAAAGCTTTCAAGCTTTTATTTGATTCTTGGGCCATTTCGGAAACATTCTTGTCTCTTTTTAATGCGCCCTTGAAAAAATTATAGGGTATCGAAAGTCCTTTGGAGTCTTTAATAATGCCGTACTCTCCGAACAATAAAATCTTGGAATAAAATAATGGACCTTTCATATGATAATGCTAAGATACAAACAAATTTTGTTTAATTTTTGATAAAATTCGATAAACAAACTGAATTTATCTATAAAACCTGTTTTTTACTTGGTCTAAAATCTTGGCAAATAACGTAAAAAAACAGCTTAGCTGTTCATTTTTAGCCGTTTATTTTGATTGCACCCATCCCCACTCGATCATGGATATATTGACCATTTTCACAATGTCCAATCAATTCATCTTGAATAAAACCCAATACTTTTTCCTTCGCTGATGAAGGATAAAGCATATGTACGTTGGCTCCGGCATCGAGCGTAAAACAAACAGGTGTTTTGGTTTCTTCTCTAAACTTCCAAATTTTGTTGATGATTTCCAGCGTATCCGGTTTCATTAGTATAAAATAGGGCATGCTGGTCATCATCATGGCATGCAGGGTAAGTGCTTCACTTTCCACCAGTTTAATAAATTCTTCCAAATCACCATTGGCCAAAATAGGTTTTAGCTTATCCAGATTAGAAAATGCCTGTTCAAATCTATTTTCGCCATACGGATGTCCGTGCATCAATTGATGCCCCACCGTGCTGCTTACCTGTTTCTGTCCTTTGTGTACCAGCAAAATGGTATCGCAATAATTTCTAAAAACCGGATTCACCTCAAACGGATATTCAATGCCATATAGATCGGAACTGTTGGATATATTCCTGTGCTTACCCCATTGCACCAGGTTGCCTTTAATACTACGGCAGGCACTTCCTGATCCCAAGCGGGCCAAATATGACGCCTTTGCATAAAACAGTGCTTCATCCATAGTCGGGTTCAGTTGTTTTTCAATATCCATTAAGCACAAGGAAAGAGCTGCCATTCCACTGGCCGAGGAGGCAATACCGCTACTGTGCGGAAAGGAGTTGGAAGTTTCAATCGTAAAATGGTACTCCTTTAAAAAAGGCACATACAAATCAATCCGCTCCAAAAAGGTTTGGATTTTGGGTTTAAAATCTTCCTTGGGCTTTCCCTCAAAAAACAAATCAAAGGAAAGTGTGTCGTTGGTATCCTTCTTCCTAAAAGAAACCGAAGTTGTAGTCGCACAAGTATCCAACGTAAAACTGATGGATGGATTGGCCGGAATTTGAACTGGTCTTTTTCCCCAATATTTTACCAGGGCAATATTGCTGGGTGCTTTCCATGTTACTTTACCATTTTCGGGCAATTCTTGGTAGGCGCCGGGCAAAAAATCTTTTTCCGTCATTGGGCGTGGATGTTTAAACAAATATAAGCAGCGACAAACTTACTGGAAATCGGATTGAAATAAATTCTTATTTTAGTCGAAGTTGCACCAACCATGAAAAAAAGAATTGTTTATATCACCGTAAGCGTTTTGGTATGCCTTGCCATTGGATTCCTATCCAGCATAGCTACCCAAAGCTCTGTCAACGATTGGTACCTCACGCTAAACAAACCATCTTTTACGCCTCCTAACTACCTTTTTGCCCCTGTTTGGACTGCTCTATACATTATGATGGGGGTGGCCGCTGGAATCGTTTGGTCCAAGGGCTATCATCATATTTGGGTAAAGACGGCGCTTTATCATTTTGTTTTTCAGTTATTGCTCAACGCGCTCTGGAGCATAGTCTTCTTTGGATTGAAAAATCCTCTTGCCGGAATGGTGGTTATTTTGGCCTTGTTGACGATGATCATACTTACCATAAAATGGTTCAAGGTCATTAGTAAACCTGCTGCACTATTACTTGTGCCTTATGTATTATGGGTGGCCTTTGCCTCTGCACTGAATTATAAAATTTGGGAGCTTAACGCCTAATCCGAAGTCATTTCCTGTAATTTTTTCATGGTTTTTTGATTTCGAGTTGTTGCTTCCACTCTAAGCTTCTTTTCAATAAGATTATTGTTGAGTTTTGCCCTTCCATATCCATTTTTACAAAGTAAGTACACACAGGTATCGGTAATATGGAAATCTTCATTTTCAAAATGAAGTTGCTTAAACTGTTGTGCTAATTCTTTTTTTGGTGGATTTTTAAGCAAAACATAGTACAATTTGTTCTCTTCATCTTCATTGGCAAACGGATTAGCTTCCAGAATTTGTTTGACATTCTTTTTCTGCATCACCAAAGTGGGCACATCAAACCCAAAATTTCGTTGGATTGCTTTTGTTATGGTGTCTTGAAGATTATCCTTTCCAGTTTCATCAATATCAAAAACAATATTTCCACTCTGAATATATGTTTGGACATTTTTTAAGCCAGCACCTTCCAAAACAATTCTCAACTCGGCCATTTTAATCTTCTTTTGACCACTTACATTTATTCCCCTCAAAAGGGCGATGAAGGTTTTTGACATATTAATTGATTCTTTACTCTAATTAATTTTATTAAATTCAAACGCATTTAAATTAACAAAATGAATCAATATATCCTTGCTTTGGACCAAGGCACCACCAGTTCCCGTGCCGTGGTCTTCGATAAGAAGGGAACAATAATTTCCGTAGCACAAAAAGAATTCACCCAAATTTTTCCAAAACCAGGATGGGTAGAACACGATCCCGACGAAATTTGGTCGACCCAAGCCGGCATGGCTGCCGAAGCGGTAAGCAAAAAAGGGCTCAAAGCATCCCAATTGGCCGCTATCGGCATTACGAACCAGCGTGAAACCGTTGTCGTATGGGATAAAAATACAGGTGAACCCGTGTACAATGCCATTGTTTGGCAAGACAAACGTACTGCAGACTATTGTGATGAATTAAAAAAAGAAGGGAAATCCAATCTGATTCGTGAAAAAACGGGATTGGTGATAGATTCCTATTTCTCGGGCACCAAAGTAAAATGGATTTTGGACAATGTTGAAGGAGCGAGAGAAAAAGCCGAAGCTGGTGATTTGGTTCTCGGAACAATTGATACATGGCTTATCTGGAAAATGACAGATGGAGGGCTTCACATTACGGACGTAACCAATGCTTCGCGTTCCATGCTGTTCAATATCAATACCATGGATTGGGATGATGAGCTTTTGGAATTGTTGACCATTCCCAAGAATATGCTCCCCGAAGTAAAGCAATCCAGCGAAGTTTACGGACACACGACTCCCAATTTATTTGCCACTCCAATTCCCATTGCTGGGATTGCGGGTGACCAGCAGGCTGCATTGTTCGGGCAAATGTGCACCAAACAAGGAATGGTTAAAAACACTTACGGCACAGGTTGTTTTATGTTGATGAACATTGGCGAACAGCCCATTGTTTCCAAGAACAATCTACTTACCACAGTAGCTTGGAAAATCAACGGGAAAACCCACTACGCCCTGGAGGGCAGTATTTTTATAGCTGGTGCGGTGGTTCAATGGCTTCGGGATAGTTTAAATATTATAAAAACCTCTTCAGAAGTGGAAAAACTAGCTAGTTCTGTAGACAGTTCGGACGGAGTGGTTTTTGTTCCTGCTTTTGCAGGTTTGGGAGCTCCGCATTGGAACCAAAAAGCCCAAGGAACCATTTTTGGATTGACCAGAGGAAGCACCGATGCCCACATTGCACGGGCAGCTTTGGAGTCCATAGCTTACCAAACCATGGATATCCTTAAAGCCATGGAAGCTGATTCCGGAATTTCCATAAAAGAATTGCGGGTTGATGGCGGGGCCACTGTAAACGATATGCTCATGCAGTTTCAGGCCGATGTATTGAACACGGTCACCGTTCGACCAAAAATTGTGGAAACTACAGTCATGGGCGCCGCATACTTGGCTGGATTGGCCGTTGGTTATTGGGAAAGCCCAAAGGAAATCCAAGATATTTGGCAAACCGATGTGCATTTTAATCCCACCAAAGAACGCGAAGCCATTGATGAAGGTATCAAAGGTTGGTACAAAGCCATCAAAGCACTTGAATTTTGGACAGAGAATCCATAAGAATTTCAAAATAATATAAACACTAACATTCCCTTTTTATGACTCCTTTTGTATCTGAAATTGTAGGTACTTTTTTGTTGATGGTGCTTGGATGTGGCGTAAATGCCAATGTCTCGCTGCAAAAAACCTACGGTAATGGCTCTGGTTGGATTGTAATCACTACCGGATGGGCTTTTGCCGTTTACACCGGTGTTGTTGTTGCCGGTCCTCACAGCGGTGCACATATAAACCCTGCAGTAAGCATTGGGCTTGCCGTTGCTGGCGAATTTCCATGGAGCGAAGTCCCTAGTTATATTTTAGCACAGTTTATTGGGGCGATGTTCGCTGCGTTTTGCGTTTGGCTGATAAATAAAGATCATTTTGATGCCACTGAAGACGGAGGTACCAAGCGAGGTGTTTTTTGTACGGCCCCTGCCATACCCAATACATTTATTAATCTCTTTTCTGAGGTGTTGGGTACATTTGTATTGGTATTTTCCGTGCTTTATTTTACTGATGCCGTGCTATCCACCGACGACGCAATTATCGGTTTAGGTTCATTGGGAGCGTTGCCCGTTTCTCTTATTGTTTGGGGTATTGGTCTATCTTTGGGCGGTACCACGGGGTATGCCATAAATCCGGCCAGGGATTTGGGACCACGTATTATTCATGCCCTATTGCCGTTAAAAAATAAGGGGAGTAATGGTTGGAGCTATGCTTGGATACCTGTTGCAGGACCTATTTTGGGAGCATCAATAGCAGCTTGGATTGCCCTAGCTTTACAATAGTTCTTTAGGAAGCAATGGCTTGGGCGGCAATGTAGGCACCAGTCCATGCATTTTGGAAATTAAATCCACCTGTGATGGCATCCACATTTATAATCTCGCCTGCAAAATATAAATTGGGATGTAATTTGCTCTCAAAGGTCTTAAAGTTGATTTCTTTTAGATCCACCCCGCCAGCGGTTACGAATTCTTCTTTGAATGTACTTTTGCCTTCTACTTTAAATGATGAGGACGTTAATTGTTCGGCCAATGCTTGAAGCTGCTCTTTGTTAATGTCTCCCCAGCGTTCGTCGGGCTCTATGTTAGCTGCTTCTACCAAGCGCATCCACAAGCGTTTTGGAAGTTCGGTAACGTTGGTGCGCATCACTGTTTTTTTAGCTTCGATAGCTTTTAATTCTTTTAGATAGGCTTCCATGGATGCCGTACTATATTCAGGAAGCCAATTTACTTTGATTTTAAAAGCATAATTATAATCGTTTAGGATATTTGCTCCCCAGGCTGAGAGTTTTAAAATGGCAGGACCACTTAAACCCCAATGCGTTATCAAAAGTGGGCCATCAGCATAAAGCACTGCATCGTCCTTGACCTTACTTTTTAAGTTCAGCGCGGTTTTATCTGTATTGAAGGTTTTTTTTGGCATCACTTCAACAGCAGCATAAGTGCTTAATCCTTGAATACCCTGAATTCTTTCATCATTGATATTAAAAGTAAACAAGGAGGGAACCGGTGAGATTATATGATGTCCCAAATTCTCCAACTGTTTCCAGATTTTGGGGTTGCTGCCCGTGGCAAGCATCAATTTTATGGTTTGGTAGTGCTTATTCATTGTGGTGACCTGCCAACCATCATCGGTTTTGTTGATGGCTTTTACCGAACTGTTTTTCAAAACTTGCACGCCTAAGCGGTCTGCTTCGCCTACCAAACAATCTATTATACTTTGGGAGGAATCACTTTTAGGAAAAACGCGGCCATCTTCTTCAATCTTTAGAGGAACTCCCTTTTCTTCGAAAAAGGCCATTACATCCATAGGAGCATATTTATGGAAAGGACCCAAAAGTTCCTTTTCGCCCCTGGGATAATTGGTTGCCAATTCTTTTGGCAAAAACTCACCGTGGGTGACATTGCACCGCCCTCCTCCAGAAACCTTTACTTTGGAAAGTACGGTTTTGCCTCTTTCAAAAATGGCAATCTTTAACTCGGGCGAAAGTCCCGCAATTTGAATGGCCGCATAGAATCCAGCAGCTCCACCTCCTACTATTATGACGTCGAACATTAATTCACACGTTCCGGATAATTGGTAATAATGCCGTCGACCCCGAACTCCACCATTTTTTGAATGTCTTCGGGTTCGTTTACCGTCCATGTGTACACTTTTAATCCTTCCGATTGGATTTTTGCGGTATTCTCTTTGGTCAACGTTCTAAAGTTGGGGTTTATGGCCACAGCATTCAGTTCTTTGGCCACTTCAATAGCTTCCAGCGGATCTTCTTCCGTTAATACAGCAATTTTTATATCCTTGTTAAGGTTTCTCATATCCCTTAGCTCATCCCATTTAAAACTTGAAATCAAAATGTTATCCGGGCTCCATCCTTGTTTTTCGATATAATAGTTAACAATATGGTTTACCTTATCAGCAGTATCGTCCCCTTTAAGCTCGATATTCAAAGCTGTCTGATTGTTAATGAGCTTTAGCACACTTTGAAGCAGTGGGATTTTATGTCCCCCATCCAAAGTGAGCTGTCTTACTTGAACAATATTATATTCCTCAATATTTCCCCCTGAGTTGGCTAGTCTATCCACTCTTTCATCATGAAAAACGACTATCTCACCACTTTGGATTTTAAACACATCTATTTCAATCATGTCCACTCCAAGATCTAGAGCTTTTTGTATCGATGCCAAGGTGTTCTCGGTCTCATGGCCCATTGCACCTCGGTGTCCAATTACCAATGGTTTTGATTTTGTCATCTCACAACTTGTTAAAAGCAAAATAGCTCCAAGAGCTACCAATAAATTCTTCTTCATTCTGGTCTGGTTTTGAAAGCTAAAAATACGATTTGCAAATGAAAAATTTCAATTCTCTACCTTAAAGATATAGGATTGAAGCGGTTCCAATTCTACTTGGACTTGACCTTGACCATTGCTTATGGACATATTTGTTTTAAGCTCGCCATACAATGCTTCGGTCAATGGATATTTCCCATCCTTCAACTGCCATTTGGAAATTACCTCCTCAGGAACTTTTAAGCCAAAGGAATAGGCTTTATGTGCATCAAAATTAGATATGACAATAAGTTTTTCATTATCGTTCCAACGCACATAGGAAAGAACGCGGTGATCATATCCTTCTGTATGGTCCTTGTTATAAAAATGGATTTCCTGGTATCGGCCCATCAATGCTTCACTTTTTATGGTGAAGTTTAGGAGCCTTTTATAAAAATCCCGAAGTTCTTTTTCTTCTTCTGATAATTGGCCCCCGTCAAACTTTTTATTGTTGACCCATCTTTGATGATGAGGCACCCCTATGTAATCGAAAATTGAGGTTCGTGTTGGCTTTCCAAACCCGGCATCTTCCGCTCCTGGCTCGCCAACTTCTTGTCCAAAATAAATCATGGTGGGTGACGTACTAATGGTCGCAGAAACTACCATGGCCGGTTTTCCTAATTGGGCATTACCTGCAAAATCGGGACTTGCTATTCGTTGTTCATCATGGTTTTCCAAAAAATGGAGCATATGGTGCTCAATGTCCGCCATTCCTTTTTGCACTACCGGAATATGGTCCGTCCATCCATAACCCTTCATAATATGTTTGATACTATCGTAGAGCTCTACTTTGTCATATAGATAATCCATTTTACCTTGATGGATATAATCACGGTACAAGTCTGGATTGTATACTTCGGCCAATAAAAAGGCATCAGGGTTTTTCATTTTGATGTTGGAGTTTAGATAGCTCCAAAATTCCACTGGAACCATTTCGGCCATGTCAAAACGAAAACCATCTACGCCAAAATCCAACCAATACTGGGTAATATCTTTGAACTTGCGCCATGAATCCGGGAGGGTCTTATCTTTCCAAAACTCAAAATGCGCTTTATAATCTTTATTCCGATATTCTTCGGGCAGTTCCTCAAAGTCCTTGGCACCATCCGGACGAACCCCATAGTTGATTTTTACGGTTTCGTACCAATCGTTAAAATGTGGTTGTGCCAATCGGGATCCGTTTCCGGTCCATTTCGCCGGGACTTCTTCAAATTTTGAATCTGCCAACCTGTTATTATCGCCTCCCAAGGGTAAATATCCATCTTTCCATTCTGGAACTTTGAATGCCTCACCAGGGATGTAATAGAAGTTATTGTTTACATCGTATTCTTTACTTGTGTCATCCGAAGCACCAAAATCCTCCACTCCTTCGGGATTGGTAATTCCTTCATAATTTCTTGCCACATGGTTGGGGACAATATCGATAATCACTTTCATGCCTGCATTGTGAGTTCGTTGTATAAGTTCTTTGAACTCTTCCAATCTTTTTGAAGGGTCGGTCGCCAAATCAGGGTTTACATTATAGTAATCCTTAACGGCATAGGGCGATCCCGCTCTTCCTTTAACCACATCAGGGTCGTCGTTGGAAATGCCATAGTCTACATAATCATTTATAACTGCATGGTGCGGCACTCCTGTATACCAAATATGGGTAACCCCCAAATCCTTTATTTCCGACAAAGCTTCGGTTGAAAAATCGACAAACTTGCCAACCCCGTTTTCCTCGATAGTACCCCAAGGCTTATTTGTAGTATTGGTGTTTCCGAAGAGGCGGGTAAATACCTGATAGACTACTTCCTTCTTTTTCATTTTTGATGCAATGGGCTTTTGATCGGTTTTTTTCTTACACGAAGATAACGTGATGAGGACTATCAAAAAAGTCAGGATTTTTATAGATTTCATACTGCATGAATGAGAAGTGTAAACTTTTATTAATGCGCAATAGAATCCCTGATCACCAAAGTAGGTTCCAATATTTTGGTTTGATAGGTTTCTTCCTCGGCCTCACTTTCTACTTTATCTATCAACATTTTTGCAGACACCTCTCCCATTTTTTCACCATGTTGTGCCACAACGGTAAGGCTAGGGTTCGCATATTTTGACAAAACACCATCAGTAAACCCAATAAATGCAATATCCTCTGGAATTTTAAGTCCTTTTTCTTGAACCAATCGCATGCTGTAGACCGCAAAGATTTCATTTACGCACAATACGGCATCAGGCTCTTTTTCGTTTAAAAAAGTTTTGATGGCCATTTCATCCATTTCCATCGACGGCATTTTTAGTATCATAGATTCATCAATCCCAAGATTGCTTTCTTCTAGAGCTTTCCTATACCCCTTGGTACGAGCCTTGCTTACACTCAGGTAATCATCTGTTGTGATAAGTGCTATTTTCTTTTTTCCCTGGTCTATGAATTTATTGGTAGCTTGGTAAGCCCCAAGTTCATCATCAATAATTACTTTGTCGCAGTCTACTTCATTGGTAATCCTATCAAAAAGCACTACGGGAATACCCTGTTCAGTTACTTCCTTAAGGTGGTTATAATCCGATTTTTCCTGGGTTTCCGAGGAAAGTGACATTATAAATCCGTCAATACTTCCATTGGCCAACATTTCCATATTAATAACTTCCTTATCAAAAGATTCCTCAGAAAGACAAACAATTACGTTGTAGCCCCTAGCATTTGCATACTTCTCAATACCTCTGATAACAGTGGTAAAAAAATGATGTACAATATCTGGAATTACGACCCCAATATTCTTGGTTCTTTTATTTTTTAGACTAATCGCAATGTTGTTCGGCTTGTAATTGTAAAGCTTGGCAAAGGCCTGCACTCTCTCTTTGGTATCCCTACTTATTTCCTCACTATTCTTAAGTGCCTTTGAAACGGTGGATATGGACACCTCAAGCTCACGAGCTATATCTTTTAAGGTAATCTTGGCTTTCAATGATGAAAAGTTTAAAGCGAAATGATTCTGAACGGAAAATTACTCAATTAAGACACAAGGCCGAATAGAAATCCTACTTTTTTAACAAAAAGAGAACAAATGAATATTCTTGAACCTTTTAATAAATAGGGTTCAAAAAATAAAATTGCTATATTAGTCCAGTTTTTGTTGTATTCTTAATTATTACTCCTTTTATTGGGATTTAAGCAAACGGACTTATTTATATCTGTGAAATCAACACTTCTTAAAGTTGTTAACACGAAACCGTTTTCGTTATATTTTGCAATATACTTAAATTTAGATTAACCTTTTTTTTATATATGTTTAACACTTGAATTAAAATTAACTAAACTTAAAATTAATTATTTATGAAGATTACGCTACTAAAAAG
>QGCX01000140.1_pt1 | contig 16120 bp, 12 predicted proteins | sample 4708031 | NCBI WGS metagenome assembly QGCX01 (sample SAMN08941163, study PRJNA450518) | Sediment metagenome, whole genome shotgun sequencing project. | reverse complement strand
TAGCCACCCTGCCAGTCGATGATGTCGCCGGAGCGATAAATCCGGCCACAGCAGTTGTCGCCGAGATTTGCTTCGTCCGGATACTGGTCGAAGGCGTTCCGAGCACCAACCGAGATCCGAACAGCTTCCGAAGCCTGGAAGGACCCTTCGAGGTCGACCTGGACCTTGGCACCGTAGTCCTGATACCGCAGCCCGCCACCTGGGCCACCTGTATTGGAGTTGGTGGACTCACCATAATAGTTGGCGCGGGCCAGGAAGCCGAACGGTCCGGTTTCGTGGCTCACAGAGAAGACGCCGCGAATCTTCGGATCGAAGTTGATGAAATCATACTGATCCTCAGCATTGAACACGTTGCCAACATCGCTGTCGAACTCCGTCTCATTGTAGTTCACGGATGCTGTGAACTTGGTCGAGGAGCCGTTCGCCCAATCCTTGGAGTAGGTCCCGACAACATCGACGCCTTTCGTGCTCGTGTCGAAGGCGTTGGTGAAGTAGAACACACCGCCGATCGATTCAGCGCCGACAACACCTGCGCCAACAAGGGCAAGATAGTTGTCATAGGCCGTTCCCGACGTCGGATCCGTGGAGACATCCCGCGTCGAGATCGCATTCACGCGATCTTCGAGGTCGATCTGGTAGAAGTCGACCGTCAGCGAGAAGGCATCGTAGGACGACGTGAAGCCCAGCGTGTAGTTGGTGGACTTCTCAGGCTCCAGAGGCGTCGCGCCAAGTGCACCCGCAATCGGGCCACCTGCCGGGAACAGACCGGTTGCCACCGGGAAGCCGTTCGGCAGACGGGTCGACACGTTGGTCGTCCCCTGCTGACCCGGCGTTGGTGCCCGGAAGCCCGTGCCGACCGAACCGCGAACCGCAAAGTTCGGCGTGAACTCATAGCGGCCAGCGACTTTCCAGACCAGTTCGGAGTCGAAGTCCGAATAGTCTTCGAAGCGCAGGGCACCTTGCAGGAAGAGGGCGTCCGTAACGTCGGCACTCAGATCACCATAGATGGCGTAGGAGTCACGGGTGTATTCGCCCGAGAATTCCGGCGAATAACCCGGGAAGCCGTTCGAGCCGACACCGAGCGCCTGGTAGACCGGATCGGAGTCGTCGGCACAATTCAGCGAGGACCCGTTGGCGATGACAGCTGCACCAGCAGCGGTCGCAGCTCCGGCATCACAGAAGCCCCACGGATCCGGAAGCGAATACGGTCCGTCGATATAGGACTCATAGTTGCCGCCAACCAGTTCGTAGGATTCGTCCAGATAGCTGGCGCCGAAAGCAAAGAGCAGCGGGCTGGCCAGACCAGTTTCGAATTCCTTGGAGAAGTCTGCCTGCAGCTGCATCTCTTCGTTCACCAGATCTCCCGGATGGAAGCTGGTCGGAGACATATCACCCAGGGACGGGTTCACCGTGTTCTTCAGCGTATACTTGATCTCGTTGTGGCCGAGACGTCCGCTGAAGTCGTAGGTGATGCCATTGTCCCATTCGCCGCGGGCACCGACGACACCGGAGTAGTCGATCACGTTACCGAAGAAACGCGGTGTGAAGCCGCCCGGGAACAGGAACAGCGAAGACCAGAGCGACCCATCCTCGAGGCGGATGTTCTCGATCGTGCCATTGCCCGGATAGCGGTAGAAGAAGCTGCCGTCGGCTTCGGAGTTCGAATAGTTACCGAAACCGTACAGCTCAACATCACCAACCGTGTAACCGGCGTTCACGAAAGTCCGGAAGGCTTTGGCATTCGGCTGGCCCCAAGGCTGAACCACACCAGAGCCGGAATAGTCAGCGCTGTCGAGGCCGGCGACAAAGGAGTCCATATCGAAACCGGCGATGGACATGTCACCTGGAGCGAAATCCGGGCTGTTCACATCTACACAGACCCAGCTTTCACAATACTGCTCGCCGCGAAGGGTTGAGTCTGCTTTGGAGTATTCCGCAGAAACGTTGACGAAGCCGTTATCGCCGAGCCCGAGGCCGAAGTTGCCAGCCAGGGTCGTATTGAAGCCGTCGCCTTCATAGTACTGGCCGAAGTCAGCGCTGATCGCACCACCTTCCGGAGAGTCCTTGAGGATGAAGTTGATAACGCCGGCAATCGCGTCAGAACCATACTGAGCCGCAGCGCCGTCGCGCAGGACTTCAACGCTCTTCAGAGCGATCGCCGGAATGGTCGCAATGTCCGGACCCTGAGTACCGGAACCGCCGATCTGAACCAGCGCAGCACGGTGACGGCGTTTGGAGTTTACAAGAACCAGCGTCTTGTCAGTCGGCATGCCCCGCAGCGTTGCCGGACGAATGAACGTACCACCGTCAGAGATCGGCTGGCGTGCCAGCGAGTAAGACGGAACCAGCGTCTTGATGATATCGTTGGCGTCCGTAAACGGTACATTCGAGATTTCATCTTCGCTAAGGACATCCACCGGAACCGGTGAATCCATGACGGAACGGGCCTTACCCCGCATACCGGTGATGATGACTTTTTCCTGGACGGAAGTTTCATCGACTGCCGGCTCATCGTCAGGTTCTGCGTAAGCCACCCCCCCGGTGACCGCCATACCTACGACCGCTGAAGACACGGCACATTTCAAAAAAGAACTAAATCGCACTTTGTATTCCCTTTCCGCAGCGGAACGATCACTCATAAAAAAGTTCCGTCTGCCCCCTGTTGTCGAGCACACACCAGCTTCCCCCAATGAGCAGAACGCCCAAGGCACTGATATCCTGAGGTGTTGAGTGGGCCCGCCGTTGAGCCACATCCGTCAACAGGTTGCTCAAAACGCCGTCATTGGCATTCGGTTCCTGTTGACTTGTCTGACAGGCTGTCCCGCGCCCCCGGCAATGCCAATTCCAAACATGTTGTCACGCATGCGGAATGCTTGACCCGTCGCGCTTTTGTGCACCGCACACCAAACAACGCCCAAAGTCTCAGCACTCAAAAGACCAAGGACAGGCTACAAAAGACCTGAGGTTTCATGGAAAAATCGCGAAGATTGCAAGAACGCTCTCGGCGATCTCCCGCATCGGCTTTCCCTGAGTCATCGCCATACGACGCATGGAATCATAGACTTCCTGTTCCGAGAGGCCGCTCTTGGTCATCAGCAGACCTTTCGCACGCTCAATCGTCTTGCGTGCGGCGAGGTCTTCCCGCGATTTCTGCAATTCGTCCCTTAGCGCCAGCGTCAATGTATGGCGCTCTTCCGCCACATGCAGGATTCCCGGTATGCGCTCCGGTTCCAGGCCATCCACGATGAAAGAACTGACGCCAAGCTTCAGCGCCCTGCTCATCTCTTCCCGAGCCCCCCGGTCAACGAACACAAGAATCGGCACTGACCTGAAACGCCGCATGTCCAGCAACTCTGTCAGCAGCTCCAGGTCCACCTCCGGCGACGCAAGAATGATCGCGCTCGCACCAATCAGTTTTAGGCGCCGCACATGCCAGTCTGAACGCCCGGTTATTTCCGTTTGGTGGGGCTGGTCGCCCAACGCGCTCGCAATGCGCCCGGCCCGAACGGTGTCACTGGCGAGAATCAGAATCTGGCCATCCCAGCTCGTGGATTCAGACGAGCGTTCGGATTGCTGTTCCTCTTTCAGCAACACTGTACAGCGGGTATTCTCTGCATCCATGTCGGTCGGAGCTCTCTGCAAACGTTCAAACCGTTGATGTCGTTTGAATTTTCAGGGCAACTGCGCCGATTCCAAACAGCGGACTTGTAGAAGCGATACAAGTTTGGCTGCATCTGATCATTCCTGTTTCGCGATTGACCAAATACCCGGCAGGAAGCGCCGTATTAACCCATCTACCCAAAAGGGCAGCCCGTCCAAATTCCGGGCGCATTTGGCGTCATGGGGGCAAAATCGCTGTATTGGCAGGCAGACTTTTCGGCGAGGCGAGGCTCTGTCGGTCTCGCCTTGACCAACTCATCTGGTCCTTCAACAGTCACGACCGGGAACGCATTCGCATCGAGGAAATCATGAAACGTAGAGACTTTCTGGCGACGGGCGCTGGCCTGGGCGTAGCCGCCCTTACGGGCTGCACAACGACGACCACAGGATTTGCGCCGGCCCCATCGACCGGCGACGCACTGGTTCAGTCGATCGGCGCGCCAATGCGCCCCATCAAGTCCTCCATGAGCCGCGTGACACGCACGATTGTCGGACTTCGCCCATTTCGCAAACCCGGCCCCCGGCTCGAAGCGGTAAAGGTCGGGTCCAAGGATGTTGTGCACAATTATGGACACGGCGGCGGCGGAGTATCCCTGTCCTGGGGCGTCGCTGAACTGGCCGTTGCGCTCACCAAGGAGACCCACGCCGACAAGGTGGCCGTGCTGGGATCCGGTGCAATCGGCCTCTCGACCGCGATTCTTCTGCAGCGCGCAGGAGTCCAGGTGACGATCTACGCCAAGGACTTCCCGCCTTACACGACATCGAATGTCGCTGGCGCGATGTGGCATCCGGTGACCCTGTTCGAGAATGACCAGGTGTCCCAGGAAACCCTGGCCATGCTCGATCTGGCCTCACGCATCGCCTTCAACCGGTTCATCCGTTTTGCGAATGACCCGAAATACGGCGTCTACTGGATCCGCCAGTATTCGCTGAGCAATCGCCCCATGAGCACGATCCGCCCCTATGTGGGTGGCGACGCGCTCTATCCCGGCCTGAAGCGAAACCAGTCCGGCGGGCCGTTCGGCTTCCCTTACTATGACGGGTACTACACGCTGATGATCGACCCCGACATTTACATGCGCGCGCTGGTGAATGATTTCCTCGCCGCCGGCGGCCGCATGAAGGAGATGGCGTTCGAGACGGAAGGCGACCTTGAGAAGCTGCCTGAGTCCAGCATCGTCAATTGCATGGGGCTCGGCTCCGGCAAGGTGTTCGGGGACGAAAGCATCATTCCGGCGCGTGGCCAGCTCAGCTTTCTGTTGCCTCAGAACGACATTGATTATGGCTATGCCGGATCTACCCATGACTATGGCCTGCTTTATTCGTTCCCCAGGAAGACTGGCATTCTCCTGGGCGGATCAGTCGACAAAGGCGACTGGAGCCTTGAGCCACGGGCGGACGAGATCCAGCGCATGGTCGATGGCCACGCCTACCTGGCTTCCAGGCTGGCTTAATCCAGCCTCTCAATCCCGATTGGATGCGATGACGTGACTGGACCTTCCCGCTGAAGGCCCAGTCCCTGCCCGTGCGAACAGACTCTGTCTGCGACGCGGTCCCGGCCGGAACGGCTGCCCTTCTATAAATCGGATACCGGCACGCGCGCCTTGTCTCGCGTGATTGCCGCGGCCTGCCTTCCGGCGCTTTGACGCGACCGGTCAAAACTGTGTCGTCCGCCGTCAATACCGCCGACGCCCCGCCACGTAATCAGAACACAGCTCAAGTCCGAAGGAACGAGGCAGCACCGCACCGGCGCCCACTCTTACCCCACCGGAACGACGGCGGACACACAAACGACACTCAAGGAGACCCACATGTTTACCTCGCGCTTCCCCCTGAAACTCGCCCTGGCAACTGCCGGACTTGCCGGTCTGCTTGCCGCCCAGCAAACCGCCACTGCCGAAACGGCCCGCGCCGCAACCGCGACGATGCCGCCAGTAAATGATGGCCTGCCCATGCCTGGCTTCAAGATCGATCCGGCGACGACCGCGATCGTCATCACCGACCCGCAAAACGACTTCCTCTCGCCGGACGGCGTGACCTGGGGCGTTGTCGGCCAGAGCATCACCGAGAACGGCACCGTGGAAAACCTGGAAGCCCTTTTCAAAGTGGCCGACGAAACCGGTATGCCTGTCTTCGTGTCGCCGCACTTTTACTTCGAGCACGATCATAAATGGGAATTCGAAGGTACGCTTGAAACTCTGATGCACAGCATCGGCATGTTCGACCGCCCGCATTCCCTGACGCTGGAAGGGTTCGAAGGATCCGGTGCAGACTGGCTGGATCGCTACAAGCCCTACATCAACAACGGCAAGACGGTCGTCACCAGCCCACACAAGGTCTACGGCCCGGAAACCAACGACCTGGTCCTCCAGCTTCGCAAGGCTGGAATCTCCAAGGTCATCCTCGGCGGCATGTCGTCGAACCTCTGCACCGAATCCCACATGCGCGAGCTGATTGAGCAGGGCTTCGAAGTGATGGTTGTCACCGATGCCACCGCAGGCGCCATTACGCCGCTGTACAACGGCTACGACGCGTCTCTCACCAATTTCAGGATGATCGCCAGCGCGATCGACAACACTGACAACACGGTGAAAGCGATCAAGGCCGCTCACGGCAAATAGGTCCCTCCCCATCCACGCCTCACCCAGCGTGGATGACCTGCAGCCCGGCTGGCGGCTTCCCCCTCTCTCCCCCGCCAGCCGGGCCCTTCCGGGCCGCCCGAGAAGCATGCCCGCCTCCCAATCGAACTCAGGACCGATGACATGCCGGAACAAGAACTCCTCCCGCCACTCGAGGCAGAATTCAGCCCGGCGCCTATTGTCTGCACCCTGATCTTCCATGTCCGTCTGGAATTCAAAGCCCAAGACATTCCAGACGTTCAACTCCTGCCGGCCACCGCCCCCGTCCGGCAGGAGCCCTCCCAACCGAGCCTGTGGCTCCAACCTCCCATAAAGGAAATCGAAATGTCCCGTACAATCACACTCTCCGCCATGGTAATGGCTGCTGCCATCGCAACGGCCCTGCCGGCCGCCGCTGAAGACGAGCACAATGTTTCGACCGGAATCACGACCGCCGGCGTGCCGCTTGGCCTGCATGGCGTCGATGCCGTCGCGCTGACAACGCTGAATGCTGTCTCTGAAGGCAATGCAGAATACACGGTCGTTGAAGACGGCGTTGCCTACTACTTTGCGTCCGCTGACTCGGCCAAGGCATTCAAAGCCGATCCGGCAAAATACGCGCCTCAGTATGGCGGCTTCTGCGCCTACGCCGTCGCACTGGGCAAGAAGTTCGACGGAGACCCGCGGTATGCCGACATCGTCGACGGCAAACTGTATCTGTTCGTGAACGAAGAGATCTTCAAAAAGTACAAGAAGGACTCCAAGCGCATCCTGGCCAAAGCTGAACGCACCTGGCCACGCATCGAGCACAAGGCTGTGGGTGATCTCTAATCCCCCAACGCAGGCGGCCGAAAACTTTTTTTGGTCGCCTGCGCTTTCTTCCCTGATGAACAAGAGACAATTGTTATGAGACCGCCCCTCCCTCCATTTACGACCGAAACCGCAACAGAAAAGGTTCGCCTTGCCGAAGATGGCTGGAACAGCCGGAACCCGGAAAAGGTTTCCCTCGCCTATACTGAAGACAGCGCCTGGCGGAACCGCAATGCGTTTATTACGGGCCGGGCCGAAATCGTCCGCTTCCTGACGGAAAAGTGGAACAAGGAGCAGGAATACCGGCTGATCAAGGAATTGTTCGCTTTTACAGGCAACCGCATCGCCGTCCGTTACGCCTACGAATTCCATGACGCAGACGGCCAATGGCACCGCGCTTATGGCAACGAAAACTGGGAATTCGATGCGCAGGGCCTGATGCAGAATCGCTTCGCCAGCATCAACGACCTGCAGATCCGCGAAACAGACCGCCTGTTTCACTGGCCCCAGGGCCGACGCCCGGATGACCACCCGGGCCTCAGCAAACTTGGCCTCTAGTCAGCCTCAGGCGTCTTCCAGTACGGGTGCTTCCACCGGCGCCAGACGAATGAGGTAATCGAATGCGGAGAGGGCCGCCTTGGCCCCTTCGCCCATCGAGATCACGATCTGCTTGTACGGGGTCGTCGTAGCATCACCGGCCGCGAAGACACCCGGAACGGAAGTCTGGGCACGCATATCCGTAACAATCTCTCCGCGCTCAGTCAGCTCTATGCTCCCGCGCAGCCATTCCGTATTCGGGACGAGACCAATCTGAACAAAGATACCTTCCAGCGAGACGTCGTGTCGTTCTTCCGTGTTCCGGTTCTTGTACACCAGCCCCTTCACCTTGGCCCCATCACCGATCACTTCGGTTGTCATAGCAGACGTGATGATGTCGACATTTGGCAGGCTGCGCAGCTTGTTCTGGAGTACCGCATCAGCGCGCAGCTGGGTGTCGAACTCGATCAGGGTGACATGAGCAACAAGTCCGGCGAGATCGATCGCCGCCTCGACGCCGGAGTTCCCGCCACCAATCACGGCAACGCGTTTACCCTTGAACAGCGGCCCATCGCAGTGCGGGCAGTAAGCCACGCCCTTGTTCCGGTATTCCTCTTCACCCGGCACACCCATTTGACGCCAGCGGGCACCGGGGGCGAGGATCAGACTGCGGGTCTTCAGACCTGCGCCATTTTCCAGGACGACCTCGTGAAGACCGCCCTCTTTGTCTGCCGGGATCAGCTTTGCGGCTGTCTGGAGGTTCATCACATCAATATCGTATTCCTTGATGTGCGTTTCCATTGCGGTCGCGAGCTTCGGACCTTCTGTGTACGGTACGGAGATCAGGTTTTCGATACCCATCGTGTCCAGGACCTGTCCACCGAGCCGTTCGGCAGCGATACCGGTTCGAATCCCTTTACGCGCCGCGTAGATGGCCCCTGCGGCGCCAGCCGGACCGCCACCGACGACGAGCACATCAAAAGGCTCTTTCTGGGAAATCTTCGCCGCCATTTTCTCCTGCGCGCCGGTGTCCAGCTTCGCGATGATCTGCTCGACCTCCATACGGCCGGATCCGAAGACCTCTCCATTGAGGTACACCGTCGGCACAGCCATGACCTGGCGTGCATCGACTTCGCTCTTGAACAGGGACCCGTCGATAGAAGTGTGACGGATATTCGGGTTCAGCACCGCCATCATGTTCAGAGCCTGAACCACATCCGGGCAGTTCTGGCAGGACAGGGAGAAATAGGTCTCGAACTCGAACGTGCCCTCAAGTGACTTGATCTGCTCGATCACTTCCGGCGCGATCTTGGGTGGATGTCCGCCGACCTGGAGAAGTGCGAGGACGAGCGACGTAAATTCATGCCCGAGCGGCAGGCCGGCAAAGCGCAGGCTGATATCGGCCTCAGGGGTTGTGATCGCAAAGGAGGGTGCGCGCGCATTGTCGCCGCGCTTCCAGCTGACCTTGTCGGAAAGTTCAGAGATTTCGCCCAATAGCTCTTCGAGTTCCCGGCCGCCCTTGCTGTCGTCCAGGGCTGCCACGAGTTCCACCGGGCGCCGGATGTTTTCCATGTAGGCTTTGAGCTGGGTCTTCAGATTGGCGTCCAACATGAGTCATCTCCTGCGAAAGTCGCGGACGCGCTGGCTGGCAGCGCGGATTCCTGCGAGGAAAGGGAAAGCCGGCTGGCTGTGGACCTCACAACCAGCCGGATAACGGAAATGTGGTGGCTTAGATCTTGCCGACCAGTTCCAGCGACGGGGCGAGGGTTTCCGAACCTTCTTCCCATTTCGCCGGGCAGACCTGGCCCGGGTTCTCGCGGACATACTGAGCCGCTTTGACCTTGCGGACGAGCTCAGCCGCGTTGCGGCCGACACCCTCGCAGGTCACTTCGATCACCTGGATCACGCCGTCCGGGTCGACCACGAAGGTACCGCGGTCGGCCAGGCCCATGTCTTCGCGCATATTGTCGAAGTTACGGGTGATGACGCCCGTCGGGTCGCCGAGCATGTAGTATTCGATCTTGCCAATGGCCGGCGACGTCTCGTGCCAGGCCTTGTGGCTGAAATGGGTATCGGTCGACACCGAAAAGACTTCCACGCCCATGCTCTGCAGCGCAGCGTATTCGGACTGCAGGTCTTCCAGTTCGGTCGGGCAAACAAATGTGAAGTCTGCCGGGTAGAAGAAGAAGATCGCCCATTTTCCCTTCACGTCGGCTTCACTGACCGACTCGAATTTGCCTTGCTTGAATGCTTCGGCCTTGAAGGGCTTAATTTCAGTATTGATCAGGGACATTGTGGCTCCGTCTGTTGTTGCTTGCCGGGACAAATCCAATACCTGTCCATTTTGGCTTGCCAATAAATTGTGGTGGGACAAATCGCGCGCTTGTCTTTGATTATTGCGCTTTGGGCCCCGCTTCTGACGTTTCCTTCGCCCTGTATTCTTTTCTATAATTATTCTAAATTAGGAAACAAGGGCAGCCCCCCGAGTGCGCGCAGGCATTCCACAATCTGCTGCATTTTCTCGGCAAATCCGGCGCAATCAGACGAGCGGTCACCGTAAATGACACCGAATCAATAGCGGTGACGCTTCCGGCACCTGGCTGGATTCGCTTGGCGGCTCATCAATACGCGAGGCGCGGATTCGACTTCTGCAGCGCGCTCTATCCCGTCTGCACAAATGTCACGCCACTCTCGCCAGCAGCGACACCAGAATGATCGGATTTTGGTCCTCCGCATCTAAAGCAACGTTCCAGACCATTTTTCCCTTTACGTCCCCAGTGCTACACCTACCACCAACATAAAAAATGGAGGGTGCGATGGAGGGAGCGACCAGGCGGTACGCATTGGCGATGATTGGCGCGACGGCTGGCAGCGCCGCGCTCTACTCCGCGATGAAGGCGATTCATCACGTCCAGCCTTCTTCTTATAAAGGCCCCATCGAACTCGACGGAGATCCGAAAGGCGCGAAAGTCCTCGTCCTCGGCGCCGGTCTTGCAGGCATGGTCGCCGCGCTGGAACTTCGGTCTGCAGGCTACAATGTTGAAGTCCTGGAATACCGGGAGAAAGCCGGCGGCCGCTGTTGGACATTGCGCGGTGGCGACACCTACACAGAATTGGGGGGCGCCACCCAGAAGGTCTCCTTCGAAGGGGACAACTACATCAACCCGGGCCCATGGCGCATTCCCTATGACCACCATGGCGTGCTGGATTATTGCCAACGTCTCGGCGTTCAACTGCAACCCTTTGTCCAGCAAAACCACAACGCCTACATCCACAACAGCAAGGCATTCGGCGGCAAGCCGCAGCGCTTCAAGCACATCGCGACGGACTATCGGGGCCAGACGTCGGAATTGCTGGCGAAAGCTGTCGACCAAAACCGGCTGGATGACATGCTCACGCCGGATGACCGCGAAGCGCTGATTGAATCCCTCCGGGCTACCGGTGCTCTGGACGACACGAACTCCTACAAGGCCGGAGGCCTGACCAGCCGGTATCGCGGGTTTGGCAAACCGCCCGGCGCAGGCTTCGACGGCGCGCCATCCGCATCCGATCCGATCGGTCTTTCCGAGATCCTGAAATCCAATATGTGGAGCCACCTGGCAGATGCGGACCTTCTGGATCACCAGATGCCAATGTTCCAGCCCGTCGGCGGCATGGACATGATTGCACAGGCGTTTGCGCGGGAAGTCGGTGATCTCATCCGCTACAATTCCAAAGTGGTTTCCCTGCAACAGGACGACAATGGCGTCCAGGTTGCCTATGAGGACACCCAGACCGGCGAGAAGCTTACCGCGGAAGCCGACTGGTGCGTCTGCACCGTGCCCTTCTCCGTCCTTGGCCAGATGGATCACAATCTCTCACCGGACCTGACGGCGGCGGTCAACGATGTTTACTATCGCGGCTCTGCGAAGTGGGGTCTGGAATTCAAGCGACGGTTCTGGGAAGAAGATGACAAGATCTACGGCGGGATCAGCTATACTGACCTCCCCATCGAAATGATTTCCTACCCGTCCGGTGGCCTGTTTACCAAAGGCCCGGCCGTCTTGCTTGGCGGCTATACATGGGACGACGCGCAGGCCTTCGAGTTCAATGCCATGCAGCCGGAAGACCGGATAAAATGGGCCCTTGAATTCGGGTCGCACATTCACCCTCAATATCTGGAAGAGTACAAGACCGGCGTCAGCGTGGTCTGGCACAAGGTTCCGTGGGTGCTGGGGTGTTTCGGCATCTGGCGGAACAAGGAAGCCCATTACGCAAATGCGGTGAAGATCGACAATCGCGTTGTCTGCGCAGGCGAGCACGTGTCTTATCTTGGCGCCTGGCTCGAAGGCGCAATCGAATCCTCGCTCGATGCGATTGGCCGGCTGCACGACAAGGTGATCAACGGATGAGACACAAAATACGCACCATCCGAACCGTCCTGACCGCCTTCGCATTCGCGACCGCAGCCTTCAACATGCATGCCGATGAAGGTATTCCGGAAATCACCAGCTTCGAACCGACGCCCCTGGAGAAGAAGATCTTCGACGGCCCAGGCGTGACCGTGACCAGCGGCGAAGACATTTACTCCACGCTCTGCGCGGGCTGCCATATGCCGAAAGGCGAAGGCGCCGTCGGCGGAGGCATGTACCCCGCCCTCGCCGGAAACGAAAAGCTTGAGTATCCCGATTATGCTGTCTTTATCATCCTGAACGGTTACAAAGCGATGCCATCCTTCGCCCACACGCTGTCGGATGAGCAGGTGGCGGCAGTCGTCAACTACCTGCAATCCGGACTGGGCGGAAACTCATACGAACCGGCCTCAACGGCCGAACAGGTCGAGCTTAGCCGGCCCCAATAATATCAGATCACGGAGTGAATAAAATGCGCCTGACCGCCCCCCTTCTTTCTATTGCAGCCATCGCACTCGGCGCCTGTGGCGCAGCCGACAGCGAAGTCATCCGCCACAAGATTCCCGGATCAGACTTCCCGATCCTTCAGGCAGTCGAAGTCCCCGCCGATGCAACCCTGGTCTACCTGAGCGGCGCTGGCCCTGCGGTCACGGACGAGTCCGCTGAGCCGAGAACGCCGGCGGCCTATGGCGACATCACAACTCAAACCGAAACGACCCTCGCCACGATTGAATCCCGCCTCGAAGGCCTCGGCCTCACCATGAGCGACGTCATCAAGATGCAGGTCTATATTGTCGCTGCGCCGGGTGAAGACTCGCTCGATTTCGGCGGCTTCATGAAGGGATATGTGAAGTATTTCGGCACCGAAGAGCAGCCAAATCTGCCGACTCGTTCGGTGTTTGAGGTCGCCGGCCTCGCCAATCCCGGTTGGCTGATCGAAATCGAGGCCGTCGCTGTCCGCGACTAAGTATCTGAATTCCGGCGCGTGAGCGCGCCGGAACTTTTCTTCCCGGCAACCGCTTGCCCCTACGCAAGTCATTTCCTTGGCCGTGAAGGCATGTATGATCTCCGAAAATACAATTGGGGAGAGACATGCACTACGCAGAACTTCTGAAAGCCCGCGAAGAACTGACCGGACCGGGCGGTGACTTCGAGATTGTTGAAGCCGATGTGCTCGGCAACAAGCTTCGTGTATACAAGAATGCCCCGCCAAGCATTCGCGAATTCTGGGCGGCCACCAAGGAGTTCGCCGATCGGACCTATCTGGTTTATGAGGACGAGCGCCTCACCTACGCCGAGGCCCATGAACAGGTAAATGCGATTGCCGCCTGGCTATTTGACCAGGGCGTCCGGCCCGGGGACCGGGTCGCCATCGCTATGCGCAATTACCCTGAGTGGCTCCTCATCTATTGGGCCTGTACGTCTGTCGGGATCACGGTCGCCGGCATGAACGCCTGGTGGACCGCCGAGGAAATGGCCTACGCCCTGAAAGATTCCGAACCAAAAGCCCTGTTCCTCGATGCCGAAAGGCTCGAACGTGTTAAGGACCGGTCGGATCTCACCAGCTCCATGAAACTGGTCGGCGTCAGAATCCCTGACATGCCGGCCAACGTGATACCGTGGAGCGATGTCATCGCCCATGGTGGTAACATGCCGGACGTCACGGTCGATCCGGACTCAGATGCCTGCATTTTCTATACATCGGGCACGACCGGTTTCCCGAAAGGCGCACAGCTGACCCAACGTGGCTGCATCGCCAATCTCATGAACATGATGTACGCCTCGGCTTCCACGGCACTCGCGACACAGAGCGCGACAGGCGTCGCCCCTCCGGAAGATCCACCGCCGCCTGTGTCCCTGCTGACAACGCCGCTCTTCCACGTCACCGCAAACAATTGCGGCGCGTATGCCACCACCGCAGCCGGCGGCACCATCGTATTGATGTACCGTTGGGACGCTGGCGAAGCACTCAAGATCATCGAAAGCGAGAAAGTCAGCAGCCTCGGCGGCGTGCCGGTCATGGGAAGGGAACTGATCAATCACCCGGACTTTGCCAAGACCGATACATCCAGCCTTGTTCAGCTTTCGGGCGGCGGAGCACAAGTGCCGCCCGATCTGGTCCACAAGATCGAATCCGCAATCAAAACGGCCCGCCCTGCAACCGGTTACGGCATGACCGAGACGTGCGGGATTATCACGTCCGTATCCGCAGACTTCTTCGTCGACAAGCCGGACAGTGCTGGCCCGGCCATGCCGAACTTTGAAGTCAAATGTGTAGATGAACTGGGCGATACAGTGCCGCCTGGTGAGTTGGGTGAACTCTGGGTGAAAGGGTCTTCCGTCATCAAGGGCTATATCAATCGCCCGGAAGCGACGGCTGAATCGATCACGGACGGCTGGCTGCACACTGGCGATATCGCCCGCATCGACAAGGATGGGTTCATTTTTATTGTCGACCGGAAGAAAGATATGGTGCTGCGTGGAGGCGAAAACGTCTACTGCGCCGAGGTCGAATCTGTTGCCTACCGTCACCCCGCCATCGCCGAGTGCAGCGTGTTCGGCGTGCCGGACGACCGGTTGGGTGAAGAGGTCGGCATTGCCATCGTTTTGAAGCCGGGCGAGAAGCTGACCGCAGACGAATTCCGGGCCCATTGCGCAGGTATCATGGCGAAGCACAAAGTGCCCCGTTACGTCTGGTTCATCGCTGATGCCCTGCCCCGCAATGCCAGCGGCAAATTCGTCAAACGTGACCTGCGTGACCGCCTCAGCGCGGAACTCCAGAGCGCCGGACATTAAACCCGGCACCATGATCCAGGGGCGGTGAGTATCTTGCCGCCCTAGATCAACTTGCGCCGCAATTTCGCAGCCAACGCATCCAGCGCCAACACGGACAGGAAGATGATCAACAGGATCGTCGCGACATGATCATACTGGAACATGTCGTAACGACCTTTCAGCTCCTGCCCGATGCCGCCTGCCCCAACAAGGCCAATCACCGTACCCATACGGATATTACGATCCAGGATGTAGAACGTCAGTGCCGTATAACTCGGCAACACCTGAGGCAGCACAGCCAGACGAAGAACAGCAAGGTCCCCTGCCCCAGTCGCACGCACGGCGTCCTGGGGCACCTTGTCAGCTGCCTCTATTTCCTCGGCAAAGAACTTGGCCAGGAAGCCCACGCTGTGCAGCGCCAATGCCAGGATGCCGGCGATCGCCCCAAATCCAAAGGCCAGCACCAGAAATAGCGCGCTGATCAATTCAGGCACCGCGCGCAGGAAGGAAATAAAGCTGCGCGCCAATGCGTACAGAGCCGGATGCGGCGTAAAGTTCCGCGCGGCGAGCCACGCCATCGGCAGGCTCATCAAAACGGCAAACAGACTGGCCCAGATGGCCATCTCGATCGTTTCCAGCATCTTTTCGAGCGTGAAAACGAGATAGCCAGCAGGCTCCACCAGAAAAGTCTTTTCGACCGTCTTTGTGGTCATCTGCATGGTTTCGGGATCCAGCGCAGACTCGTCCACCCGTTCGGTTTCAAGGTGCGAAAACATTGGCAGTTGCGCCGGATCGAAACCGTCAATCAAGGAGACAGGTGTTCGTTCAGCGATTGCAATCGGATACATCTGCTGCGCCACACTACCGATTCCACGCCCGATCTGAGAGGACTCCTTGAGGCCAACACTTGCCTGCAGGAATTCACCCAACTGGTTGGACAGCCTGTGCAGTTCCATCCGGTGTGCGGAAACAGACAGAAGCATGAAGGCGACGACAACTGCCAAGACAGTCTTCCAGTCAAAGGCTGGTTTCACCTGCCAGTGAGCGGTTGCCGAAGAGCTGGTTGCTGTGGACTCCGACATATCAGGCCACCGCCATGGACGGTGTGAACGTTTCCCGTCCGGTGCCGAAAATACCGGCGAGAATATCGGGCCCAAGCTGACCCGGCGGCCCGTCAAATACAATCTTCCCTTCGCGCAACCCGATGATACGGTCAGCAAAGGCCTGCGAGAGCTCCATTTGGTGCAACGAGCAAAGCACAGCAACACCTTGCTCTTTCGCGGTGCGGCGAAGAAGACCCATAACGTCCTGCGCTGTTTGCGGATCGAG
>QGCX01000139.1_pt1 | contig 16145 bp, 13 predicted proteins | sample 4708031 | NCBI WGS metagenome assembly QGCX01 (sample SAMN08941163, study PRJNA450518) | Sediment metagenome, whole genome shotgun sequencing project. | reverse complement strand
CTTTGCGGCTTCCGACGGCTGCAGCGAAAATCCGGCAATCCGGATCCAGCGATGCGCGCCCTTGGCCTCATGTCCGCCGCCGACGAGGATGTAGACCATCAATCCGATACAGCCGAACAGCAGCACCGCGGCAAAGCGCCGGGCCCAGGCCCGGTCCAGCATGCTGGTGCCGAGCAACAGGATGACACCCGCCGCCGCAAACATCGATTGCCGCATCGGGAAGAAATAGGGGTTGTCGTAGCCGATACGCGCCGCTGCGCTCGGGCCAGCCGCCAGCGACATCAGAAGGCCGATCGCCATCAGAAAGAACGCCCCCGCCAGGAGGCCCCAATCAACTGTGCGCCGCCACTCCATGAACCAGGACGTATCCGACCGGGCAAGAAATGGCGCTGTGGCCGTGTAGCTCAAGCCAATTCCCTCAGCTCTGTGGGCATCATCGCCTCCACGATCGACCGGAACGTATCGCCCCGGTGCTCAAAATCGCGGAACTGGTCGAAGCTCGCACAGGCTGGTGAAAGAAGAATGACCGGATTGTCGATTCCGGCGTTTCTGGCGTCGCGAAAGGCGGCCTGGACGGCATTTTCCAGCGTTCCACAGCCCTGGGTCGGCACCCGGCCCTTCAGGGAATTGGCAAAAGGCTCTTCGGCTTCGCCAAACAGGTAGGCCTTGTTGATGCGCGGGAAGTAAGGCGTCAGCGGGCCGATACCATCGGATTTCGGCACACCGCCGGCAATCCAGTAAATATTGTCGTAAGCCTTCAACGCCTGCTCTGCGGCCTGTGCATTCGTGGCCTTGGAGTCGTTGATGAAGCGCACGCCTTCGATCTCGCCCACGCGCTCCATGCGGTGCGCCAGACCGGGGAAGGATTTCATGCCGTCCATGATGGTCTGCGGATCGAGGCCCAGCGCGCGGCACGTGGCATAGGCGGCCACGGCGTTCTGGTGATTGTGCTTGCCGGGCAGCGCGGCGCAGTCTGCGAGGTTTCCGACAAATACGGCATTGCCGCTGTTGGAATCGTAAAGCCGTCCGTCTACGGCGCTGACACCGCGGCCCAGTGCATAGCTGGACGAGGCCTGGACCACACGGGCAGGTCCTCGCGCGGCCAGGCCAATCGCAATGGACTGGGTGATCACATCATCGAACCCGACCACGGCGGTGTCCCGCTCGGTCTGGTTCTGGAAGATCCGCATCTTCGCAGCCTGGTAGCCCTCCATCCCGCCGTGGCGGTCCAGATGGTCCGGACTGATATTGAGCAGGACGGCGACATTGCAGTGCAGGCTCTTTACCAGGTCCAACTGGTAGGAGCTGAGCTCCAGCACATAGATCGCGTTGGCGTGCAGCGCGGCGAGATCCAGCACGCCCGTGCCGATGTTCCCGCCGATCCGGGCATCGCGGCCTGCCTGTTTCAGGATGTGCCCGATCAGCGCCGTCGTGGTCGACTTGCCGTTCGTGCCGGTGATGCCGACGATCTTCGGCCGCCCGCGTTCCGGCAGGGCCTGCACAGCGCGGGCGAAGAGTTCCATATCGCCGACGACCGGCACGCCGGTCATCTCGGCCATGCGCACGATCCGGTGCGGCTGCGGGAACTTGTAGGGAATTCCGGGCGACAGGACGAGCGCAGCGAAGGTTTGCCAGTCGCGTTTGTTGATGTCGGACAGGGTCAGACCGGCCGCTTCCGCCTTGCGGCGGGTGTCTTCATTATCGTCCCACGCGTGAACACGCGCGCCGCCGGCCTTCAGGGCCTTGGCAGCGGAAAGGCCAGTGCGGCCAAGGCCGAACACCGCAACATCCCTTCCTGCGTATTCTGTGATCGGGATCATGCGCGCTCGCTCACCTCAGCTTCAGGGTTGCAAGGCCCGCAAGGGCGAACAGGACGGACAGGATCCAGAAGCGGACGACGACACGGGTCTCCGGCCAGTTCTGTTTCTGGAAATGATGGTGCAGCGGCGCCATCAGGAAGATGCGCTTGCCTTCGCCGGTCAGGCGGCGGGTCAGTTTGAACCAGCTGACCTGCATGATCACCGAGGCCGCCTCGATCACGAACAGGCCACCGATCACAACGAGGGCGAATTCGTGCTTGGTCGCCACGGCGACAACGCCCAGCATCCCGCCGAGGCCAAGTGAGCCGGTATCGCCCATGAACACTTTGGCCGGATAGGCATTGTACCAGAGGAACCCCATGCCTGCGCCCATCATGGCGCCGAGCAGAACGGATAGCTCCCCTGCCCCCGGGGCGAACTGGATACCGAGATATTCGGCGAAGACAAAGTTACCGGTGAGATACGCGATCATCGCATAGGATGCGGCAGCGAACATCATCGGCACGATGGCGAGGCCGTCCAGCCCGTCGGTGAAGTTCACCGCATTGGCGCTGCCGACGATGACGATCATGCCGAACAGGATGAAGAACATGCCAAGCGGCAGGAAGTAATTGTTGACGAAGGGCACGGCGACCCCGCCGGAGAAGTCCGGATCGGCCGGCGTCACGCTGGTCTGCGGCGCCAAAGCGGCAATCTGCTCGGCCAGGCCATTCAGCGCGCCCCATTCGGCATGGCCGTCCGGCGTGTGAGCGCCATGCAGGCCCATGATGAAAGCACATGCCACGGCCGCAATGCCAAAGCCGGCCAGCAGGCGCGCCTTGGCGGAAACGCCCGCGTCGGTCTGCTTGGTCACTTTGGCATAATCGTCCAGGAAGCCGAGGATCGCATAGGACACGGTCACGAACAGGGTGACCCAGATGTAAGGATTGTGCAGGTTCGCCCAGAGCAGCACGCCAGCCAGCAGGCCCAGCCAGATCAGGAAGCCACCCATGGTTGGTGTACCGCGCTTCTCCAGCTGCTGTTCCAGTGACAGGTCACGGATCGGCTGGCCCTTGCCCTGACGGGCGCGCAGGAAATTGATGATCGGGTCGCCAAATATCACCGTCACCAGGAACGCCGTCACGACGGCCGCTCCTGTGCGGAAGGTAATATAGTTGAAAACGTTCAGGATACCGCTGTCAGCGGCTAACCATTCGTACAGCATCAACTGACCCCTGCAGCACCTTCTGTGCCGCTTACCATCTTGCCCATGTCCGCCGTTGCGCTCCATTGGCGCAAACGGTCTGCTAGTCGTCCCATCCCGGATGCATTCGAGCCTTTGATCAAGACCACGTCGCCATCCCGAAGTGTATTTTCCAGTGCATTAAAAAGTTCGTCGGCCCTGGGCGCCCATACCTTCTGCAGGTCTGTGGGCAGCGCCTCGGCCAGGTGAGTCATATTGTCTCCCGCCAGGAAGACACCCTGGGCCCCGGTCTCCACGACCGCCCCGGCAAGGCCTGCATGTTCCGCATCCGATCTATCGCCGATTTCCAGCATCTCACCAAGCGCAACGAGCCGGCGGCCCGCACCGCGTTGTTTCAATGAGGAAAGTGCCGCCCGCATCGAGCCCGGATTGGCATTGTAGGCATCATCGATCAGTGTGAACGTGCCGCCGCCGGGCAGGGCGAGGCGCTCTGCCGTGCCACGCCCCGGTGGCGGGGCATAACCCGTCAGCGCTTCGGCGCAGTCCGTCACAGACGCGCCTGTTTGCGTCGCCGCCAGCAACGCGGCTGCCACATTCATTGCCCAATGCTCACCAACGGCGTCCAGCGTCACCAGAACCGGCTTGCCGACCACATCGACCTGAATGCGGCTGGACACGCCGTCGGTTTCATAACCGACAACCCGTGCCGTCGCGTTCGGACCGCGGCCAAAGGATTCCATGTTTCCGGTCGGGCACAATGACCGCGCCCGGTCCGCCAGGTACTCGAAGAAGGTGTCGTCCGACGGCAGGATGAAGGTGCCGCCCGCTTCAAGACCTTCAAAGATATCGGCTTTCTCACGGGCCACGGCTTCGAGGCTGCCTAGGCCTTCGAGGTGCGCCCCTGCGATACAGGTCACCAGCCCCGTATGCGGACGGACCATCCGGCTGCGTGGGGCGATCTCGCCGGGCGTGGACATGCCAATCTCGAAGACGGCGCGTTCCGTCTCTTCCGGCATACGCGCCAGTGTCAGTGGCACGCCCCAGTGATTGTTGAAACTTTTCTGGCTCCAGTGCGCCGGACCGAGCGCCCGGTAGATGCGCGCCAGCATTTCCTTCACGCTGGTTTTGCCCGCCGATCCGGTGATGGCCGTGCGATGGGCCCCGCAGCGCGCCCGGGCGGCAACGCCCAACTGCTCCAGCGCCGTCAGCGTGTCGTCTGCAATGACCTGCGGCCCTTCCCCCTTCTTGCGGGACACGAGCGCACCCGCGGCGCCCGCCTCGAAGGCCGCCTCGACGAAGTCGTGGCCATCGCGCTGGTCTTTCAGCGCAACGAACAGGTCACCCGGCGCAAGCGAGCGTGTGTCGATCGACACAGTGCCCGTCACCGTGAACGGCTTGGTCGCGACGCCGCCGGTGGCAAGGGTGATGTCTTCGGAGGTCCAGAGCGGGTTCGTCATGCACGCTCCGCTTCCAGCGCTTCCCGCGCCGTGTCCTGGTCGGAGAAGGGATGGACTTCCTTGCCGATGATCTGGCCGGTCTCATGGCCCTTGCCGGCGATGACCAGCGTGTCGCCCTTTTTCAGTTCCGCGACAACGGTGCGAATGGCTTCGCCCCGGTCGCCGATCTCGCGGGCATCCGGACAGCCGACCAGTACCTGCTTGCGGATCTCTGCGGCGTCTTCCGTGCGCGGATTGTCATCCGTAACGATCACGTCATCGGCCTGGCGCGCAGCGATCTCGCCCATCAGCGGGCGCTTGCGGGCATCGCGGTCACCGCCGCAGCCGAAGATGACTTTCAGGTCGCCGGCTGTGTGCGGGCGCACCGCGCGCAACAGCACGTCCAGCCCGTCAGGCGTGTGCGCATAGTCGACAAACACAGCGGCGCCGGAATCCGTCTTGCCGATGAACTCCATCCGGCCCTTCACGGGCTCCAGATGGGTCAGGCCATCGACGACCTGTTCGATATCCATGCCCAGCGACAGGCAGATCGCGGCGGCCGCCAGCGCGTTCAATGCCTGGAACTCGCCGATCAGCGGCAGCTCCAGCGGCTTCTGCTCCACGTCGCGCCAATAGAGGTGCAGCACCTGGCCGGTTGCCCGCGGCATGATTTCATCGATCCAGAGGTCTTCCCCGCGCCAGCCGAAGGAGACGATCGGCATCTGCTTGCCAAGCGCGGCCGCCTCGAAGTCGTTGCACTGTTCGGAGTCCGCATTGACGATGGCCGGCACGCCCGGCCGTCCGAGTTCGCGGAAAAGGCGCAGCTTGGCGGAGAGGTATTCCTCCATCGTCGAATGGTAGTCGAGATGGTCCTGCGTGAAGTTCAGGAAGGCAACTCCGGACAGGGTCACGCCGTCCAGGCGGTGCTGTTCCAGGCCATGGCTGGAGGCTTCCATCGCGCAATGGGTCACGCCCTGCCGGGTCAGTTCGGCCAGCGTCTCATGGATCGTCACAGGGTCCGGCGTCGTATGGCCGACATCGATATGCCCCTCAGGGCCGATGGCACCGAGCGTGCCCATCGAGGCAGACTTGATCCCGGCGCGCGCCCAGATCTGGCGGCAGAAATCGACCGTCGAGGATTTGCCGTTCGTGCCTGTCACCGCCACCACGGCGTCTGGCTGGGAATTGTAGAAATGCTTCGCCGCCAGCGCCAGCGCACGGCGCGGCTCCGCATCGACGATATGCGCGACCGACACCTCGTCGGCCCTATCGCCGGACAGGATGGCCACGGCGCCCTTCCCGATCGCGTCGGGAATGAACCGGCGCCCGTCAGTGACCGTGCCCTTCAGTGCGGCGAACAGGTAACCCGGTTTCACGCGGCGGCTGTCTGCCGTCATCCCGGTGATGACGGTCTCGCCATCGGGCGCATCAGGGAACAGGTCTTTGAGTTTACAGGTCACAGCGAAGTCCTCTCATCTCCGGAGCGGTACGCATCTCCTGCAGGACGGAAATCTTCAAAGCGTGGGGCGATGCCGAGCAGCGGCGCGACACGTTCTATGATGCGACCTGCGGTCGGCGCCGCATTCTGGGAAGCAACCGAGCCTCCCGGACCGGCCTTGGGATCATCCAGTGTCACAATCATGGCATACTGCGGGCTGTCATAGGGAAATATCGCCGCAAAGCTGGAGATATTGCGCCCGTCATCATAGCCGCCCGGCACCGGCTTCTCCGCCGTGCCCGTCTTCCCTGCCACGCGATACCCGCCGACTTCGGCATTCTTGCCCGTTCCGGTCAGCACCGCTTCGCGCATCATCGCATTCACGAGGTCTGCCGTGATGGCCGACATCACCCGCACTCTCTGGGGCTTGCGGGTCTCGTCCACGATCAGGGTCGGTGTCACCCGCTCCCCGCCATTGGCGAAGGCGGCAAAGGCCGACAGGAACGTCATCGGCGTGACGGCGATGCCATGGCCATACGCCATGGTGGCGGCGGTCAGGTCGTCCATCCGCTCGGGCAGGATCGGCGCTGCGCTGCCGGACAGCTCCACCGGCGACCGGTCGAGCAGGCCGGCTGTCTTCAGGAATTCCTGCTGGCGGCGCGGGCCCAGTTTCTGATTGATGTGCACCGTGCCGATGTTCGAGCTCTCGGCGATGATCGTCGTCACATTCACCCGGTTGCCGATGGGATGAAGGTCGGAAATCGTATAGCCGCGCATCTCGATCGGATGGCGGACATCGAACATGTCGGTCGGCCGGATCGCACCGGCTTCCAGCGCTGCGGCGACGGTCAGCGGCTTGAAGACGGAGCCCAGCTCGTACAGGGCGCCTGTCGCCCGGTTCATGCGCGACGGATCGTCGATGGCAATGTCGGAAGACCGGTTGGGATTGAAGGGCGGCCAGCTGGCCATGGCGCGGACTTCGCCGGTACGCGCCTCCAGCAGGATAACGGTGGCGCCCTCGAACCCGTCAGCGGCAGCAGACGCTGCCAGTTCGGCTTCAACGGCTGCCTGCACGCCATTGTCGATGGTCAGGCGCAGCGGCTCGCCACCCGCGGTGAGGCGGTCATTCTGGCTGAACTCAACCCCGCCGGCGCCGACGCCGTCCACATTCACGAAGCCCAGCACCTGGCCGGCCAGCGTGCCGCGCGGATAGGCGCGGCTGATTTCTTCCTTGAACCACAGGCCTTCAAGGCCGAGGTCGAACACGGTCTGGCGCTGGCGGGGGGTCAGACCGCGCTTGACCCACACGAATTCCCGCGACTGGTCAGACAGGCGCTCTGTCAGGCTGGCATCATCGATTTCGGGCAGGACACCGGCCAGCCGGGTGGCCACTTCGCGCGGGTCCCAGATCAGCTGCGGATTTGCCACCAGCGAATAGACGGTCACGGAGGTTGCCAGCTGTTCGCCATTCCGGTCGACAATGTCGGCGCGCGCAACCTGTTCGCCCGCCCGGGCCACCAGGCCGCCTGAATCCCGGTCAGGCGACAGCGCCAGGTAGCCGGCCTTGCCGGCCAGCACCACAAACAACGCGCTGAGGCCGAGGCCGACCAGCCGTGTCCGGTGGCGCGACGCTTCCGTCATTCAGGCGCCTCCGCAGAGGTATCATCCGCATCTGCTGCAGGATCAACGGGCAGGCCGACAAGCGCATCCAGGTCGCGCTCATTGGCCATCTGTTCGGGACGCGGCGGGGCCATGCCCAACTCGTTGCGGGCGTATTCCTCGATCCATTCCCGGCGGCTCATATGGGAAAGCTCGGTCTCCAGCAGCGCCTTTTCGTGGTGGGCGTCCTCGATCTGCGCCTCGACCGCCATCAGCTCGGCAGCCGTATCCTTGGCGCCGTATTTCGCCCGGTAGAGGCTGAAAACCAGCAAGCCGACAATGACGAGACCCAGAATGAATACACGGCGGCTCATGACACGTCCTCCAGTTTCGAAAGCGGGGGCAGGTTCATGCCGTCATCCGCTTCTTCGTCGATTGCAGGCGCCTCGGTCCGGATTGCCGCCCGCAATTTTGCAGAGCGTGCACGTGGATTGCCTTCCACTTCCTTATCCTGGGGCAGGATCGGCTTGTTTGGACGCAGTTCGAACGTCGGTTCCGGGCCTTTGGCCATCAGGGGCATGTGGCGGGACCCGCCGGCATTCTTGCCGGCGCGTTCCCGCAGCCACTGTTTCACCATCCGGTCTTCCAGCGAATGGAAGGTGACAATCACGAGCCGCCCGCCCGGCTTCAGCAGGCGCTCGGCCGCCGCAAGCGCCCGGGCGAGCTCGCCGAGCTCGTCGTTCACATACATTCGGATTGCCTGGAAGGTCAGCGTGGCGGGGTGAATCCGGCTGCCTTTGCGTCCGCCAACAGCGGTCTCGACCGTCTGGGCGAGATCCAGCGTGGTGTCGAAGAAACGTTCCTTGCGGCGCTGGACGATCTGGCGGGCGATGCGGCGTGCCTGCTTCTCCTCGCCGAGACGGAAGATGACATTGGCGAGATCGCCTTCGTCCATATAATTCACGACATCTGCCGCAGTGGGCCCGGAAGCCCCCATACGCATGTCCAGCGGACCGTCCTTGTTGAAGGAAAAGCCGCGATGGCCCTCATCGATCTGGAAGCTGGACACACCAATATCCAGCACCACGGCATCGACCGAGTCGCATCCGGTCGCCTGGACGAGCGCGTCCATTTCGCCAAACCGGCCCAGCAGCGGGGTGATGCGGTCAGTCTGGGCGGCGAGGGCCTCGGCCCGCATGATGGCGTCGAGGTCACGGTCGATGGCGAAGACGGCGCATTTCGCGGCGGTCAGGATCGCCCGGGTATAGCCGCCGCCGCCGAACGTGCCGTCGACAATCCGGTCGCCATCCTGCGCGTCGAGCGCAGCCAGGACCTCGTCCAGCATGACGGGCCTGTGCCCGGAAACAGCCGTGTCAGGCCGGGGTTTGGTGGTCATCATCCATCCCCTCCCTCAACGAGTTTGAGATCCGGATAGAGCCCCATTTCATGCTGGCGCAGCACCTCGTTATAGGCCTCGCCCAGCGCTTCCAGAGTCTCCGGTTTCGCAGCCGTTTCGGACATGGCCGTGGTAAACTGCGCGTGCTTTTCGGGGTTCCAGATCTGGAAGCTGTCGATGTTGCCGGCGAACTTGACCCGGCCGTCGAGCCCGGCGGCCTCGATCAGCTCGTCGGTCAGCTTGATGCGGCCCGTATCGTCCATCTTCAGGTCGGCAGACCCGGCGATGATCGACGACACCAGCGCCTTGCGGACCGGGGATTGCGGGGGCAGGCGGGTCAGTGTGGCGCGGTACATGGCCATCAGGGCTTCACCGCCGCCTTCCAGGCAGCCGGATCCGTCGAGTGCGGACCACAGGAAAATCCGGTTTCCGCCGCCCAACGCTGCGCGAAAGGGTGCCGGAATCGACACCCGCCCTTTCGCATCAATAGCGCTTTCATAGGTGGAAACAAACACCCGCCAGCCCGTTCTTCGTTTGCCTAAACCCCGCATGGGTAAACCATGTCTTAATTTGGAGTATCATGGGTAAGCATGGGCCTCAATGGGCCGGACACCTGAATCGAAATATCCACAACAGGTGCAGACAAGAACACTAAGCGTTCGAATAGTGAACAAACCGGAACAATCGGGTGGGACAGCATGGTCCCCGAACGAATTTCCTTTTTGAATCAGATCGATGTCGAAATTGAGTCCCTTATCCACAGGCAGTTCAAAAGTTACTGACTTTTTAAGATCACAAGCCCGCGATTTGCGCAGCGGCCCGGAATTGGTCTCCCGGAAACTTGGTTTCACTTTCCGGCCCCCGCTGTTTGACTTGCAGGCAGAAAGAAAAGGCCGGGTGCCAGGAATGGGGCATACGCAGATGCTGCGCAGATCCGGCAAGGGCAGCCCAGAGTCCGCCCGGGGTCCGTTATGATCATGCCGAAGTCAGGAGAGAGAGGAAAATAGGCCCGACAAGCCATCTGGCTTGGGAGGGGGACGGTGCCGAGCGCCCAGATGGGTGGCGGACGCTGTGTTCCGGCTTGCCGGGCCATTTTCGCCGTTCGAAACGAGGGTCTTGGGTGGGGAGTTGAGATATCTCGCCCCGAACGGTTCAATAGGGTTATGTCCAGCGGCCCCAAACCGTTCCAAATTTTCTCGCCTTGGCTGAAGTTTTTTCCGCAAAGAGTCACCCAGGGCTTAATTGACGCCCTCAGCCGAACCAAAACTCAAGCCTACACAATTGTATTTATTGTGTATTTGTCCCTTTCGGGTCTCCCGATGAATTTCTGCATGCGACAAAAAGAAATTTTGATGGATTGCCGTTACACCATAGACCAAGCCTATGATTATCCCGACACTCCGCCAGTTGCAGTTCCTGGTCGCGCTTGGCGAAACAGGCTCCTTTTCGCGCGCGGCAGAGGCCTGCCATGTGACCCAGCCCACGCTATCGGCCGGGATCCGCGAGCTGGAGGACCTGCTCGGCGTGAAACTGGCCGAACGGGAAGCCCGTGGCGCCAGCCTCACCCACGCCGGCAAGATCGCGCTCGATCGCGCCTCCGCCCTTCTGAACGATGCCCATGCCCTGGTGCAGGCGGTGCAGAGCGCCGGCGCCCTGCTGACCGGGCCCTTCCACCTTGGCGCCATCCCGACCATCGCCCCTTTCGTGCTGCCCCAGACCGTAAGCGCGCTGAACGCCGCCTATCCCGATCTCAAGCTGTACCTGCATGAGGACAAGACCGGACGCCTGATCGACCAGCTGCGCACGCGCACGCTGGACGCCGCCCTGATCGCATTGCCCTGGGACACGCCCGGCATCGAGACCATGACCCTGCTGGACGATGAGTTCCTGTTCGCCGCCCCGGCCAACCACCCGCTGGCGAAAAAGAACGGCCTGGCCCCGGAAGACCTGGCCGACGAGAACCTGCTGCTGCTGGAAGATGGCCACTGCCTGCGCGATCACGCCCTCTCCATCTGCCGCATGCGGACGGGTGCCCGCAAGGACCAGGTCGCCGCCACCTCGCTCGGCACGCTGGTCAACATGATCGCCGGCGGACTTGGCGTGTCCCTCCTGCCGAAACTGGCCGTGGACCATGGGCTGAATGTCGGCAGCGACGTGGCCGTGCGGGAGTTCGTGCGCCCGGTCATCGGCCGCCGGATCGGCATCGCCTGGCGCGCGGGCAGCCCGCGGGAAGCCGACGCCCGGAAAGTGGGCGAGGTGATCAAGGAACAGCTGACCGGCGCCAGCTGCTGATTTTTTCCGGATACGGTCAATTTTCGCTATCCCGATCCCCGCAACCGGCGTAGTGCGATTTTTATCCTCTCAACGCGTTTGCGGACCCCTGAAATGCCAACCGTCCCGTACGTTTCTCGCAGGCCCGGCCCGTGCGCCTGAACGACGCCTGGCTCGCCTCGCTTTCTGCCGGCGCCGTCAACCTCGTACTCGGGGCCAACCTGCCTTACCTCCCGGTCTGGATGGAAAAGGCCGGCGGTATGTCCGGCGCGGAAATCGCCGGGGCCGGGACACTCGCCGCCCTGATCCGCATCTTCGCCGGGCCGCTGGCCGCGGGCCGGGCCCAGTCGCACGGATTGCGCGCGACGCTGGCCGGAACGATGGCCGTCTGCCTCGCCGGATACGCCATGTTGTTCCCGGACTTGCCACAGGCGGCCGCCTTTCTCGTCTGCGTGGCAATCTACAGCGCAACCAATGTCTCCGGCCCCCTGTTCGAAGCGGTCCTGATCTACGGTACGCGGACCGCCCGGCCGGATTATGGGCAGGGCCGCGCGATCGCATCGCTCGCCTTTGTCTGCTCCAACCTTGCGGGCGGCGCCGCCCTGTCCGCGTTCGGGCCAGATGGCATCCTCACCTACCTCATCCTGGCCGCCCTGCTGGCAACCATAGCGCCCCTGTTCACACGGCAGGGCGCCCGGCAGGTGTTACCCAAGCGCACAATCCTCAGCACCTTTGCCGAGGGTTTTTCGCTCTACCGCTTGCCCGCCCTGTTTGCCTTCATCCTTGCGGCTGCACTGATCCAGGCGAGCCATGGTGTCTATTACGCCTTCTCGTCCGTGATCTGGGTTTCGCAGGGCATTTCGGGCTCCAGCATCGGCGCGCTCTGGGCCGTGGGCGTGGTCACGGAGATCGGGCTCCTGCTGCTCTCCGGGCGTCTGCTGCGCCGCTTCAGTCCGGTCGGCCTGCTCTGGCTGGGCGGGCTTGGCGCCATGATCCGCTGGACCGCTGCCGGTTTCGTTCTGCCGGTCATGCTCGCCGCCCTGTTCCAGACCCTGCACGCCGCCTCCTTCGCCCTCACTCATCTGGCGACCATGCGGTTCCTGCAGCAGGCCTTGCCTGATGAACGCCTGCCGCTCGCCTATGCCGTGAACGGCGCGCTCGTGTTCGGACCGATCCTGGCGCTTTCCACCTTTCTGTCCGGCTTTGCCTATGACGCCCTCGCGCCGGGCGGCGTGGAAGCGCAGACGCATATCTACTGGCTGATGGTTCTGGCCGCAGGCGCAGGCCTCGCCGTCGCTGCCGTCACGCGTCCCACCCCGGCCACAGTCGCCAGCTCGATCGACGACGCTTCCTGAGAGCCAACAAATCCTCGCCTCGAACTTGACAATCCCAATTACATAACAAGTTATATATCTTCATATACAAGAAGGGGCCCGACATGGCGCGAGACGTACTGGCTGAAATGGGACCGCTGGCACTCGGTAGCCGGCTGAAGCGGCTGGCAGAACGGATGCAGGCGGATGCAACACGCGTTTTCGCCGATCGCGGCGTGCCCATCCAGGGCACCCATTTCCCGCTGCTGGCGGCGCTCGCCACCTATGGCCCACTCAGTGTCAGCGATGCGGTGGAAGCCGTCGGCATTAGCCAGCCCGCCGTCACGCGCATACACAACGCCCTGCAGAAACTGGGGCTCACCACGGTCTCGCCGGTCGAGGGCGACAGCCGCCAGAAGCAGATCCGCCTGACGCCGGAAGGTGAGGCATTGGTGAACGAATTGAAACGCGATCTGTGGCCCCAGGTGCGCCGCGCGGCCCAGCGCCTGTGCGAGGGGCCGGACGCAGATTTCCTGACCCAGATCGGCCGGGTCGAAGCCGCGCTGCAGGAGCGCTCCCTGCACGACCGTATCCTGGATGAAGCCAAGAGCCCGGCCCTCAGGCTGGTCGAATATGATGACCGGCTCGCGCCAGAGTTCGATGCCATCACCCGGGAATGGGTGGAGGACATGTTCACATTGGAAGACAAGGACATCGAGATCATCGAACACCCGCGTGAAATGATCATCGACCAGGGCGGCGACATCCTGTTCATCGAAGCCGCGGGCCTCGGCATCATCGGCACCTGTGCGCTGATGCCGGTTGAGGGCGACACATTTGAACTGACCAAGATGGGTGTACGCGCGAGTGCGCGCGGCCTGAAGGCCGGAGACTTCCTCCTGCAACGGACGATCGAACGGGCCCGGCAGCTACCGATCGGAAACCTGTTCCTGCTGACCAACCGGAAATGCGCGGCCGCCATTCACCTCTACGAGAAGGCAGGCTTCATCCACGATGCAGACATCATGGAACGCTACGGCAAACGCTATGCGCGCTGTGATGTGGCGATGTCATTTGATTTGTCGAGACCGCCCCAGGGCTGAGGCGGTCTCAAACAGATCTGAAGGAGGTCAGCTCGCTTCGCGCTCGTGCATGTCGAGATCGTACTCGCGCACCTTGCGGTAAAGCGTTGAACGCCCGATGCCGAGACGGCGGGACACTTCGCTCATATGGCCCTGATAATAGTCGATCGCGTACTGAAGAATGTCGCGTTCGATCTCCTGCAGCGGACGCATTTCGCCATCCGGATCCATGATCGACACCGGGCCTTCGCCTGCGTCCGAAACGCCGGAAGCAAGCGGCGCCGCGGCCGGTGCGCTGACCGCCGGGGCGGCGGGCAGGCTGGCAATGTCCGGCATCTGACCGGAAATCTGCGGGAAATCCTGCGGGCGGAGCTTGTCACCATCGCACAGCACGACGGCGCGGAAGACAGCGTTTTCAAGCTGGCGGACGTTGCCCGGCCAGTCGAAGGCGTACAGCATCTTCAACGTGTCGTCGGCAACACCGGAAACCTTGGTGCCTTCGCTCGCATTGAAGCGGGCGATGAAATGCTCGACCAGCGCCGGGATGTCGTCACGGCGTTCGCGCAGGCTCGGCATGTCGATCGGGAACACGTTGAGGCGATAAAACAGGTCTTCGCGGAAGGTGCCGTCGGCCACCTGCTGGGACAGGTCGCGGTTCGTGGCGGATATGATCCGCACGTCCACCTTGGTCGGACGGCGGGAGCCGACAGCATCGACCTCACCTTCCTGCAAGGCCCGCAGCAGTTTGACCTGCGCGTCCAGCGGCAGTTCGCCGACTTCGTCCAGGAACAGCGTGCCGCCATCCGCCTCGACGAACTTGCCGAGCGTCTTGGAAACAGCCCCGGTAAAGGCGCCCTTCTCGTGACCGAACAGGATCGACTCAACCAGGTTTTCCGGAATGGCACCGCAGTTCACGGTCACGAACGGCTTGCCGACACGGGTCGAGGCGCCCTGGATACAGCGGGCGACAACTTCCTTACCGACACCGCTTTCACCGAGGATCAGGACCGGGATATCGGAAACGGCAGCGCGCTCTGCCAGGCGGATCACCTGGCGCATCGGCGCGGCAGACGCGATCATGTCGTCAAACGACATCCCGCCCTCTGCCTTGCGGGCAAGGCGCTTCACCTCACCGGTCAGGGACTGCATCTTGAGGGCGTTCCGGATGCTGACAACCACACGCTCCGGATTGGCCGGCTTCACGATGAAGTCGACAGCCCCGCCCCGCATGGACTGGACGATCGTATCGATCCCGCTGGTCGCGGTCAGCATGATCACCGGCAGGTCCTGCCGTTTGGCGGCAAGACGCTCCAGCGTTTCCATCCCCGACAGGCCCGGCATGGTCAGGTCCAGAAGGACAACGTCGATGCCGTCCTTCGGGTCCGCGGCCAGCGCAATGCCGGCTTCGCCATCCGGCGCAGTGCGGCAGGCAAAGCCCGCCTTTTCAACAGCCGCCTGCAGAAGGCGGCGTTGCGTCGGATCGTCATCGATAACGAGGACCGTTTTTGCCATGATTTCATCACCCTGTTGGTTGCCAGGCAGGTCTTTGCGCCCACTCAGACATGGTCATTTGTTCAATCCGGCACATTGGGCGTGCCACATCGTTACGGCCCGTTCTGACACAGGGGGATGGAGTTACAGTTGAAGGAATAGATGAAATTTGAGGGATCGGACGGTTTTCAGCGCCGGTCCGCAAAAGGCCCGCCATTGCCTCATCGGCGCACCAGGCAGGAAGACCGTTCCGCCCCCTCGGGGCCCGGCGTGTCGGGAGGGCCGGGTCTGAACGCCCGGTGGCACCTCCGGACGCCCTTGAACAAGACGCGAGACCCGGATGTACAGCCCGGTTATCAGCCCGGGTTTCCCCCCCGACGGAAAAGATTCGAATCTGGCAGGAGGCCTGCCACTATCCGGGGCCGGACGCCCCTTTTTTTGGGTTCGGCACATCATTCGTGCATTACAAATAGAAAAATCGACAACGATAAAAATCCGGCCCGTTGAAATATGAACCTGCCGGAAATATTCTGTGTTGTGCTGTAACTATTGCAGATTCCGCTCCGCCTGACTGGGCGCTCTGAAAGAAAGATGCAGAATTTGCTCCGGACGAATCCGGGCCGAGCGCAAATTGGGCATAAATTCCGGTTGCGAACACCTGATCGCCTGATATGCATCTGCACCGATATGCCTCAACGGGAAACGGTAGATTTGGCATGTCGGGGAAGCGATCGCATGAACGATGATTCTCAGGACAAGGACCAGCCCGAAGGGCCACCGGAAGCACCTCCCGGTGGTGCGTCTCAGGCGCTGAGCTCTGCCCTGCAGAAAACCTTCGAATCCCTCCTTCAGGAGCCTGTTCCGGAAAAATTCGAAGCGCTGATCGCCCGCATTCGAGAAGAAGAAACCCGCAAAGATGCCGGGCCCGATGACGAGGAAAGCTGAGCGCATTTTCCGCGCACGTTCGTTGCCTCCGTCCCAGAATTGCACGCGCGGCTGACTCGTTTCAGACTAGGAAATTTACGCTTTACCGTTCTCTGATTGGCCCTGATTGGCGCATGGCGCGTTCAGGTGCCCGTTGTCTCGGTCAGCCAGTGCGTATGCACGGCGAGGTCC
>QGCX01000138.1_pt1 | contig 16178 bp, 8 predicted proteins | sample 4708031 | NCBI WGS metagenome assembly QGCX01 (sample SAMN08941163, study PRJNA450518) | Sediment metagenome, whole genome shotgun sequencing project. | reverse complement strand
GAGTTCACACAGCTTTCCACCACGGTATCCAAAGAGGTTTTCAATTGGGCTTGGTCCACATCGTGCTGGTATTGTCCAACCCCTATTGATTTGGCATCAATTTTTACCAATTCGGCCAAAGGATCGGCCAAACGACGACCGATGGATACAGCTCCCCGTACCGTTACATCATAATTTGGGAATTCATCCCGTGCGATTTTTGATGCAGAGTAAATGGATGCTCCAGCTTCACTCACAATAAACACTTCAATCGGTTTTTTGAACGGAACCCGCTTTACCAACTGCTCGGTTTCTCGGGATGCCGTTCCATTGCCTATGGCAATGGCCTCAATTTTATAGGCATCTACCAACGAACTTATTTTTTTGATGGCTCCGGAACTATCGCGCTGTGGTGGATGGGGGTAAATGGTTTCGTTGTGCTTTAAATCGCCTTGTTCGTCCAAACAGACCACTTTGCAGCCCGTTCTAAAACCGGGGTCAATGGCCAAGATGCGTTTTTCGCCTAACGGTGCACCGAGCAACAGTTGCTTCAAATTTTTGGAGAAAACCTGAATGGCCGAAGCATCTGCTTTTTCTTTGGCAGTTTTAAAAAGTTCATTGGAGAGCGAAGGAAACAGAAGCCTTTTATAGGCATCGGCTATGGCCAATTCAATGTGTTCCGCACACGCATTGTTGGTTTTGATCAAGCGCCGTTCCATATTTTGAATAGCTCTTTCGTCATCTATTTCGGTTTTTACTCGGATGAAACCTTCCTTTTCAGCTCGCATGATGGCTAAAAAACGGTGTGATGGACAGCGGCTCAAAGGTTCGCTCCAATCGAAATAGTCGCGGAACTTTTGTGCTTTCTCATCTTCCTTTTTGGTTTTGATGACTTTGGTAGTGATCAACGCATGGCGCTCCAACTGACCGCGCAGTTGATTTCGAATATCGGTACGCTCATTGATCCATTCCGAAATGATGTGTCGAGCACCTTCGAGGGCATTATCTTCATTGATGACTTCCTTGCTCAAATATTTGGAAGCGATAAACTCGATTTCATCGCTACGTTGTGCCATAATAATTTTGGCCAATGGCTCCAAACCATTTTTTCGTGCGGTTTCAGCTTTGGTCTTCTTGCTCTTTTTGAAGGGAAGATAAAGGTCTTCCAAACTGGTAAGGTCGGTACAGTTCAAAAATTTCGCTTCCAGTTCGGAAGTTAGCGCATCTTGTTCCTTTACCGCTTTGATGATGGCTGCTTTTCTTTTTTCCAGTGCTTCGAACTGCGCTTTGTACTCCACAATGGAACCGATTTGCACCTCGTCCAAATTGCCCGTGCGTTCCTTCCGATATCGAGAAATAAAGGGAACGGTGCAATCTTCATTTAAAAGGGCCACGGTGTTTTCGACACTTTTCTCCGAAAGATTGGTATGGCGAACGATATAGGGAACAAGTTGCATAGCAATTTAAATCTTAAAGTGTAGTACAATTTATTGATAAGTGGAAAACTTACTTTGTTAGAACTTATACATTAAAAATTTATCCTCCTTGTTGTTGTAATAACCCCAGATGTAAAAATCATTTAACTTAAAAATCGTTTCTGCTTCTTTATTTCTGAATTCGTCCGAAGTGTCCTTGATTTTGTCGAATACATTTTCAGGAATGTCCCCCTCTATATGATTAAAATTTTGGTCAAACCAGCATTCAATCCGAGTGGCTTTCGTAATTGAGTAATTTCCGTAGGCAAAATATGTGGGATTGAATTGCACTGTAAAAGCACCAGATGAGGTCAAAGGTATACCGAAACCAGGTGTCATTGATGCGTTTCCTCCCGGTATTGAAATATTGGCTCCCATAGTAACTATATAGTCATTATCAGATTTAGTGACAGCTATTCCGATATTTTCTCTTTCTAGTCTTCTTAAAAACTTACTGGTCTTATCTAATTCCCTGTAACTTTTATAAGTGCCTCCTTCTTGAATAATTGGAGTGTTTTTGAAATGTATTTCTTCATTTTTTTCAACCAATATATTTTTAAATTCTTGCTTGCCATCTAGTGATTTTATCGAAACTCCCAATTGATTGCTAGAAGACGCGATTTGAAAAATCTTGTTATTGATTATGAAAGAGTTCGTATTTGGTCTAGGTAGTGAGAGTTTTGGTTTCTCTATTCGGTTTAAAGTATAATTTAAATTTTTGGTTGATATATCAAACAAGAGTGTATGGTTGCTAGTTTCCGAGGTTAATAGAAATCCAGACTTCTTAGGGTAAATTTTAACATTTTTAGTTGTGGATTCAATTGAATTTGGTGATTCAGAATCGATTTTATCAACATTAATTGAGAATGTACTTCTGTCAGGTTCTCTTTCTCCACCCCACGCCATAATTCTGTTAAGGTTTTGCTGGTTTCCAAAGTTGTCAACAAACTTTTCTTGTGATAGGTCAAGTGTTTCTTTTATGAAATGTTTTCCCTCTTCAAAACTATAGAAATTAAACAGACTACTTTCTTTGGTCAAAGTTATAAGGTGGAACTTCGATAGTTCATTATATCCTTCTACATAGACCTCATCCTTAAGTTTAAATTCGTAAATCGTTTCTTTAGAGGTTCCATTCTCAAAATCAAATAAAACACTACCAAAACTTTTGTCTTTATTATCTTTTAAAAACAATCGAATATTAAGGTTATGTATAGAATATCCAATTATTTGTGAGTATTTATTTGGAAGTCCTTCCGAACTAAATTTTCCTATTAGTTCTAATGAAGAATTATACAAAAAGCCGTATAATCTGTTTTCATCATCTAAAAAAATGGCAAAATTTCCTGTTTCTTCATCAACGACAGAAAATGCAGTGTGCACTTTTCTGCTTCCTTCTTTGAGTTCATTTGAGATTTCTAAAAATGGTACTTGGGCTTGCGCAAAATAAGTAAGGGAGATAAAAAGTACAAAGACTAATTTCTTCATGGGATGGGGTAAAGTTAATTAATGCTTTCTCCGTTTGAAACTTCTGTTTCATCCGGGTTCAAAAACACCAATTTACCATTTTTATCCTCAGTCATCAAAATCATCCCTTCACTTTCTACACCACGTAGTTTTCGTGGAGCAAGATTTACTAAAACGGTCACTTTTTTGCCCACAATATCTTCGGGCTTAAAACTGTTGGCAATACCTGAAACAATGGTTCGCGTATCCAATCCTGTATCCACTTTCAATACCAAAAGCTTGTTGGCCTTGGGCATTTTTTCAGCTTCGATGATGGTTCCTACACGCATATCCAATTTGGAGAAATCATCAAATGTGATGGTGTCTTTTTGAGGAGGTACTTCCTTATCCATTTGTGCATTGATTTTTTTGGTGGCTTCCAATTTGTCCAGTTGTTGTTGAATTTCTTTGTCTTCAATTTTTCTGAAAAGCAGTTCACTTTTGTTGATGGTGTGTCCTGCGGGAATTAATGTTTCTTTTAAACTAACATCGTCCCAGCCGATAGATTTCTCATTTTGGTTCGAACTGAGATTTAAAATTCCTTTTAATTTCTCTGAAGTGAATGGCAAAAAGGGTTCGCTGAGTACTGCCAATCCAGCTGCAATTTGAAGCGCTACGTACATAATGGTTTTTACGCGCTCTTCATCAGTTTTAATAAGTTTCCAAGGTTCAGCTTCTGCCAGATATTTATTTCCTAAACGGGCCAAGTTCATCAACTCTTGACTTCCTTCTCGGAAACGGTAACGTTCCAATGAATTTGTCAATATTTCAGGATAACCCTTTAAGGATTTCAAAGTATCCAAATCCGTCTCGGAAAATTCAGATGGAGCAGGAACAACCCCATCGTAATATTTATGGGTCAAAACGGCAACTCGATTCACGAAGTTTCCGAAAATGGCCACTAGTTCGTTATTGTTTCTTGCCTGGAAATCTTTCCAAGTAAAATCGTTGTCCTTGGTCTCGGGAGCATTTGCGGTTAAGGTATATCGCAGTACATCCTGCATATCCGGGAACTCTTCCAAGTATTCGTGCAGCCAAACTGCCCAGTTTTTAGAAGTGGAAAGTTTGTTTCCCTCTAGATTCAGAAACTCATTGGCAGGCACATTGTCAGGCAAAATAAAATCACCATTGGCCTTTAACATACTTGGGAAGATAATACAGTGGAATACAATGTTGTCCTTACCGATAAAATGTACCAATTTGGTATCCTCGTTTTTCCAATAGGGTTCCCAATCTTTACCTTCACGTTCGGCCCACTCTTTTGTAGAAGAAATGTAGCCAATAGGCGCATCGAACCAAACGTATAGCACTTTGCCTTCCCCACCTGCAACAGGTACGGGAATTCCCCAGTCCAAGTCACGGGTAACGGCACGTGGTTTTAAACCTTCATCAATCCAAGATTTGCATTGTCCGTAGACGTTGGGTTTCCAATCGGATTTGTGCTCTTCGAGAATCCATTTTTTCAAAAATCCTTCGTAACGGTCCAAAGGTAAAAACCAATGTTTGGTCTTTTTTAAAGATGGAACCGTTCCTGTTATGGTTGATTTAGGATTGATCAGATCTGTAGCATTGAGCGATGACCCGCAATTTTCACATTGGTCGCCATATGCTTCCTCGTGACCGCATCTGGGGCAGGTTCCAATAACAAATCTGTCCGCTAAAAATTGTGCGGCTTCGTCATCGTATAGTTGCTCAGTTTCTTCCTCAATAAAATCACCTTGTTCGTACATTTTTTTGAAGAACTCCGAAGCGGTGTCATGATGGACTTTTGCGGATGTTCTTGAGTAATTATCAAACGAAATACCAAAATCAACAAAGGATTTTTTAATGATATGATGGTACTTGTCAATTATTTCCGTGGGTGTGACACCTTCTTTTTTAGCCTTCATGGAGATAGCCACACCGTGCTCGTCGCTACCGCAGACAAAGGCCACATCGTTTCCTTTTAAGCGTAAATAACGGGAATATATGTCCGCAGGAACGTAAACGCCGGCCAAGTGCCCAATATGAATGGGACCGTTGGTGTAAGGCAGTGCTGCTGTAATGGTATACCTAGAGGGTGATTTATCTTGAGCCATGTAAAATTCTAATTAGGCCCAAAAATACTGATTTTAACGGGATAGACATAAAAAAGGAAGCCTCCGAAAATGCGACCCTATTTGGGGTGAGGGGTGCATCCTCGAAGGCTTCTGTAAAATGGATAGAAAAGTGTCCCGCTTCTTTAAGCAATCATTACTGACTTACTCATTTTTTTATCACCCACAGAAATTCTGTAAATGTATTTTCCTGTAGATAAACTATCGCGCATACGTTCCCGTATGTTGATATCCACAGCGCCTTCCAACATCATTTCGTTGAATAATGTGCCTACACGTTGTCCCAAAATATTGAAGAGTTCAATATCGACATGGGCCGATACGGGCATTTCTAAATGGATGTATGGGTTTCGTGGTGATGTCGCCGGATATATGGCTGCGTGCTCTATGGTATCCAAAATATCCACATTTGGATCCATGGGGTCTTGACTTGGTGGTGTCTCTGGCAATGTTGGCGGGTCATTGTCCATGGCAATATCGTCAAAGGTTTCACCGCTACAGTTAAACCCAAGGTCTATGGCCTGATAGGGATGACCCAATAAATGCTGTTCCACAGAAGCTCTTGGAACACAAAGCCATTCGGCCAACACGGTTCCATAAAGGTTTCTAAAGTCCATGGTGTACTCCAAATTACCTCGATTGTTGGGTTCATCCAACGATGGGTGCTCGCCAACAAATGCGCTTCCGCTCAATCCTGAACCAAAGAACAGGGTAGGAGCGGCCTTTCCGTGGTCGGTACCGTTGGAACCATTTTCATAAATCCTACGGCCAAATTCGGAGAAAGTCATGCTAAGTACATTGTCATCCTGCTCTGTGAAAGCCAAATCTTCGTAGAAATTGTTAATAGCTACGGATAGGTTGGACATCAAACGTTCGTGTACTATCGGTTGATTTCCGTGGGTGTCAAATCCTCCCAAGGAGATCATATAAACTTTGGTGCCCAAGTTTCCTTTGATCAATCGTGCCAAAAGAGCCAATTGTCTGGCAAAGCCATTGTCTTGGTACTCCACTTGGTTCTGACCTGCCATATAGGCATCGTGGATAATTCCGGCATATTCATAAGTGGTGTTGGCCACTCCACGAAGAAACCTAAGTTGGTCTCCGTACATACAGTCGTCAAATGGTGCGTTTTCAATATCGTAAAAGGTTCCGGTCTCTGCGATTTGTTCCAACTGATCGACATTGTTGGTCACAAAAGCATAATTGGTTTCTTCACCTTGGAAAACTAAGTTCGCCAAGTTTCCGATTTGAATAGCTGCTGGAGCTGCTGGTGGATTGATTAAATAATCGGGGTAAAGTTCTTCAAAATGTCTGCCCATCCAACCTGTATTTTCTCCTGAAAATCCAGTCGTTGTCAAATCGGTATTAGCGAAAATATCAGATCCTGTGAAATGCGATAGACTTTGACCTTCGTACCCTACACCATGAACAGCCTTAAACTGCCCATCTCCCCAAAGAGGTTCCAAGGCACTCATGTAGGTAGGTACTCCAAAATCATCGGTAAGTTTCAGGACCTTACTCTCTGGGATATAGATATTAGGCCTTGCATTTGCATAAGTATCATATTGTTGGATCGGGATTACGGTACTAAGTCCGTCGTTCCCTCCTGATAATCGAATCAGGATTAAGATATTGTCGGTTTCCGCTGCGGCAACTGCTGCCGTAAGTGGAGATGGTGAAGAAGCCGAAATAAAGTGGCTTCCCAAAAACATAGAACCAGAACCTGCAATGCCCAAGGCTTGGACAAAGGAACGTCGGCTCCATTTTTTGTGTTCCATATCGTGGCCATCGTGTTCGAGGCCTTTGTGGGGAGATTTATCGTGGGTATGGTGATTATCGCACATGGTGTAGGGGTTATTTTAGTTGAAATTCGGGCTCTCTGGATAAATGACGCAATAATACATGGACTTGCGTTGGAACTTCCATACTCGATGAAAGGACCCACCAGCCATTACCTCCTGGAATATAATCCGAGGAGTAGTATTCCTCGGGTACGTCGTCAATCTTAAAGGCATCCATGGCCTTCTCAAAATCAGCATCCGTTAAAAGACCTTTCGGTGTAAACTTGTTCACCAAGGCTCTAACCACAATTTCTGGGTTACTAGTATTGCTATTGGCTGGTCCAACAGCGTCCATGGCCAAAGTTCTGAACTGTTCCGAATCGTTTTGGAAAAAACGATCAATGAAGACTTCCATGGTCAGCCAACGTCCAATAATAAAGTTGGTGTTGATCCATGTTCGGTCTCGTTGCCAACCTTCCACTTCAGGTGGTTGGAAAAATCGCTGTCCGATCAAGGAGCAGGAATCAATCATATTAATGACAGTTCCATCATCGTAAGAGAAACCGGATTCTTTTAAAAAGTTGAAATATAGGTCTGCAGGACTTTTAATGATCACCCCTATAGCTGTTTCATCAAAAAAGTGCTGACTTTTAAATAGTTGACGAAGCACAGCGGCAATTTCAAAGCCACTACTAATAAATGTTTGGGCCAAACCATCGATTATCTGGGGAGCAATTCCTCCATCATCACTGGTTGAATCGGGGTGGACAAAAAACTCGTATAATTTTTTGCAGATAAACCAACCGATTTCATCGGCTCTTTGGTTGAAGAGGATATCGATAACATCATCGTAGTCCCAATTTCCAGTTTGACCAAATATGGTTTTGTTCTCGGTGTTAAACTCTGTTGGATCAAAGGCAACTTGTGTACATCCTTCCTCACCCCGCTCGGTATACCCTGATATTGCTTTGGAAGTTTCGATAATATCTTCTTCCGTATAATTGTTTCCTTCTCCCAAAGTGAAAAGCTCGTAAAGCTCACGTGCATAATTTTCGTTCGGGTTATCCCCTCGATTGCGAACACCATCTAAATAATAAAGCATGGCGCTTGTAAGTCCAATTTCACTAGTGAAGGTTTTGAAATTGCCTAAGGCATTTCGCTGAAGACAGTTGATATAGTAAAATAGAAACTGGGGACAATTATAAGTCTCTAACTGGGTTACAAAGTGATTACTCCAAAAAAAGCTCATCCTGTCCAACAATTCATTGTCTACAATTGCATTGCCGTAAGCTGTTGTAAAGTCCTCTATTTGTGCTCTTCGTAGCGCACGCGCCATATCATCGTCGGCAGGATAGTTGGTATCGTTCCAATCTGCCCATTCCGGTGCAGGGACGGTTGGTGCCGCTAGGGCTTGATTTACTAAGTTATCTACAAGGGAACCGGCTGTTTGTCCAACAGCGGCATTAATAGTTTGTACAGAGGCACTAAAACCAAGCCTTCGGTACAAGTGGGCCGCACGCAACTCATCCAATGGAGTAGTGTACGGCGCCAAGGTTGAGGAATTACAATTGATAAAGTACTCCATAGCAATTTCTGGCGTTAATTTGGTACATAGTTTTGGGGCAACTATATGCTTATGCTAGTGTTGGGTGTGGTTCAATTGAGCCAACAAATTACAATCTTAACGCTCTAAAGTCCATGAACGACCAAATTTTTCGATGAAATGCATATTTTTTTTCGATTTTTACAAATTGTATGGCGGATCATAACAGATTTGGAAAACTCGGAGAGCAAAAAGCGGTAAACTTTTTGGAAGCTTCTGGATATAAAATAAAAGCACGCAACTATCGGTACTTGAATGCGGAGGTGGACATCATTGCTGAGAGGGAGGAGTTTTTGGTAATTGTTGAAGTAAAGTCGAGAAATAAAGGGTTTCTGGAAGATATATCCGATGCGATCACACCTAAAAAAATAAAACTTTTAACAATGGCTGCTGACCATTTTGTAGAAGAAAAGGACTTGGATTTAGAGGTTAGATTTGATGTAATCACCGTAGTCAAAAATGGTAAAAATTTTGATGTTGAGCACTTTGAAAACGCATTCTATCATTTTTAACCATTTGTTTGTTTTGTAACAATATGTTATTTTTGTTCAAAACCAATCAATAAATGAAAACAATATCTGCTGTTGTTGAGCATTACATTAAGAAAAAGCCTTTTTTACAAACGGCTTTGGCGCAGGGGATTATCAATTTGACCTCTTTGTCCAGACAAATAAAACCCGAAATCGCAGAAGAATTGGGTAAAGATGTAAAAGATGGCGCCATTGTGATGGCGCTAAAGCGTCTTTCCGACGATTTGGAATTTAGAGCCACGCACAAAATCGTAAAAGTCCTCAAAAACATTGGCGAGATTACGGTACGCTCCAACCTGACGGATTATACTTTTTTGGCTTCCGATACCATATTGCAGCAGCAAGCGAGATTGTTGGAAGAAGTGAATGCAAACCAAGATGTTTTTTATACCTCTTCACGTGGTGTCAACGAAATCAACATTGTGATCAGCAATGTAATGGATGGTGTTGTGGAAAAGTACTTTAAAATGGAACGTTGTACCCAAAAGGCCGAGGGACTCTCTTCCATTACCGTAAAATTACCTGCGGAGAATGTTTCGGTTCCTGGAATCTACTACTTTATATTCCAGCGATTGGCTTGGGAAGGCATTGTGCTTTACGAGGTAATTTCCACCACTAACGAGTTTACTATTTTGGTGAACGATGAGCAAGTCGACGTTGCTTTCAAGACCATCAAAGATTTAAAATCACTATAACTTGAGATTCCTTTTCTTGGTCTAAACTAAAACGAAATCTTCTTCGTTCTAGAAAAAGACACTTTTTGGAAAAATGACCAAAAAAAGGATTCTTTACGGTTTTTTAAGCCTAATGGTATTGTATTTATGCTATTTGGCCTATGTTTTTATACTCTCTCCCAAGACCAATCTACAGTCCATTTACCTGATTCCGAAGGATGCAGTTTTCATCATTGAGTCGGAACAGCCTGTGGAAAGTTGGGAAAAAGTCAGCCAAAGTGAAGCTTGGCATCACCTCAAAAAGAACGATTACTTTTCGGAACTTACTGAAAATATACAACGGGTAGACACGGTTTTCAACGACAACCATAAGTTGTTCGAATTTTTTGACAATCGCTCCCTATTCATTTCCATCCATATGATATCACCCAAAGATTATGGGATATTTTATGTGCTGGACCTCAAACGAATCGCCAAACTCCAATTACTCAAAACCTATTTAAATACGTTGCTAGATGATGGTTATGTGCTGAGTAAACGAACCTATCACGAGCACGAGATTTTGGAAGTGCACGACAGGGAAAGCAAGGAAACCATGTATTTGGCTTTTATCAAAAACCAATTGGTGGCCTCGTACACCCACACCTTGGTAGAAGCGTCTATTGATCAATACAATGAGCCGGTGCTTGGGAGAAATCTCAATTTTCTGGAAATCAACCAAAAGGTGGGGCACGAGGATTTGTTCCGAATGTATGTACAGTACCACTATTTTGATGATTACATAAAACAATACTCGGACCGGCCTTCCGACTGGGTAAAGCGGGTGAGCGAAAACTTTTTATTCTCAGGTTTTTATTTTGATTTGGACGAGAACAGCACGCTAACCGCCAATGGGTATACCAACATTAGCGCTGTTAACGAATACTATTTGGAGGCGCTTCAAAAATCGGGTACAGCGGAGCGTTCCATTCCTAAAATCGCCCCAAATAGTACGGCACTTTACATCAGCTATGGATTTGATAGCTTTTCCGAGTTCTACGATAATTTTGAGATGGTCCAGCAAAACGATCCGGAGCAGTTCGAGAGTTATCAAGGTGGCATAGCCAAGGTAGAGAAGTTCCTCAAGATTGATGTAAAAGAAAATTTCGTCAGTTGGATTGGTGATGAAATTGCGGTCCTGCAAATTCAATCCCACATTTCCAAAGGAAAGAATGATGTAGCTCTGGTACTCAAAGCAAATGATGTGGAAGATGCCAAGACCAATCTGGATTTTGTGGTGGAACAGATCCGTAAAAAAACACCCGTAAAGTTCAAAGCTGTCAACTACAAGGATTTTGAAATCAATTTCTTGTCTATCAAAGGCTTTTTTAAAATGTTGTTGGGCGGCAGGTTTGATGAGTTTGATAAACCTTACTTTACCCAGATTGATGACTATGTTATTTTTAGCGATAACCCCAATACCCTAAAGGGTATAATTGATAAAGTAGTGGAAGGCGAAACGCTTGCAACTTCTGAAGTCTTTAGAGATTTCGACCAAAAATTTGATGCTGAATCTACCGTGTTCGTGTACAGCAATGTTCCTTTGTTGTTTGATACTATGTTCGCTCTTGCCGATGGGCCTACCAAACAAAAAATGCGAAAGAACAAAGATTTTATCATATGTTTCCCGCAAGTAGGCTTGCAATTGACCCCGGAAGATGATTTGTTCGAAAGCCGGTTGGTGTTGAACTATCAGGATGTGGAAGAAGTAAAGAAAACTGTCAATACTTCAAAAAATATTACTAAAACAATACCTAAAACCCAAAGTTCAGCTACGGCAGAGATTACCGATTCGGTTTTTAACCTGAGGCCCATTTATCCAACTGATTTAAATGCTGACTCCTTCAGTAAAAAATATACTAACGGAAACATTCGGTTCGAAGTTGACCTGAAAGATGGATTAAAGCATGGGCGCTACGAAGAATTCTACCCTGATGGTACCCGAAAAATCCGTGGTCGCTTCCGAAACGATGAACAAGTGGGCACATGGCGATACTATAATGCGGAAGGAGACCAAGTCCATAAAAAACGGTTTTAGATTTTTTGTCGCTACGCTTTGTCGAAATGACCTTTATAGAACTGATTGTCATTCCGTGCGGATGCTGAGCGAAGTTGAAGCATGACACGGAATCTCATCCGAATAGGTGTTTTTGTAGAAACTATCCTTAGTGTTATCGAAGACGATAAATTCCCCAACAATCACTACCTTTCTTGCCCAAACCAAACCTCCGAAAGATGAAAAATCTTCTTTTTACAGCAACACTGATTGTTGCTTTTGCCACAACTTTTGAAACCAAGGCGCAAGAACTCAATTTTCCCGAACGCTACGAAACATGGAAAACCGCAGAGAAGGGTCAATTTAAGTTTGATAATGTAGCATTGGATAAAGCTGTGGAATACGCCAATGCCAACGAATATTCTGGCTCTCGTGATATCCGACAAGCTATTTTGGAAGGATTTAAACGTGAACCTTTCCATGAAATTCTTGGCCCTACGAAGAAGAGGGGAGGTCCTGCTGGAATGATTATGAAGAATGGATATGTGTTGGCTTCTTGGGGTGATACCAAGCGGGTGGACATGACCTTTAGCGTTACCAAAAGTTTTTTGTCCACGGTTGCCGGACTTGCCGAAGATCAAGGTTTGATCAAGAGCACCAAGGACAAAGTGGTGGACTATATTTGGGACGGTACTTTTGATGGTGAACACAATTCCAAAATAACTTGGGAGCATTTGCTACAGCAAAATTCCGATTGGTCGGGCGAACTTTGGGGTGGCAAGGATTGGGCGGACCGCCCACCAAGTGAAGGTGGTCTTGACGATTGGAAATTCCGAAAGCTCAACGAACCGGGAACTGTGATGGAGTATAACGACGTTCGTGTAAACGTGCTAGCTTACTCCTTAACTCATGTGTGGAGAAAACCTGTGCCAATGGTACTCAAAGAAGAGCTGATGGACAAAATTGGGGCTACTACCTCATGGCGTTGGTTTGGCTATGACAATGCTTGGACCGTAATCGATGGAATGAAAATGAAATCGGTAACTGGTGGTGGACATTCAGGTGCTGGACTTTTTATTTCCACTGAGGATATGGCCCGTTTTGGAACTCTTTTCTTGAACAATGGTAAATGGGAAGAAGAACAAATCATAAGTGAAGATTGGATTAAAAAAGCAACTACACCTTCGGTACCCAATGTAAATTATGGTTATATGTGGTGGTTAAACCAAAAAGGCGGCCGGCATTGGGAAGGTGTTCCCGAACATGTTTTCTACGCCGCAGGTTTTGGAGGCAATTTTATTGTAGTGGACCAAAAAAGCGGATTGGTTATTGTGACCCGCTGGCTGGAACCTTCAAAGATCGGGGAGTTTGTAAAGCAGGTGTATGAGGCTTTTTAACAATGACACGAACTACACTAATTTCCACAAATCATTTTTGATGTCATTCTGAGCGACGCGAAGAATCTCGATAAAAAGTAATGAGATGCTGAAATAGATTCAGCATGACGAACATGATTTATACGGAAACATTTTTTGTTTGAGGTGTAAAAGGCTCCAAAAACTTCAGTGCCTTATCTACGGTGGTAACCTTATCAAATACCAATAATAATCGCAATCCGTTTCGAGTTTGTTTTTCTTTGAGTTTTACAAGTTGAGGATGGGTTTGCGCGTATTGTAATATTTGGGTAAATGCAGCACTCTGGTAAAAACTGGATTGCTGGTCAGCAATAAAGTAACCGATAAACTTGCCCTTTTTCATAATCACCTTTTCCAAGCCAATGTGGGTGGCAATCCATTTAATACGGACGGAATTCATCAAGTCCACTACAGGTTCGGGCAATTCTCCAAAACGGTCCACCAATTGGGCTTCAAATTTTTGCAGGCCTTCCTCGTCCTCCACATCATTCAATTGGGTGTACAAGTTTAAGCGTTCTGTTATATTGTTGATGTAATCATCAGGGAAGAGCAGTTCAAAATCCGTGTCCAACTGCATCTCTTTCACGTACACTTTTTCCTTGTCGCCCTCAACTTCATCATACAGTTCCTTAAATTCATTTTCTTTGAGCTCCTCAATGGCTTCGGACAATATTTTTTGATAGGTTTCGAACCCAATTTCATTGATAAACCCACTCTGTTCGCCTCCCAAAAGGTCACCAGCACCACGAATTTCCAAATCCTTCATCGCAATGTTGAAACCACTTCCCAACTCGGTAAATTGTTCCAAGGCTTCTATACGTTTTCGAGCTTCAGTGGTCATCACTTCATAAGGTGGCGTAATGAAATAGCAGAATGCCTTTTTGTTGCTTCGACCTACACGACCACGCATCTGGTGAAGGTCGCTCAAACCAAAATTATTGGCATTATGGATAAAAATAGTGTTGGCATTCGTCACGTCCAAACCACTTTCAATGATGGTAGTCGAAACCAAAACATCAAACTCACCATTCATGAAGGAAAGCATGAGCTGTTCCAGTTTTTTGCCCTCCATTTGTCCGTGGCCAATTCCGATTTTGGCATCGGGAACCAAACGTTGGAGCATTCCCGCAACCTCCTTAATGTTCTCAATTCGGTTATGGATAAAGAACACTTGTCCGCCCCGTTGGATTTCATAGGATATCGCATCACGGATAATTTCTTCGTTCAATCGAATCACATGACTTTCGATGGGATAGCGGTTGGGTGGTGGTGTATTGATTACGGAAAGATCACGAGCAGCCATCAAACTAAATTGCAGGGTTCTCGGAATCGGTGTAGCGGTAAGCGTAAGGACATCCACATTTTCTTTGATCGCACGTAGTTTTTCCTTCACCGAAACCCCGAATTTTTGCTCCTCATCCACAATGAGCAAGCCCAGATCCTTAAACTTCACATTTTTGTTGACCAATTGGTGCGTTCCTATAATGATGTCAACTTTTCCATTTTCTAAATTCTCGAGGGTTTCCCTTTTCTCCTTAGCTGTTCTAAAGCGGTTGAGGTAGTCCACCGTAACGGGCATTTCTTTCAATCGTTCCGAAAAAGTTCTATGATGCTGAAAGGCCAAAATGGTAGTTGGAACCAAAATGGCAACTTGTTTGCCATTGTCCACAGCTTTAAACGCTGCCCGTACGGCCACCTCAGTTTTTCCAAAGCCAACATCCCCACAAATCAATCGATCCATAGGGCGTTCACTTTCCATATCCTTTTTTACATCTTGGGTACTTTTTTCCTGATCGGGAGTGTCCTCATACAAAAACGATGCTTCCAATTCGTATTGTAAATAGCTGTCAGGAGTATATTGGAAACCTTTTTCCAATCGCCGTTTAGCATAGACTTTTATAAGGTCGAAAGCAATCTTTTTGACCCGAGCTTTGGTCTTTTGCTTCAGTTTTTTCCAAGCAGCGGAACCTAGTTTGAATATTTTTGGAGGAGCTCCGTCCTTGCCGTTGTATTTGGATATTTTATGTAGCGAATGGATGCTTACGTACAAAATATCACGGTCACCATAAATTAGTTTGATGGCTTCCTGTTTTTTGCCCTCCACATCAATTTTTTGCAAACCGCCAAACTTGCCGATACCGTGGTCAATGTGGGTCACATAATCGCCGATTTCCAGTTTGTTGAGCTCCTTTAGGGTGATGGCTTGCTTTTTGGCATAGCCATTCTTTAAATGGAACTTGTGGTAACGCTCAAAAATTTGATGGTCGGTGTAGCAGACCAATTTTAGGTCATCATCCACAAACCCTTTGTACAATGGAAAAATGATGGTTTGGTAGTGGACGGTTTCGTCCACTTCATCAAAAATATCGTGAAAACGCTTTGCCTGTTGCTCGGTGGAGCAAAAAATATAATTGCTGTAACCTGCATCCCGATTATAGTTCAGGTTTTCAATGAGCAGGTCAAACTTTTTGTTGAAAGCTGGCTGGGGTTTGGTTTGAAATACAATTTCGTCACCTGCTTGATTCAAGGCTTCACTTGAAGTACCAATCTCAAAACATAAATAATCTTGCAATTGGTTTTTCAACAAAGCCGAATCCAAAAAGAGTTCCTTGGGTTTCGCATGTTTGATTTCTTCGCTCAACTTGGCAAAACTCTCCTCTGCTTTTTCAAAAAAGGAATCAATGCGGTCATAGATCAGTGCAGGATTTTTTGCAAAAACTACTGTGTTGGCTGAAATATATTTTAGGAAGCTTTCCCGTACCTCCTCTGTGAACTTGTTCTCGACATTGGGAATAATGGTGATTTTTTTCACCTTGTCCGTAGAAAGTTGTGTTTCCACATCAAAGGTTCGGATACTGTCCACTTCATCTCCAAAAAACTCGATTCTATAAGGTTCATCATGCGAGAAGGAGAACACATCCACAATACCTCCACGAACAGAAAACTCCCCGGGTTCGGTAACAAAATCCACTCTTTTGAACTGATATTCAAAAAGGACTTCGTTCAAAAAATCCAACGAGATTTCATCACCCAATTTTATTTTTTGAGTGTTCCTGTCAAGTTCCTTTCGCGTGACCACCTTTTCAA
>QGCX01000136.1_pt1 | contig 16536 bp, 11 predicted proteins | sample 4708031 | NCBI WGS metagenome assembly QGCX01 (sample SAMN08941163, study PRJNA450518) | Sediment metagenome, whole genome shotgun sequencing project. | reverse complement strand
CCGATATTGCGACCCTATCTCTAGAAACATTAAAGTAAGTGACTATTTGGTTGGCTGCGTTTGCCGATAAAAAAGCAACTACAAATGAAGACGATTGGTTTGGTTACTTATGCTCAGTCGATGACAACGAAGACAGCAACTTTCTCATGCAACGAGATGATGTTTTTCGTCCTTCCTAAATTGATTTTGAGGAAGATTCACAACCCATGCGCTGGTCGGCAGAAAGGAGCCCCCTTTAATTTAAACCTAACCCGAGTGGCAGCGTCGTCAAGTAGTGAGCTTATTGCAACAGCCCTCCCTAACGCAGCTATTGGTTTGGTCTCTTTTTAACTTGGTCAGGGACGCTAACTCACGTTCGCCATCTGCACTAAGCGATATTTATTCGTCAACATACGAGTGAAGCTATTATGAAATAGCTACCTAAGCTATCTGAAAATAGCTTATTTTCGAATAGCTTATTTTTAGATAGGCTAAGTCGAAATAACTTAGCTTCCAGGTCAGAACTTTTAGCTTTAGAAGGACTCCAATCGATGAGTAGACTATTAGATTCCGTCCTTCAACATCTAACAGCCTCAGCTAATACAAAATGGGTAAGCCGTTGCTAACGAAGGAGCCGGCATCTGCGTGTTAGTTACTGTATCAAACTAGGTTTCAGTTCTGTTGTCTTTGGCTTCCTGAACGAATAGTTGGTGCACCAGTTTTTCTACGCGCCGACATCCAGATGTGTTTTCCATAAGAGAATATGGCGTACTCCCTGTTAATTGTCTTTTGGGCTCGTGTAACCATTTCCTGATAAGTGTTTTATTTTGATGATAGAACTCATCGAGCAACTGAAAAATAAGCGTTCTTCGTTGTTGAAGCGCTTCTTCTTCGTTCATTGGATTAGCATCGGGACTGCTTTTGACGACCAGATGGTCTATCAAGATGTCTTTGTAACGAATGTAGTTCAGTCTAGGTTTTTGCATCATCGGAGTACTCTTAATGATTGTTGGTCGGTATTAATTAGTGGCGTTTCTTGACTTAGATGCAGTCAGATAGGGGAGGTGGCTTATAGAAGGCCCGAAAGGATGGTCCATCAACGCTTTCATCGTTGCGCCAACCTGCCCATTGAAAGCGCCCTTGCTTTACAAGAGCTGATACTTGCGTAGAGGCAACGCCCAGTGCTCTTGCTACCCGAGTTTTTAGAATCGAATCGGCACAGGCATCATTTAAACTCTGGATTAAGAACGCTTCTAATTCGCGGCTGGGGACCTCGACTGCTGAGAGCGAGTTTCGGTTAGGCAAACGCATTTCCACTTGACCTGAAAACCCAGATTGAAGAAGCACCCCATATGAACTCAGGTAGCGTGCAAAACAAAGACTGCTTTCGGTCACAATCAGCGAATTCTTAAATCCGCGTTTTTGATGATAGGGTCCAAGAGCTTTTGATACGGCACCAAGGTCAAACAGCTTCTCTCGTATAACGCTCGTTGAGTTCAGCTGTGGCAAAGCTCTGCTGGAGGTCAAGACCATTAGGGCTTTTGACGAGACACCCAGTGCTTGCGCGAGCAGTGGGTGATTCACGTGGTAGCACCATGAGCCTTGTTGTTGGTCTTTAGCTGCTTTTGCGCGTGCGGGTTTTACGTACGCGGGCTCTTGATTATCCCAGTTGATGTCCTGCAAACGTGCTTGCAATCCTGCGGAAATTGGCCCTGTCAGGCTGGGCCAGCTCTGAGATTTCAGCGAGTTCGTAAACTCGTGTACAGGGTTAATTAGAGCGGAAACACCCGCCCAGTTAGCCTGGGCTTGATGACGCCAGTTTTCATACACCTTGGTATCGTTGAGTAACCGGAGAGCCAATAATGCCTTTTGCCAATGGTCATTAGTATGAGGAACTGTATTAGCTGAATGCGTGAGCACGTCAAATGGTCTGCCAACGCGGTGTAGGGTAAGCATGACATCATGGAGCTGTAACCGGCTAAGCGATAGATGCCCATCCTCTGTTGGCGATACTATCTCGTTTAAGTCAGCATGCTCTATAAGCGATTTACGCTCTATCTCTGACCATTTAGCTTTACAGTGCGGACAGCGCTCAAATAGGTCGGTAGACCAACTAAATGCAACACAGCAGGCAGGGCAATTATTGTGTAACGGTGTCAGATGCCTGGGGCACAACGGCAAAATCGCCAGTTGCCAACGCCAATCAAAAATTGGCTTCGACTCAGTTGCTATGCAACAAAGGCAAACCCTCGGGAAATCCACTAGTGCGTGTTGGAACACTCTTTCCGCATCGTAAAACCAAGCTTGCTCGTAGTGATGAACCAAAGCTGGCGAAGCGTCACGTCCAAGTGTCTCTGAAAGGCAAGCTAGCAACTTTTCAAGTTCCTTATCAGAGAAATGACCCATGCGACGATTTTTTACTGGTCGCATTTCGATATGCCAAAGCAGATCGCTGATTGAAATGAACCCGTTCACATATGCCAATCGCAACAGGTAACCGGAAAGCGATTCATTGATTGCCCTGTAAGGCCGAACTCCAAGCATGCTCAGTTTCCTAAATACCCGTATTTTTCTTGCCACGCCTGTTGCTTGGCGCGTTGCGCTTCAAACTCTTTTTCGAGTGTGCGGTTGTACTGATTGCATTTTTCTATCACTTTATGCTCAGGGGCTTCGAATACCTGAAAATGACCAACATGACGACTAAAAGGGCAGCTATCGTAAATCTGTTGCAGTACTTTGTTTGTGATAGGAGATTTTGTAGCACCAAAATGGATTAATATGCGATTAATAAGTTGATGAAGGTGGCGCTGTAACCCCCGAGAGGCTAACCATATACGATGAACCATCTCTGGTGTAGCAAGTTCTTCACAAGCAATCGAATGCTTGTCTAGTAGTGCGTCAATTTCATTCAAGTAGCTGGCAAAATCACTCATGCCAACATTTTTGGAACTCGAGTAACTAAACGGCTTTAATTCGGCTTTCACAAATGAGAGGCGCTGTCTTAGCTCGGGAAATCGAAACAACAGCTCTTCGGTCTCAGGGAGTCCTGTGACAGCAATTGCTAGTTTATGTTCACCCATCAAGTTTTTAATGAAGTTCACAACATCTTTGGTGCCCTCCTTGGTATATCGCCTAAGCAAGTGTTGAAACTCATCGAAAATAATCATCATCACGTACTGATTCTCGATGAGCCTGTTTAACCTTGTTTCGGCAGACTGACCAGACCTAGGAGCCGGTGCGAGATGCCTTGCAGACTCTAGTAGCTTTTCAATTAGCCTTGGGATCGTGCATTTCCCAGGCACGCGAACCGACAAGACAGGCAAGGGGGTGAGTTCATCAGTTGGTTGAAACTCTGGTCTACTGTATACCTCTTCAGTGAAGACTCTGGCAGCCTTGCTTTTACCAACGCCAGGCCCGCCCAACAGCGCCATCCCGGAATCCTCAAGTCCTGATGCGAGAAAACAAGTTCTAAACGCGGTTACCGCTGCATCAAACTGGTCGCAAGTTATTGCTTCCTGGTAATGAGCTCTCACGGGGGCTGAAACTTTGTTAAATTCGAAGCGTCTAGTAATGTCGCCGCTAATGTCGATGGGTAGTCGAGTTGTATTGGTTTTCATGAGTCATCCTTACGCTTTTTCAAGCTACCAAAGTCAATATCTTTGGCAGGGTTATATTGATCATCAACGGCTGAGCCAGGTTTGTTTGAATTAGATTTTTGGATTTCTTCGTCGACTTTTTCTGGATTGGCATTTTGCTGTTTACGCTTAGTTTTTTTCGAAGTCTTATTACGGTGAGCATCTCGTTGAGCCTTCAATCTTTCGTTCTCGGCCAGCGTGTTGGGGGCGGTTCGCGCTAATCGCTCTTTTTTCTTAGCTAGCTGGATGGCATGCTCTGTTCGCGTTATGCGTTTTTCCCTGAGTTCCTGGTTTTTTGCGAAAGCCGCAAACATCTCATCTGTACGCGGGTCGAGAATGGAAATGGTCGATAGGTCTTCATTGTTGTACTCGCACATAACGATAGGGGCTACTCCCTTGACAACTAAGTACTTTGCGATTTCTTTGAGACGACCGTCAGGAACGTTGTACTCAACGTTTTCAATGACAACGCCTTGATGGAAATGCTCTCCAAGCACTGTCCGGTAACATTCTTCGCCTTGGGGGAGACGCACCGTTTCCATATCGAGCGGGATCTCAGGACACCAACCTGCATCTATAGCTTCCTGCCAAACTTCTGCGGGTGTTTTTCCGCCTAATCCAGAGTGCGGGCGGTGGTGATAGTCATCCACAATCCAGCTTTCAAAATACTCTCGAAGCTCTAAAAGCGTTAAAGTGGCCGCTTCTCGTATAGAGTGCTCTAGTAGTTTCTGATCTTTCATTGGTCCGGTATACCCGGGCATGACGGAGGCAAACATGACTCGGATGGTCCAATTGAACCTCTCTACGAATGGTTTCAACCACCCCGAGGCAGTAGGGACTGTTTCTGTAAACACGCCACAAACGCGACGCAAATAGCTTTGGGTTGCAATTGATTGAAACGCTGAGCCACCGTCCACAACAAAATTTTCAAAAACGCCGTAACAAAACCATTCGTTGCCTTTAGTGGTGTGGAAAGAGCCTTCAGGCTTTGGGCAAAGAGCGTGACGGATAGCGTGGATGACAGCAGATGAAGACTCACCTCGACCAACTCGCATGCAATAGCCCAAAATGCATCGAGTATGGACATCTAAGATGATGATGATTGTAACAGGACCGAGGTAGTTACCGTCTTCGTCGTACACCCCAATTTGCAGATGAATGCCGTCGGCCTCAACACGCTCAAGAGGTTGAGTTGTGATGAACATTTTTACGGCATTGCGCAGTAGCTCTTTTATCTTTCCAGAGCTAAGGCCAGATTTCTTGGCCTTTGACCAAATCAGACCTTTCGCGATCTGTTTAATTCGGCCATAACCTGGAACTCTATCTAATTGTTTGTCGGCTTTTTTTATTTTTTCTTGAAAGGTTCGCTCAATGTTTGCGAATGTGAAGTGCTTGCTGCCTGCGCCGGTCAACTCTTCATCAATCGCTTCCATGAGGTGCATCATGACTTCATCACTAAAGATGGTTTTTCGCTTACGCTTGCGTTTGCTGTAGTGAATTTCAGCAGCACCCAGTAGCTTCGTGTTTTCTGCCTTTGCCCAGTTTCCAAGTGTCGATGGTGAAGGAGGTTTTTTATCACCTAGTATTTTTTGACCTTTCAAGATCGCTTTTCTGCGTAGCTCCAATCCACCAACATTCTTGCTGCTGGGTTCACACAGTAGTCGCAGTTCGTTGAGGTAAACCTGCTGACGGTGCTCAGCTATTTGGGCTTGAGGGGTTATCTCGACACGATTTGTTGGCGGTAATTCGCCAGCTTTCTGGAACACTAAATTGCCGTTAGCAAACTCATCTACGAAAAATTGGTGTAGGCGTGTAAGCGGTTCAATACCAGATGAAACGAATTTCATCACTGCATATCCGTCACCAATGTCCTGCAATTTGGCTGAAAGGTTTTTATAGAGGATCGGGCCGTTGTAGCCAATTATGGAACCCTTCATTGCGGGACCTTAGAGTGATCCCAATTCAGTTTCCAGTTGTGGGGTGGCTGGGTGATGTCAATGCTGAAAAGCCGGTGAGCAATAGCTCGCTTTACGTAGATTGGCTCAAGGCCTTTACTGATGGCGATGTTGTTCATCTCGCGCAACGTATAATTTATTGAAGCAAGGTCCTTGGTAAGCACCTCGAATTCATTAAATGGGGCAGGGTGGCGCAAGCAGGGAAACAACATCGCGATGTTTGAGATGTTCTCACCATTGTAGACATTCAGCTCGGTGATAACTCTATAGGTATAACCTCGTCGCTCGTATATGGCTGAGCGAATCTCTGTCTGCTCTTTAAAGTCTTCTTTCTGTGTCTCCTCGTCGTATTTTACTTCATCAACAAAGATCTCAGACTCAGCATCGATGACCTCAGCATCCGGCGTGTGGCGTACTTTTAACTTGCTACGCCATGGGTAGCTAATCTGATGGTGTTTAGGCTGGTGAATGTATGACTTTGCGCCTTCCCAAGTGCTTTTTAAGAAATGATATTTTTCAAGTTTAGAATCGAAGACTCTAGACTCGCCGCTAACGGGGTCTAGAGCTTGATGAACACTGTTGGAATATCTCTGCCTGGGTTGCTTGTATGGCTTCATAATCACGAAATCTTGAGCTTAGGATTTCGCGCAGTGTAGGCGTTTCAATCGTTAAGGGAAAGCCCGTAACCTATTGATTATAAAGGATATAAATGATATATTATGTCCTCATGAAAACGCTAAGCGCTTGAAATCACAGATGACTTTTTACGTTGACATTTCTCTATAATTCATTGAAAAGTATATGAAAAATTAGCCAAACCTCTGATTTCTCAGTGTTTTCAAGTTTTTCGCTAAAAAGTGAGTTTTTTTGATCTAGCACCGGATTTCAGTTGTTTCGCGCCGCTCATCCTTGAACAACTTCAGATCTATTCCCACCTGTTTTTACCTTCAATATGACCCACTTCACTACTTCAGTGTTGTGGTTGGACTCATAATGAGACATACTCGTTACTGGCAAAAATACCAATAAATATTAGAGAGTTGTAATCACTATGCAGCGGTTGAATTTCGCGCAGAAGCAACGCCTGGCATACATTGACTTCAAGTTGCTGTTTGCCGGTTATGTCACTCGCAGTGAAATCGTGAATCGATTCGAGCTGGGATTAGCGGCAGCAAGCCGAGACTTGGCGCTGTATAAAGACATCGCACCAAACAACATGCTCTACGACAACGTCGAAAAGCGTTACTTCATCACGAACGCCTTCAAGCCCATCTTCAAACATGATCCTCGCAAATCTTTAATAAAGATTGCGCATCAAATCTCAGATGGTTTCGACGCGGTAGGAGATATCGAGTTTCCAGTTACCGCTCCCACGCAGCTCAACGTGCCAGATATCTTTGTTGTCGCCAGACTCTCGCAGGCTGTTATCAATAAACGCCCTGTCAGAGTTACGTACACTTCGCTATCCAGCGGGACTAGCGAACGGATACTAGTACCTCACACCATCGTAGACAACGGATTACGCTGGCATGTGCGCTCTTTTGACCGTAAATCAGAGTCGTTCAGAGATTTTGTGTTAACACGTATTGAGTCGGTGGAAGTGCTCGCCGAAACCGTGAGCGAAGTTGAGTCGCAAGAGTATGACACTCATTGGCAATCGCCGATCACACTCGAGCTCGTTCCACATCCTCACAACATTCAGCATCCACATGCGATTGAGATGGACTACGGCATGAATGAGGGAGTGCTTTGGGTAAATACTAAAGCGGCTTTAGCTGGCTATGTTTTGAGGCGTTGGAACGTCGACTGTACCAAACGAGCGACTATGAGAGGGGCAGAATATCAGCTCCACCTTAGGAACAGCGAAGCCTTGGCTGGCGCTGAAAACCTAACAATTGCACCAGGGTTTGATGCTTGATGTTCAAGTATGCCGACCAGACAGCAGAAAAAGAAGGGCAAAGGCATGGATAAAAAGAAACTTACGGAACGAGACATTTGTACAAAATTTATATTACCCGCAGTAAAAAAAGCTGGCTGGGATATTCATTCACAAATCCGTGAAGAGGTTTCTCTAACCGCTGGTCGAATTGTTGTTCGTGGGCAGATGGGCGCTCGCACCAAAGGAAAGCGAGCTGATTTTGTTCTATATCACAAGCCTAACCAACCACTTGCCATTATCGAAGCAAAGAAAAATACCTTACCAATCGCCGCAGGTATGCAGCAAGGCTTAAGCTACTCAGACATCTTAGAAGTGCCCTTTGTGTTTAGCTCAAATGGTGATGGTTTTGTCTTTCACGACAAAACAGGTCTTTATCCTCAAAAAGAGCAAGAGCTAAGGCTTGACGAGTTCCCTTCTCATGAAGAGCTGTGGGCTAAGTATCAAGAGTGGAAAGGCTACAAGCCACAAGAACTTGCAGCGATTACGCAAGACTATTATGAAGACGGTAGTGGTAAATCGCCACGCTACTACCAAATGCATGCCATTAACAAAACCGTTGAAGCCATTGCTAAAGGTCAAGATCGAGCCTTGTTAGTTATGGCAACGGGTACAGGTAAAACCTACACAGCATTCCAAATTATCTGGCGATTATGGAAAGCTGGTATTAAGAAACGAATACTCTTTCTGGCTGATCGAAACATCTTAGTTGATCAAACTAAAACCAACGACTTTAAGCCGTTTGGTAGCGCCATGACTAAGATCACTGGCAGAAAAGTTGATACTTCCTACGAGATATTTTTGTCACTCTATCAAGCTATTACTGGCCCCGAAGAATCACAAAAAGCCTATAAGCAATTTTCACCAGACTTCTTCGATCTCATTGTTATAGACGAGTGTCATAGAGGTAGTGCGGCTGAAGACTCTGCTTGGCGTGAAATCCTCGATTACTTCAGCAGTGCTTCACATGTTGGTTTAACAGCTACACCCAAAGAAACTGAAGAAGTATCAAACTCAACTTACTTCGGTGATCCTGTTTATACCTATTCACTGAAGCAAGGCATTGATGACGGTTTCTTAGCACCATACAAGGTTGTTAGAGTCGATTTGGATAGAGATTTGCAAGGCTGGCGTCCAACTAAAAATCAGTACGATAAAAACGGCGAACTGATTGAAGACCGCATCTACAACCAGCAAGATTTTGACCGCAATATTGTTATTGAAGAACGTACTCAACTGGTCGCTAAAATAGTCAGTGACCACCTAAAAGCAACTGATCCGATGGCAAAAACCATCGTGTTCTGCCAAGACATAGATCACGCTAACAGAATGCGACAAGCGCTTGTAAACGAAAACCCTGAACAAGTTGCTAAAAACCGCAAGTACGTGATGAAAATCACAGGTGACGATGCGGAAGGAAAAGCTGAGTTAGATAACTTTATTGACCCAGAATCACCTTATCCTGTAATTGCCACAACATCAGAATTAATGAGCACGGGTGTAGACGCAAAGACTTGTAAGCTTGTGGTGTTAGATCAACGCATCCAATCTATGACCAAATTCAAACAGGTTATAGGACGCGGCACTCGAATTGATGAAGAGTACGGCAAGCTTTGGTTTACTATTCTAGATTTCAAGAAAGCCACTGATAGATTCGCTGATCCTGATTTTGACGGTGAAGCCGAAGTTATCTTCAAACCAAACGGTGGTGATTCAACTGTACCACCAGAAGATGAACCGAGCGGTACAGATACAAATGATGAGCCTACAGGTGGTTTAGATGATCCGTTTGACCCTTTATCTGGTGAGGGGTACGACGAGCCATATACAACTAGCGGAGATGACTCATTTACCAGCGGCACTGATGGCGTAAACGAGCCACGTATTAAGTATGTCGTTAAAGGTGTGACGGTTAGTGTTCTTGCTGAGCGTGTTCAATACATTGGTGCTGATGGCAAGCTAATTACCGAATCTGTTAAAGACTACACAGTGAAAACGGTCAAACAAGAATACGCTACTTTGAACGATTTTATTCGCAAGTGGAATAGTGCCGAACAAAAGCAAGCTGTTATCCAAGAGCTGCAAGAACAAGGTGTTATCTGGGAAGCGTTAGAGCAAGAAGTGGGCAGCGAATACGGCGCATTTGATTTAATATGTCACGTTGTTTATGGACAGCCGCCACGAACACGTAAAGAGCGAGCAGAAAATGTCCGCAAGCGTGATGTATTCACGAAATACGGGGAACAAGCCAGAAAGGTGCTTGATGCCTTATTAGACAAGTACGCAGATAAAGATGTCGGCACTATCGAAGATGTAAAAATCTTAAAAGTAGCGCCATTTAATCAAATTGGTGGTGCTGTCGAAATAATCAGAGGGTTTGGCGGAAAGCCTAATTACCAAAAAGCGGTGCAAGAGTTAGAGCAGCTTTTGTATGACGATGCCGCAAACAACTAACTTAAATTTTATTAGCTCCAAATCGCTCCATATAGAACAGAGCAAAGCAGCCTGAGTTAATTTTTCAGTAAGGCTGCTTGTTTACAGTTTAAAGACTTATTTAAGAGAACCAAATGTCAATTACAAGTATTGTAAAATCTATTCAAGACATCATGCGTAAAGACGCAGGTGTTGACGGTGACGCACAGCGTATCGGTCAGATGGCGTGGCTATTATTTCTAAAAATATTTGATGCTCAAGAAGAAGAGCTTGAGCTAATGGAAGACGACTACGAGTCTCCTATTCCTAATGAGTTGTTGTGGCGTAACTGGGCGAGTGATAAAGAAGGTATCACGGGCGATTCATTACTAGAATTCATCAACAATAAGCTTTTCCCACAGTTAAAAGGGTTACATGCCAGTCCAACGAATAACCCTCGCGGCTTTGTTGCTAAAGAAGCATTCAGTGACGCATTTAACTACATGAAAAACGGCACGTTACTTCGCCAAGTCGTAAACAAAGTCGATGAAATTGACTTTCACTCGTCTAAAGAACGCCACATGTTTGGTGACTTATACGAGCAAATCTTAAAAGACTTACAATCGTCAGGTAATTCTGGTGAGTTCTATACACCACGTGCTGTGACTAAATTCATGGTTGAAATGGTAAATCCACAATTGGGTGAAAAAATCATGGATCCTGCCTGTGGTACAGGTGGCTTTTTAGCCTGTTCAATTGACCACTTAAAAGCAAACAACAAGATTGAAGACGAAGCCGTTAATAAACAGGTACAGCAACAAATCTACGGTGTTGAGAAAAAGCAATTACCGCATTTGTTATGTACCACCAACATGCTATTACATGGTATCGAAGTACCTAGCCAGATTAAGCACGACAACACGCTTGCTCGCCCGTTACGTGACTATACCAATAAAGACAGAGTTGATGTTATTGTTGCTAACCCACCGTTTGGTGGCATGGAAGAAGACGGTATCGAACTAAACTTCCCCGCGTCATATCGCACACGTGAAACAGCAGACTTATTTTTACAGCTAATTATTCACTTACTAAAAGAAAATGGCAGAGCCGCTATCGTATTGCCAGACGGCACATTATTTGGTGAAGGTGTAAAAACCAAAATCAAAGAAAAGCTACTTACTGACTGTAACCTCCATACTATTGTGCGCCTACCTAACTCAGTATTTGCACCATACACCAGCATCAAAACTAATATCTTGTTTTTTGAGAAAGGCAAACAGACTGAAGACGTTTGGTACTTCGAGCAAAAGCTACCTAATAATGTAAAGGCTTATAACAAAACCAAGCCAATGAAGGCGGAAGAGTTCAACACCTGTAAAGAATGGTGGAAGAATCGTGAAGCCGAACAATACCAGCACCTAGCTTGGAAAGTACCTTTTAGCGAAATAAAAGAGAAAAACTTTAATCTTGATATTAAGAACCCACACCAAGAAGAAGCTATTTCGCATGATCCAGTGGTTTTACTGGCTAACTACAATAAGCAGCAACAAGACATTCAAAAGCTTCGAGACCAATTAAAATCAATTCTATCTGATGCTTTGGCGGGTAAAGCCTAATGACAGATATTAATAGACTAATTACAGATAACGTTGAGCTGTGGTCTAGCGCCATAGAACAGAAAACTTCTTCCGGTAGAGGTGGCAGCAGCAAAAGAAATTTAATCGGTATAAAAAAGCTTAGAGATTTAATCTTGGAGCTTGCAGTAAACGGACAGCTTGTAACTAACTCAAGTAAAAAAGAAGATACAGATAATAGTATTGAGTCCTTAAAATCTATAAAAGCAGACTTAGTAAAAAACAAAAAGATTAAAAAGCCTAAAAAGTTACCTGAAATAGCAAAAGATGAACTCAATCCAAATTTGCCGAAATCTTGGGGGCAAATGAGATTAGGTGATGCTATTAATGTCTTAAATGGTAGGGCATACAAAAGACATGAAATGCTTCAAGAAGGAACACCGTTACTTAGAGTTGGTAATCTATTCACTTCGAATGAGTGGTACTATTCCGATTTGGAGCTAGAAGCCGACAAATATATAGATAACGGCGACTTAATATACGCATGGTCTGCTTCATTTGGCCCATTTATTTGGGAGGGTGGAAAAGTAATTTACCACTACCATATCTGGAAAATGGACATTTTCGACCATAAAGCTTTAGATAAGAGGTTTATGCTTCATTATCTAGCAGCAATCTCCGAAGCCATAAAAGCATCTGGTAATGGTATTGCCATGATTCATATGACTAAAGAAAGAATGGAAAAGTTAGTCATTCCAGTTCCGTCTTTAGAAGAGCAACTCAAGATTGTTGAAAAAATCGATGAATTAATGGCTCTATGCGACCAACTTGAGCAACAAACTGAATCTAGTATTGATGCCCACCAGCTGTTAGTTGAAGAGCTACTATCAACGCTAACAAACAGTGAAAATCCACAAGAATTTGAACAAAACTGGGCACGCATCGCTGAGCATTTCGATTTGCTATTCACCACCGAACATAGCATCGAGCAATTAAAGCAAAATATCCTGCAACTAGCAGTAATGGGCAAACTTGTTCCACAAGATTCGTCAGACGAACCAGCGTCAGAACTGTTAAAGAGAATCGCTCAAGAAAAAGAGCAATTAATCAAAGATAAGGTCATCAAAAAAGAAAAGGCTTTACCTACGTTGACAGAAGAAGAAAAACCATTTGAATTACCAAGAGGTTGGGCTTTAGCAAGAGTAGGTAATTTAGTATCTAAATTAGGCTCAGGTAGCACTCCTCGGGGCGGAAAAGCAGCATATGTGGAGAGCGGTGTCCCGTTTTTGCGTTCTCAAAACGTCTGGAATGATGGTATCAAGACTGATGATATTGCATACATTCCAGAAGATACGCACAACAGTATGTCTAATACCAAGGTATATCCAAATGATGTTCTTCTAAACATCACAGGGGCGTCATTGGGAAGAGCAACTATATTTCCGTCTGAGCTAAAAGAAGCAAACGTTAGTCAGCATGTAACAATTATTCGCTTAGTTGAAAAAGAAATGAGCGACTTTGTTCTTCTAGGCATCCACTCGCCAATGATTCAGAGCTTAGTTTGGGATCGTCAAGTTGGGGTAGCAATAGAGGGTCTTAGTAAAAAAGTACTGGAATTGTTTGAGTTTCCTATTCCTCCGCTAGAAGAACAAAGAAGAATCATTAATAAAGTCAATGAACTCATTAGTGTCTGCGAAACTTTATCGAAAACCATTCGAGAGTCTAACAAGATAAAATCAGATCTGGCTAATTCTATCGTTGAAACAGCTTTGCATTAATATCGGTTAAAGGAGTAACCAATGAGGTTGAAGTCAGTTTTTATAAGTGAGTTTAAGAATCTTAAGAACTTCGATATTAAATTTGGTAGCGATGGATTTATTGATATATTCGTTGGCAAGAATGGCACAGGAAAGTCCAACTTTTTTGAAGCTTTAATTTGTATTTTTCACCATCTCTACGAATATGGTAACGAAGATTCCGATCTCTATTTTGACTATAAGGTGGTTTTTGAAATAGACGGTGACGAAACCTCTATCGAGTTTACAAACAGTTCTTTCAAGGTTAATGATGCTGATAGAAGAACATTAAGTAACGTTCCTTTACCTGAAAATGTGCTCACCTATTATTCAGGGCACAATGAACAAGTCTCTGAGTTAGTTAACAAGTATCAAGCCTCTTTCGCCAAGAAAATAAAAAGTGCAGACTTTGACGAAACTCGCAAGTTTATTGGGATCGGCAATGAGTACAAGGAGTTGCTATTAGCGGTTATTTTGATTCAAATTGAAGGCAATAAGTCGCGAGAGTTTATTTGCCAGAAGCTTTCTATAACTAAGGTAGATCCACTAATTAAGCTTGAGCTGGTGCGCCCTACATACGCAAGCTCTTCAACATTCGACATGGATGAAGCCAATGATCCTGAGCAAAGATACTGGAAGCCACAAGGCATAACTAAAGATTTTTTAGATAGACTCACGAACTGCGTTTCTAAAGCTGGTGATAATGAAACCCGAACCGAAGGCTTCTTATCAGATAGCAATAAATACGTTCTATATTTTGACATAGCAACGATTCAGCAAGAGTTTACCGACTATTCCTCACAGGATCTTTTTAGGCAATTTGATAATCTTCGAACATTGGGAATGTTGCAGAGCATCAACATCCCTGTTGAGATAAACGAGAAGCAAGAAGCAAATATTTCATTTTTTAGTGATGGCCAATTTCAGTCAGTATACATATACGCCATATCTGAACTGTTCAAAGACAAAAACTGCATCACGTTATTAGACGAACCTGATTCGTTCTTACACCCAGAATGGCAATACGACTTTCTAAATCAAGTTTTTGAAATTACGGGTGAAGCAGCAAGCAGTAACCATGTTTTAATGAGCAGCCATAGTGCCGTAACACTTATCCCCCATAACGAACCTAAGATTAAGTTTTTTGATATAAAAGACAGCTACGCAAATTGTTATGATTTACCCAAAACGATAGCTGTAAAACGATTAAGCTCAGACTTGATTAAGTACTCTGAGCAAGAGCAGCTACTTAGCATTATCAACACGATTCAAATTGAAAATAAACCAGTGTTTTTTACAGAAGGTAGTACAGATCCTTTAATCATAAAGACTGCTTGGTATAAGTTGTATGAAGAAGAAATTCCGTTTATTCCTTTTTATGCATTTAGTTGCACGTATATAAATCAATTAATCACAGACGATAGAATTCACAATGAGATGGGCAATTTGCCTATCTTTGCGTTGTTCGATTTTGACCAAGCATTTAACCAGTGGAACGGTTTGAACGGCGACGAGTTTGAGCAGGATCCGTATAGAGGACTCGCTAAGAAATGGGCTAATGGCGAGTCATATGCATTTATGTTGCCAATTCCTGACAACGCTGATATTAAACGCCAAGTTTTTAAGAACCATCAAGATGGTGAAACGTTTGGTGGAAACTCTAGCTGCGAAATAGAGCATTTGTTTTATGGACAAGCAGCTACCGCACAATACTTTAAAAATGAGCCATGTGTAGGTGGTAGTAAAATCGCTTTCAAATCAGACGGAGACAAAACTACTTTTGCTAAAGAAGTGGTTAACAACCTTGAGCCCGATTGTTTTGAAGTTTTCAGACCTATGTTTGAGTTTATTAAGCAAAAGTGTGCAGAGGTGGCAGCTCAACAAGCGGCGTAAGGTACTAAGATGGCAATTTATCAAGTTACTGACAATGAAATAAAAACAATTTCACGCACTACATTTTCTGAGTCAGGCTTAAAAGAGCGTGAAGATTTACAGCGTTTACTTAAACACCAAATCGAAATTATTTCCCCAGACACCTTAGTTGTTGCGGAAGAGTTTGGCGAATGGGATGAAAGCCGCAGACGCATTGACTTGTTAGGTATTGATAAGCAAGCCAATATTGTTGTTATCGAGCTAAAGCGCACAGAAGATGGCGGTTATATGGAACTGCAAGCGGTGCGATATGCTGCAATGGTTTCTACGCTTACGTTTGACCGCCTGGTTGATATTTATGCCGACTACATCAAAGCAAATGACCTCGACCTAGACGGCGAAGCATCGATCCTTGAGTTTTTGGGGTGGGATGAAAAAGAAGAAGACGAATTCGCTCAAGAAGTAAAAATCGTACTAGCTTCTGCTGAGTTCTCACGCGAATTAACAACCACTGTAATGTGGTTAAATGACTATGGCTTATCTATTCGTTGTGTTCGAATGCACCCGTATGAGAGTGACGGTAACATCTTGTTAGATGTACAGTCAGTAATACCAATTCCTGAAATCGAAGACTACCAAGTTAAAATCCGTGAGAAACGCCAAAAAGAGCGAGCTTCACGTTCTGGTGGCAGAGATACCAGCCGTTATTCAATTTATTTTAATGACGAGCAAGCCCACGCTCATATCCGTAAATCAGATATAGGCTACTGCACCGTGCAAACTCTTAACGATAAAGGGTTAATTAATCAGGAAGCATTTGAGTTCTTAAGAGCTGACAATACCTGTGCGTTCCAGTTACTTAAATTAAAGTCTGAAGTAACCGAAACCAACAAAAAATATAATAAGTATCGTGTCTCTCGTGATCCCGAGTTGGTCTATGATGGCAAAGAGTATTATGTTGCCCGTAACTGGGGGAAGGAGAGTGCACACGCTTTTGCAAACAAGATTACACTCCAATTTCCTTCAATCACGTACGAGCTTCACTCGGATTGATCTGAAAGTGTCATGAAAACCAAGCTTACAACAGCGTTCCTATTGTCAGCAGAGATGGGCCAACTGCAATCCAGCGTTAAAAAGCCAAACCAACATTTTAAGCTTTTCATTCTTCACGTAACAGACTGATGCATCGCAAAAAGTTTTTGACACATAAGGCTGGATCGATCCAGTCCTAAAGTGTGATTAACAAATGTGAGATTTTTTCAATTAAATAATCCGCATAGTCTATTTAACATAATATACATTATGCGCCCAATGGGTTGGTTCTGTTTAATCTGAGAAGCCTGGGCTGTAATTACCCGACAAATCCAAGAATTAGAG
>QGCX01000135.1_pt1 | contig 16564 bp, 18 predicted proteins | sample 4708031 | NCBI WGS metagenome assembly QGCX01 (sample SAMN08941163, study PRJNA450518) | Sediment metagenome, whole genome shotgun sequencing project. | reverse complement strand
TCCCAAAGCATCCCAAGCTATTGCAGAAGCAAGAGACAAAGGAGATCTTTCCGAGAATGCAGAATATGATGCTGCAAAAGAAGCCCAGGGTCTTTTGGAAATGAAGATTTCCAAAATGGAAGAAACCTTGGCCAATGCCCGTTTGATAGATGAATCACAATTGGACACCTCTAAAATCTTGGTTCTTTCTACTGTTAAGCTTAAAAATCAAGCCAATAGCATGGAAATGAAGTATACCTTGGTGGCAGAGAGTGAAGCCGATTTAAAAACAGGCAAAATTTCGGTAACATCCCCTATTGGAAAAGGATTGTTGGGAAAAGAAGTTGGTGATGTGGCAGAGATCAAGGTACCCAACGGAACTTTGAACTTTGAAATTTTAGAGATTACTCGAGAATAACAGCAACAAAATTGGTTATATTTAATCCTGTTGAAAGACGGGATTTTTTATTTTAAAACGGAATCAGAATGGCCAGTATCTTCACAAAAATCATCAATGGGGAAATACCTTCCTATAAAATTGCGGAGGATGATGATAACTACGCATTTTTGGACATCAACCCAAACTCTAAAGGACATACGTTATGTGTTCCGAAAAAAGAAGTGGATAAGATTATGGACCTTGATGAGGAATCCTACATAAAACTCATGGCTTTTTCAAGAAAGGTGGGGCTTGCCATTGAGAAAGCAGTACCTTGTAAACGTGTGGGAATGTCCGTTATTGGTTTAGAGGTACCCCATGTGCATGTGCATCTTATTCCACTGCAAAGTATGGCGAATGCCACTTTTCAACACAAGGAAAGTCTTACTGCCGAAGAGTTTGAAAACGTTGCAGCGGAAATCCGGTCTTTTCTTAATTAAGACCTTCTAGGTAAAAATAGACTCCTGCTGCTACCAAGCACAGCATCAATATCAAAAGGATAAAAAACAACATGGTAAACCTTACGGCAGGTCTGTCTGGTTTAACCAGTTTGTTGTAGTAGTCGAAAACCCGCTCAATATCAGGGGTCCAGTTTACCGGGTAAATAATCGAGTTACACTTTTTACATTTTATTTCATGTGTCACAACACCTGTGGTCCTGTGGTAAAGTGTATTAAAAGTGTGTTTTTGGTAAAATGTAATTTTAAGTTCCTGATTAAAACATTCGGGGCAATTGTTGGTGATATCAGCTTCTTGTATTACAAGTTGTTTTTCCTTGGCCATAGTTCAATTTTCATTTGCTCGTAGGGAAATTTGCATGATAGTTCCTTCTTTACTAGACGAAAATACTTTAATTTTTCCTTTATGGTATTCTTCAACAATTCTTTTTACCAACGAAAGTCCTAATCCCCATCCTCTTTGTTTGGAAGTAACCCCTGGGTTAAAAATGTTCTGAAAATCGCTTTTGGGGATGCCATGGCCGGTATCTGAAACCAAAATGTTGATGGTTTGTCCCTTTTTTTCGATTTGAATGGCAATATTCCCTTTTCCTTTCATGGCGTCGATACCATTTTTAACAAGGTTTTCAATACTCCAATTGTATAGCGGAGGATTCATTAAAACAGGAGCCTTATCTACATTGGAGCTAAAAGAAAAATGAACAAGCTTGGAACTTCGTTGCTTTAGGTAATCATAAGCTTTTTTGGTTTCCGCAACAATATCATGTTCCCTTAATTCCGGAACAGATCCAATTTTGGAAAAACGTTCGGTTATTGTTTCCAAGCGATCAATATCCTTCGCTATTTCTTGTGTTACTTCTGGGTTGATATCCTCTGATTTTAAGAGTTCATTCCAACCTAAGAGGGAAGTAAGGGGAGTTCCAATTTGATGAGCCGTTTCCTTGGCCATTCCCGCCCAGAGTTTGTTCTGTTCCGACGCTTTGTTCGTCCGAAAGAAAAAGAAAATGACTGCTCCGAACAAGAAAATAATCAACAGCAAGGCCAATGGATAGTACTTCAACTTGTTCAAGACTTCCGAGTTGCCATAATACAGCGTTTCCAACAATTCATCCTCTTGAATAATCTGTATGGGCTCATTTTCATTTATGAATTGTGCAATCTTCTTTTGAATATATACACTGTCTGTTATTTTGTCCTCTGGTATATTGTGGGTTTTGTAGGATCCCTCTTCGTTCATCAAAATCATTGGGGTGGAGGTGTTGTTTCCCAATACTTTAAGGGTGAGGTTCCCCAGTTCTTGATCTACGGAGGATTGGATAAGTTCCAATTGGGCCGTGGCCCAAATTTCCATTTTTAAACGCTCTTCCTCTTTGAATTTTTTAAAAAAACTATTGGTGTTCCACAGAATTAGACTCACAATGATAAATGCCGAAATCAGCATTATAATGTTGGAGGTTTTCCGTTTGGGGCTAAAGTTCATTGGAAGTCAATTTCTTTTTAAAGATAGTAAATGGAAAACATGTTGATAGTTCGTTAAAATAACGTCTGCCATTGGAATTCATTTTATGTACTTTTGAGTTTTCAACAAAAATTAACATTGCATGGAAGTTCAGGGAAGAATCAAAATGATAGATGAAACCAAAACGTATGGTAACAATGGTTTCAGAAAAAGAGAAGTGGTCGTGACTACGGAAGAGCAATATCCGCAGCATATATTGGTTGAGTTTGTTCAGGACAAGTGCGATTTGCTAAACAATTATAGTGTTGGGCAAATGGTGAAAATCAGTATAAACTTAAGAGGTAGAGAGTGGGTGAACCCTCAAGGAGAGACCAAGTATTTCAACTCCATTCAAGGGTGGCGAATTGAAAACATACAACAAGAACAAGGTTCGGACAATATGCCTCCCGTTCCTCCAATGGAAGCTTTTGAGCCTGCGGACGACCTGAATGAGGAAGACCATGATGACTTGCCTTTCTAAAAGAAAAAGGTATTTTTAATAGAATCAATTGCGAAAATCTGGGCCTTGTGTTCAGATTTTCTTGTTTTTACCCTGATTTGTATTTTTAGGAAAAATTGCTTGTGGAAAATACTCCCTTACATTTTTTGAGCAAAAGGTTGGAGTTTCCTCCAGTCGATACGGCCAGTGAGGACGGGTTGCTTGCCGTTGGAGGTGATTTGTCCCCAGAAAGATTGTTGTTGGCCTACAAAAATGGAATTTTTCCATGGTTCAATGATGATTCCTTGATTTTGTGGTGGGCACCCGATCCACGGATGGTGCTTTTCCCGGAAAAGGTTAAAGTGTCCAAAAGTATGCGTAAGGTATTTCGTGATGGAATATTTACATTGACCCAAAACAAGTGTTTTGAGGAGGTAATGGACTATTGTGCCCAAATTGAGCGAAAAGGACAGGACGGTACATGGATTACCCCTGAAATGAAAACTGCTTATATGGATCTATACAAGAAGGGTGATGCCAGATCGTTTGAAGTTTGGGAAGACGGGGAGCTTGTTGGTGGCTTGTACGGGGTTGATTTAGGACACGTGTTCTGTGGTGAGAGTATGTTCAGTTTAAGGTCCAATGCATCAAAGTTTGCCTTTATAAAAATGGCGCAGGAATTAGGCGAAAAAGGATACAAACTTATCGATTGTCAAGTACATACTAACCACTTGGAGAGTTTGGGGGCCGAATTGATTCCTAGAAAAGAGTTTATAAAGATCTTACAAGGATAATTGCGCACTCGTCAATAAAAACAAAATGTCCTGCGGTAGGCCGGAGCTGTAATCCTCTATTCTGTATTCCACTCCCATCTGAAACTTTATACCACTGTTCAATTGCCATCCCACTTGGCCAGAAAGTCGAGTATCGTATTGCGGGGCATTGCTTTTTGCCACACTCAAGAGATTTTCAAAACTCCCAACAAAGTAAGGTTCGCCCGGATCCAGTTTTTCCCCAACCAAAGGAAAGTCCAAAGCAAAACGGTAACGGAACCTGTGGGTGGTCAGTGCCTTGGTGATGCGTTGCTCGGTTCGCAGTCGGTGCCCAAAACGAATAGTATGAGGTTTGCTGGTAATGTTATATTGTTGGGTAAGGCGCAGTTCGTTCTCCCCATCTTCAAAATTCTGACGAAAACGATATTGAATGCCCAGCGCAATACTTTGATTATCCCTCATCTTGAGTTTGGAAAAATGAGCAAGGTCCAATTGCCTTACTTTTAGGGTGAATTCTTCATCATTAACGATGTAGTTTCGGTTGGCAATTGAAAAATTGTGGGAATAGGAACCTGATACCTGATAGTTCACAGCAAATTGTGGCTGCCAATAACCTGTCAAGTTCTCTTGGGCTTGAACGGTGCCCATCAGCATTAAGAAAACAAAAAATAAAAACCACTTAGTAAAGGACATGGTCATAGCTTGGAGGAAAGGATTTTCGAATTTTAATCAATTGTCCTTCGGAATTAAACAGAGCTTCATATTCTTGGAACCCATCACTTTCTTTGGCCGAAAATACCAGTTCATAGTTTACTTCGGGCAGAATAAGATTTTGAAAGGCGTTGTGCAAGGTTTTTTCGATAGACTGTCCTTTTTGAACAGGATATTGCTGCTGCATCTTTTTTACCCTGTGCTTGCCGTGGTTTTCATTCAAATAAAATTGGATAGCGCTCCATGTATCATTTGGAATATCCCTTTCTTTTATTTTGAACTCAACATCCTCTAGTACACCTTCTTTGTCGAATTCAACGCTGTAGTGTAATCGTCCCTTTTTAAACTTGGCTTCGTAACTTTTTTTGGTACTGTCCGATTCCTGATAAAATCGCACTCTTTTTGCATCCTTCAAATAGTCCTGGATGAGGGAATAAGACTTAATGGGAAACTCGTCCAAAGCTATTCTTGATTCACTTTCATATTTGTTCTGAGCCAACGTAACTTGAGCGACACCTAGCACTAAAAAGAAGAAATAGTTAAACTTCATGATACCTAAAACAGTTTACTTCGTGGTCGTTTACCATACCGGTGGCCTGCATGTGTGCATAAATCACCGTGCTTCCCACAAATTTGAAGCCTCTTTTTTTCAAATCCTTGCTAATAGTATCGGATAAGGAAGTTGTTGCCGGGGCATCTTTGTAATTTCCCCACTCATTTTTAATGGGTTTGCCATCCACAAAACTCCAGATGTACTTACTGAAACTACCAAACTCTTTTTGAACCTCCATAAATGCATTCGCATTGGATACGGTGGCGTTTACTTTTAACTTATTTCGGATAATTCCAGAGTCCTGCAGAAGAGCTTCAATCTTAGTTTGATTGTAATTCGCAATCTTCTTATAGTCAAATTGATCAAAAGCTGTTCTAAAATTTTCACGCTTTCGCAATACGGTAATCCAGCTCAAACCCGCCTGAAAAGTCTCAAGAATCAAGAATTCGAAAAGGGTGTCATCGTCTTTTACGGGTACGCCCCATTCATTATCATGGTAGGCTTCATAGAGGGGGTCGCCCACACACCATCCACATCTGTGTTTTTGCATTGCCGTCCGGTTTTTGTCAAAAGTAAAGGAAAAAACCAAGAGTTAATTGAAAGTTAAAGTATTATAATATGATAGTAATACTTTTATATTTGCGAGACTAAATTTTAAAAGTGAAGTGTGATGGATTTACTGATGAAATCCTTAAAAATTGGTGTTAATGAAAAGCTTTACATAAAAGACCCTGAGTCTTCAACTTTGGGGAAGAATATTGTAGAGCAAAGCATTTTAATGATTGATGAAATGGGATTTGACCATTTTACATTCAAAAAATTGGGCGTAAAAATAAATTCCAATGAAAGCTCGATCTATCGCTATTTCGAGAACAAGCACAAGCTATTGCTCTATTTGGCTACGTGGTATTGGGGATGGGTCGAATATAGGATGGTCTTCGCTACAAATGGTATCTCCGACCCAGTTAAAAAATTGGAAAAAGCAGTGGAGATTCTCACTAAGAATGTAGAAGAGGACAGCTCTATAACACATGTCAACGAAGTAGTGTTGAACAGACTGGTTATCAATGAATATTCAAAATCGTATTTGGTAAAAGAGGTGAACCAAGAAAATAAGGATGGTTACTTTGTGGTTTATAAAAGGTTGGTAAACCGTCTCAGTGATATGATTTCTGCTGTGGATGAGAAGTATCCATACCCTATTAGTCTGGCGAGTAATGTTCTGGAAGGATCGCTTCACCAATATTTTTTAAAGGAACATTTTCCAAAGCTTACCAATTGTAACGAAACAGTTACACCGACCAAATTTTTTACGGATCTAATATTTCGCACATTAAATCAAAAAATAGATGGCTAAAAAAATACTCACTGCTTGGCAACGGCTAATGGGCCTTTTGACTTTGGACAAAAAGGACATTTTTCAAATATTTTACTATGCCATATTTGCCGGTTTGGTAAACCTTTCCCTTCCCTTGGGCATACAGGCTATTATTAACCTCATACAAGGAGCCAGGGTAAGTACATCTTGGATTGTACTGGTGGTACTGGTAACCTTGGGCGTAGCCTTTGTAGGTGTACTTCAATTAATGCAAATACGGATTATTGAAAATCTTCAGCAGAAAATTTTCACCAGATCTTCCTTTGAGTTTGCCTACCGTTTCCCAAAAATTAAGATGAGCGAACTAAGATATTATTACCCCCCAGAGCTTGCTAACCGTTTTTTTGATACCCTTACGGTTCAAAAATCGCTCTCTAAAATACTTATCGATTTTCCAGCGGCCTTGTTACAAATTGTATTTGGGTTATTGCTGCTATCCTTTTACCATCCTTTCTTTATTATTTATGGATTGCTCTTGCTCTTGCTCATTTACATTGTGTTCAAGTTTACAGCGCAAAGAGGGTTAGATACCAGTTTAGAAGAATCCAAGATTAAATACAAGGTGGCACATTGGGTTCAGGAGATTGCACGTTCCATCGTAAGTTTTAAGCTTTCAGGAAAAACATCCCATGCATTGGATAAAAACGATGCGCTGGTGGAAGATTATTTGGAGGCAAGGGAAAGCCACTTTAAGGTTTTGGTACTTCAGTTTATTCAAATGATCGGTTTTAAGGTCTTGGTAACGGCCGGTTTATTATTAATTGGTGGATTGTTGGTGTTGGAGCAGCAAATGAACATAGGTCAGTTTGTGGCAGCGGAAATCATTATTTTATTGGTAATCAGTTCTGTGGAAAAGTTGATTTTAGGTCTCGAAACTTTTTATGACTTATTGACCTCTTTGGAGAAAATGGGTCAAGTTGTGGACAAAAAACTAGAGCCAAAAGATGGGGAAACTCCATTTAAAGATAACGAGGGTTTAACCGTGGAACTCGAAGATATCGTATATAAGGTTCCCGGATTAGAAAAGAAAATTATAGACCATTTGTCTTTGACGGTTCGTCCAGGTACCAACTTATTGATTCAGGGAAAGAGCGGATCAGGAAGGTCCACCTTGCTTCGGATGATTGCTGGAATATTGGAACCCGATTCAGGTAAAATATATGTGAACAATGTGGCGCTTCAGGGAGTAAAATTAAGTCAGTATCGCTCCTATTTAGGGCACTCTCTTAAAGAGGAATATCCTTTTGAGGGGACACTGCTGAACAATATTACTTTCGGAAACAAAGATATTCCGATGGAAGATGTGTATTGGGCCTTGGAAAAAGTGGGCCTGACACAATTTGTAAAAGAACAGCCCCATGGACTCAATACCATTTTGTACCCCGAAGGAAAAAAGATTCCAGATTTTATTTCCAGAAAAATCGTATTGGCCAGAAGTATTGTGACCAGACCTAAACTTATGATCCTAAAGGATCCCTTGGAGCAATATGATGAAGAAGGAACAGAAAAAATGATAGATTTTCTTACCGACCCAGCCAATGGATGGGCCCTTATTGTTGTAAGTGAAAACCCAAAATGGGAAAGTCGCTGTAATCAAGTAGTTCGAATGGATAAAGGTAGATTGATCAACTTAAAATAAAGTTCATGCTGAATATTTCTTCAAATAATAAATTGAACGAGAAGGTAGACCTTACCGGTTATGAAGCTGGCAAAAAGGTCTTTCATAAGAGGCATTATAAGCATTTTAACCGCTTTTTGGCGTCCTTTTCCATAATAGTGCTTTTCATGATGTTTCTGCCATGGACACAGAATATTTCCGGCAGAGGGTACCTAACTACTTTAACCCCCGATCAAAGGCCACAGACCATACAATCCCCAATCCCGGGAAGAATTGAGAAGTGGTATGTAAGGGAAGGGGATTATGTTGAAAAGGGAGATACCATTCTTTTTATCTCGGAGGTGAAAAGTGAATACTTCGACCCCAATCTTGTAGAACGAACTGGGAAACAAATCAAGGCAAAATCCATGTCTGTAACCTCTTATCAGGAAAAGGTGAAGGCCTTGAACCAACAAATCAAAGCGCTAAATCAGGAACGAGGGTTAAAGCTGGAGCAGGCCAGAAATAAATTGATGCAGTCCAAGTTAAAGGTTAAGAGTGACAGTATTGACCTTGAAGCTGCAAAGACCAATATAACTATTGCCCAACGCCAGTATGACCGTACTGAAAAGCTACAGGAAGAAGGGCTGAAAGCAGTAACGGATTTGGAAGCTAAACGACTTAAACTTCAAGAAACCCAGGCAAAGCTAATAAGTCAAGAAAATAAATTGTTGGCGAGTAAAAACAATGTAATCAATGCACAGGTAGAAATCAATAGGGTTCAAGCAGAGTATACCGATAAGATTTCAAAGGCGCAAAGCGACCTTTATAGTGCACAATCCAATCAGTTCGATTCTGAGGCCCAGGTCACCAAATTGGAGAACCAGTATACCAATTACGAAATGAGGAACAATATGCTTTACATAAAAGCGCCTCAAAATGGTTATATCACCAAAGCCATTCAATCCGGAATCGGGGAAACCTTTAAAGAAGGAGCCCGCTTGGTGGGGATAATGCCCTCGGATTATGACATTGCCGTAGAAACCTTTGTGGACCCCATAGACCTTCCGTTGATTCATTTGGACGAAAAGGTACGAATCCAGTTCGATGGTTGGCCCGCAATAGTTTTTAGTGGCTGGCCAAACGTATCGTATGGAACATTTGGTGGAAAAGTGGTCGCCATTGAGAATTTTATCAGTCCAAATGGTAAGTATAGAGTATTGTTGGCGCCAGATGAGGAAGAAGCACCTTGGCCCAAGGATATCCGTGTTGGCTCAGGGGCGAGCACTATGGCACTATTGGAAGATGTCCCCATCTGGTTTGAATTGTGGAGGCAGTTGAACGGCTTCCCGCCAAATTATTATCAACCCCAAAATACAAGTGCAGATGCCACGAAGAAATAGAAGATTACTTTTATTTTGTACCCTCTCTTTCTTTTCCGTAAGCTTTTTTTACGCTCAACAAGATTCTTTGGTGCTTGGGTTTAAAGAGTATTTGGGATATGTCAAAAAATACCATCCCGTTGCCAAGCAAGCCCAGCTGAACATTGCGATAGGACAGGCGAACCTAATGAAAGCCAGAGGAGCTTTTGATCCCAAAGTGGAGGTGGATTTTGACAGGAAGGAGTTCAAGGGTACCGAATATTGGGACCGATTAAACACCACCTTTAAGATTCCGACTTGGTTTGGTATAGAGCTCAAAGGGAATTTTCAGCAGAATGATGGATCTTACCTTAATCCTGATGAAACTTTGCCTGAAGATGGGTTGTACAGTGCTGGGGTTTCCATGTCCGTATTGCAGGGGTTTTGGATCAACGAGCGCATGGCAACTTTAAGAAAGGCCAAATTTTTTAGGGAACGGACCAAAGCTGATCAAGACCTTCAGGTCAACCAAGTACTTTACAGTGCCTCACTTGCCTATTTTGATTGGTTGAAAGCTTATAGGGATGCTGAGGTGTACAAAGATTTTTTGGATAATGCTGAAATACGTTTTCAAGGGATAAAAGATCGTGCTTTGGCAGGCGATATCGCTATGATCGACACCGTAGAAGCTAAAATCGCTGTTAGGAACAGGGATTTAGGTTATCAGCAGGCGAAAGTCAAATTAATGAAAAAATCATTGGAGCTCAGTAACTTTTTGTGGATTGAGGATGTGCCTGTAGAGCTTCAGTCAGACATAAGTCCCAACCTTGAACCCGAAATGGACATCAATTCAACTTTGGAAATAGAAGGAGTGCCATTGGATAGTTTCAATTTGGAGACGCATCCGAAACTAATGTCCTTGGATTATAAAATTGAAGGATTGACGGTAGACAAGCGTTTAAAAGCAAATAAATTACTTCCCAAGCTGAAGGCGGAGTATAATTTTATCACGGAAACACCCGAATTGATGAATTCCTTCATTACCGAGAACTACAAAGCGGGATTAAGTTTTCAGATGCCCATTTTCCTTAGAAAAGAGCGCGGAGATCTTAAATTGGCCAAGTTTAAACTTAGGGATGCGGAATACGAGAGGGACAATGCTCAGGTGGAAATACAGAACAAGGTAATAGCTATTTATAACGAATTGGATTCTTTTACCGAGCAGAACCAGCTCATCAAAGATATTGTGAATGACTATTCAACCATGCTGAATGCCGAAGAGCGAAAGTTTAGTTTTGGGGAGAGTTCCCTTTTCTTGATCAATTCCAGGGAGAGTAAACTCATCGACGCCTACTTGAAGCAAAACGAAATGCAGAACAAGTTTTTCTACACTAAGGCAATGTTGTTCAAGAGTTTGGCCATAAACCCTAAAACATTGTAAGGAATAGGTTGTGAAAACTACCAATGACAAAAGTCAACAAATGGGACAATTGCCCTGTGTACTTTTGAAAAAAATTATTTTATGGAAGTTTTGGAAAAAAATAGATTAGAAATTGTTCAAGAATACATTTCAAAAGGAATGGATTGTCCCAGATATCGTGAGTTGGTGCATCAATTAGCAGAAATTGGAAAAACAACTGGGGATGAGCAATCCGAAGCTATGATAAACTATACCAAACTGAACGACCGCCGGATGACTCGATGGGATAAAACTTTTAAGATTCCGGAAGACATCCAACAAAAACTGCAAGCATTAGATAAAGAGCTCATGTTTTTGGTGATTACCGAAAGTTGGTGCGGAGATGCAGCGGCCAGTTTGCCTGTGGTAAATAAAATCGCCGAAACAAGCCCAAATATTTCCTTGAAGGTAGTTTTAAGGGATGAAAGCCCAGAATTAATTGATGCTTTTTTGACCAATGGTGCCCGTTCCATTCCCAAAGTAATTATTTTGGATGAAGCCAATAATGAAATAATTGGAGAGTGGGGTCCTAGACCGAGCATTGCCACTCAAATGGTAGCGGACTTCAAAGAAGAGCATGGAAAATTAACTGCTGAGTTCAAACAAGACCTTCAGGTTTGGTACAACAAAAACAAAGGGCAAAATATTCTGGAAGATATCTTGGAGTTACTTGCTTTGGAATAGATAAGTAATCGTTCCAATCTGAGAATTTTGGGAATCTGAGCTAAAACGAGCTTTAAGGGCATAAGCGATTGCATTGTCTACCAAACAACCGTTATCTGTTCCAGAGCTTTTATCGTTAAAACTTGCTTCGGTCACATACCCGTTGTTGTCCACGGTTATGTTTACAACAACCTTACCGCCTTCAATACAGGTATAAATGGGTGGTGGAAGATGATAAGCGTTCCGGTCTACCAGGGAATACGAAATGGAAGTGCGTCTATCTTTTAAGTAATTCGTAAACTCCTCTTTTTCAGCATCCCGTTCTCCAAGTTTTTGTTTTTTTTCGTCCCGTTGCGCTTTCAGTTGTTTTAACTGCTCCTCAAAACCAGAGTTGTCCGCATATTCTCCCGTTTCACTGTTAAGGGCTCTCTCTTCCATGAGCTCTTCCAAAGTTTTTAAGGGTTCTGGGTTTCCAACGCTGGGCTTTGCAGTTTCATTGAGCGCCATATGACTTTTAATGGGATCACTGTTGGCCTTCATTTCTTCCAGACGTTCTTCTTCCTCTTCGAGAAGTTTCTCAATGTCCTCATCGGCCAGGCTCATTTCAATGACATACTCATCCTCTTGTATACCTCCTAAGTGAATATTGAACAACAATAAAATCACTATGGACATAGAGAAGAAAGTGATCAAAAGTGATAACTGGCTCTTGTTTAAGTTCATGGTTTAACTATAACCGCTTTTTTGCAAAAATATTTTATTCCGACCAATCTAGGTCGAGGTGCTCACCTCAAGATTTTCCTTGAAAACATTGGGGCTTGTAGCATTATCTACGTTGAAATCCCCTATTTTGGTTCTTCTGAGCTTGGATAAGTAAGCTCCAGATTCCAAAGCTTTGCCAAAATCGTGGGCTAAGGAACGGATATAGGTTCCTTTGCTACATACGACCCGAAAGTCCACTTCGGGGAGCGAAATTCGGGTAATCTCAAACTCGAGGATTTCTATTTTACGTGATTTTATCTCTACTTGTTTGCCTTCACGAGCAAGTTCGTACAATCGCTTGCCATCTTTTTTTAAGGCAGAAAAGATGGGTGGTACTTGGTCAATCTCGCCCAAGAATTCTTTGGTAACTTCTTTGATGGATGTGTCCGTAATATGGTCTGTTGGAAAGGTCTCATTCACTTCGGTCTCCAAATCATAAGATGGTGTCGTGGCACCCAAGGTAAAAGTTCCGGTGTATTCTTTAACCTGACCTTGCAGCTCTGGGATTTTTTTGGTGAATTTCCCTGTGCAGATAATCAATAGTCCCGTGGCCAAGGGGTCCAAGGTGCCTGCATGACCAATTTTTATCTTTTTAAGGCTGAATTTTTTTCGAATGGCCCATTTTAGGGCGTTCACCGCTTGGAAAGAACTCCATTCCAGTGGCTTATCAATCAATAAAATTTGACCGTTTAAAAAATCTTCTTTGGTGTTCAAAAACTTGGGGTTTTGGGCAAATATACTGATCTATCCCCAAATGCTCCATGCAAGGGCAATGAGGCCCACAATTAAACAGTAAATGGCAAAATAGGTAAGCTTACTTTGGCGAACCAGTTTAATCATCCATGTACAGGCAGCAAGTCCAGCAATAAAAGCAGCTACAAATCCTGCTCCCATGGCTACAGCTTGATCACCGTGAAAGGAGATTTCGCCACCCATTAAATCTTTGGCCACTTTTCCCAGTATCAAAGGAACAACCATTAAAAAGGAAAAACGGGCCGATTTGGATTTATCTACCCCTAAAAGAACAGCAGCCGAAATGGTCGCCCCACTTCGGGAAATACCTGGTAGAATAGCTACTGCCTGTGCCATCCCAATAGCAAAGGCACTACGAAACGATACGTTTTTATCAGTGGTTTTGGCAAGGTCCGCCAAGTACAATAAAAAAGCAGTGATGATGAGCATAATGCCAACAATCACGATGGCGCCATCAAAAAACACTTCAATAAAATCATTCAAAAAAAGGCCGACCAATGCAGCAGGAATCATGGAGATGATGATTTTTAAAGAAAATTGAGTTTCCTCGTTCCATTTAAATTGAAAAAGCCCTTTAAAAATATCAAATACATCTTTTCTGAATACCACCAAGGTACTTAATGCAGTGGCAAAGTGTAAAATTACCGTGAACAAAAGACTTTCCTCGGGAACGGCCTGTGCTCCCAAAATAGCTTTTCCCAATTCTAAATGACCGCTGGAGGAAACAGGTAAAAACTCGGTCAATCCTTGAATGATACCAAGGATTATAGCATCAATTAATTCCAAATTACTCCTTGTTTTTCTTGTGAGGATTCAACAAAATGGCATACACTTGAATGCCAAGGCCAATAAGAATCAATGTAGGCGCGAGGCGAATTCTTCTAAAGTTGTATATCTCGGGATTGAAGACTTGGGGGTCGTCACTTCCACCACCGCTCATCAAAATAAACCCAAGGACTATAAAGGCAATACCTATAAACAGAAAGAGATAGTTTTTCTTTTGGAAAACAAACTCCTTGGTAGGCTTTTGACCGTTGTTGTTTTTCTTGCTCATGTCGCAAAGTTAATAATAAAGATCGTCCGTTCTTAGGTTTAAAAAGCGTTGTGTTGCAAAATGGGTGCTGGCCCATGAAATAATTACGCCCAAACCAAATACACTAACGAATAAAATGATGAGTACAATATAATCTTGTAATAGATTTAGCTCAGGGAAATTTTTGTCAATATAATATACCAAAACACCTAAACCGATCAAGGCGACAAAAGCTCCTGCCATTCCCAGTTTAATATTCGTCCAAATAAAGGGTCTGCGAATAAACGTTTTCGTTGCCCCAACCATTTGCATGGTTTTTATGATAAACCGTTTGGAATAAATGGACAATCGAATGGAACTGTTGATAAGCAAAACGGCGATTACTGTAAAAATGGCGCTGGCCACCAGAATCCAAAGACTAATTTTTCGAGCATTATTGTTGAGCAGGGAAATCAAGGGTTTGTCGTAGCTGACTTCATCCACGTAGGCTTTGGCCGCGAGTTCCTCCGCAATCTCATCAATCTGTTGGGAGGATACAAAATCAGCTTTCAAATTCACATCAATGGAATTTTTTAAGGGATTGTATCCCAAAAACTCCTCAAAATTTTCACCAATATCCTCGCTGTATTGCTCTGCTGCATCTTCTTTGGAAATATATACAGCAGATTTGGTGTACTCCGCTAGCGTTAAACTTTTTTGGAGTTGATCTATTTCTACAGGTTTTGCATTGTCCTTCAAAAACACCGAAATCGTGATTTGCTCCTTAAAGTGGTCCGCCAATTTTTTGGTATTCAGCACCAAAAGGCCCAAAACCCCTAAAAGAAATAGGACCAGGGCAATGCTCAAAGCCACGGAAAAGTAAGAGGAAATCAGTTTTCGTCGCTGATATCGTTCAATATATTGGCTCATATAGTAGAATCAGTACGTAAAAATAGAAAAGTAAATTGTATTTAGGGGATTAAACCTATTTTTGCACACGAAATTGAACAAGATTAACAATGAATTACGATTTCCGCGAAATTGAAGCCAAGTGGCAGAAGTATTGGGCAGAAAATGAAACTTTTAAGGCGTCCAACGATTCCGACAAACCTAAATTTTATGCGTTGTCGATGTTTCCTTACCCGTCTGGGGCGGGGTTGCACGTAGGACACCCATTGGGTTACATTGCTACGGACATCTATTCGCGTTACAAAAGACATAAAGGATTCAATGTGTTGCACCCAATGGGGTACGATTCCTTTGGATTGCCTGCAGAGCAGTTTGCGATTCAAACAGGTCAGCACCCTGCGATTACCACGGAGAAGAATATTAACAGATACCGTGAGCAGTTAGATCAGCTCGGTTTTTCTTTTGATTGGAGCCGCGAAGTGCGTACATCCAACCCACAATATTATAAATGGACACAATGGATTTTTATCCAATTGTTCAATGCATGGTACAACAAGAAATCCGACAAAGCAGAAAACATTTCCAGTCTGATTTCCATTTTTGAAAAAGAAGGAAATGCAAATGTTGAGGCAACTTGTGATGATGATACGCCAAGTTTTAGCGCTGAGGATTGGAATGCATATTCAGAGAAGGAAAAGCAAGAAATCCTATTAAAATATAGGTTGACCTATTTGGCGGATACCGAAGTCAACTGGTGTCCCGCTTTGGGAACCGTTTTGGCCAATGATGAAATCGTGAATGGCGTGTCTGAGCGTGGAGGTCATCCCGTGGTGCGTAAAAAAATGACGCAATGGAGTATGCGCATCACCGCCTACGCTCAGCGTTTATTGGATGGATTGGACAAAATTGATTGGCCACAACCTTTAAAGGACTCCCAAACCAATTGGATTGGACGTTCTGTTGGGGCTTCGGTTACTTTTAATGTAATGGACGCTGAGCGTAGTCGAAGCGACCAAGATGGGGTCTCGGGCGACGATGTCACTTCGAGCGCAGTCGAGAAGCCTTATGAAATAGAAGTATTCACCACCCGCCCCGACACCATTTTTGGAGTAAGTTTTATGACTTTGGCGCCAGAGCACGATTTGGTAGCCAAAATCACTACTCCTGAACAAAAAGCAGAGGTGGAAGCTTACGTGGAAGCCACGGCAAAACGTTCCGAGCGCGACCGTATGGCCGACGTAAAAACCATTTCAGGGGTGTTCACGGGCGCGTATGCAGAGCATCCGTTTACCAAAGAGCCCATTCCTATTTGGATTGGGGATTACGTATTGGCCAGTTATGGAACAGGAGCGGTTATGGCCGTACCCTGTGGCGACCAACGCGATTATGATTTTGCAAAACATTACAATATTGATATCCCCAACATTTTTGAAGGGGTCGATATTTCCGAGGAGGCTTTTGCTGACAAGGAAACTACGGTGATAGCTAATTCTGATTTTTTGAACGGTCTTCCTTATAAAGAGGCGATGAAAAAGATCATTGCTGAGTTGGAAAAGATCGGACATGGCGAAGGCAAAGTCAATTACCGTTTGCGTGATGCTGTATTTAGCCGTCAGCGGTATTGGGGCGAACCTTTCCCGGTGTACTACGTGGATGGTATGCCGCAGATGATTGGTGTGGAGCATTTGCCCTTGCAATTGCCAGAAGTTGAAAAATACCTTCCCACCGAAACAGGTGAGCCGCCATTGGGTAACGCTACCGAATGGGCTTGGGATGCGAAGAATAATAAAGTAGTTTCCAATGATTTGATTGATCATAAA